>Ga0194047_10000800_pt1 | contig 19991 bp, 16 predicted proteins | sample JunL225m_MetaG_2_FD_160070 | JGI IMG/M metagenome (GOLD analysis project Ga0194047, IMG submission 160070) | Anoxic zone freshwater microbial communities from boreal shield lake in IISD Experimental Lakes Area, Ontario, Canada - Jun2016-L221-5m | ecosystem: Environmental > Aquatic > Freshwater... | reverse complement strand
TGAATTGCGGAGTAGATGCAAGGTTTTCGCCCAATAAAAGGATCGTTGCTTCTACTTCGAATATATATGAGGATACTGTAACTTTTGTGAATACTTCTTATAATGCTGATACCTATCAATGGTTTATGAGTGATAAAAACGGTTTGAATTTTACACAAGTTTCAACTTCAAAAGACTATTTGATTTCTTTCGCTACTTATGGCAATTATAAAATTTATCTGGTGGCTTCAAAAGGTGCCTGTGTAAGTAAATCAAATACATACTCACTTCAAGTAAATGATCCCAGGCAAGATGCAGGTATAACAATCTGGGCTGTGAACTGTTACAAGAATGATAGCATCAAAGTGAGTTTTACAGTTCACAATTATGGTTATGATACTATTCCAAAAGGGACTTCAGTTAGATTTCATGACCAAATACCTTACAATAAACTGATGCCTACTTTAAAAAACACTTTTTATACTACCAATGATATTTTAGGTAAATGCGATCAGGGTTATACTACTATAATTGCAACTAGCAGTCCAAAGTTAGACAGCATTTCAGCATTTGTGAATGAAGATAATCCTAGTGTTGAAATAAGTAATTTCAATAATGAATCTGATTATAAGAACTTTCGACTAAAATATAAAGTATCTCCTTCCAACGATACCACCGTATTTATAAACGATTTGATCAACTTAAAAATAACAGCTAAAGGAGAACCCATTAACAGCATTCAATGGGTTACAAATGGAGCCTTAAGTTGTTCAAACTGCCTGAACCCTACTTTAACCATTACAGATACCACAACAATAAAAAGTTTTGCAAAAACAAATTTTGATTGTTTTGATTCTACGTTTACACGCATCAATATTTTTCCAATTGATATTAGTATTGTAAACAATAGAATCGACTGTTACCAAAATGATAGCGTTCTTATCACTTCTACTGTTTGCTTAGGCAACCATTATACTGCATTTAAAAAACCCACAGAGATTAAATACTATGATGAAGTAGATTCACTTGGAAATGGCACTCACTTAATAGATACCCATATATTACCAACCTCTACCACATTTACAAATTCTTGTTCTACTATTGAACAAGTTATAAAGAAGCCTTCAACTTCTTTAGTTAGTTATAATATCAATAAAAATCAATCCCAATTTGAGAAAGTATTAACCAATAATCAAGCAAGTGCTAGCTATACCGCATTTAGGATCAGCTCTTCCATTCATAGTATTGACCTTTACAGAAGGGAAGAAAAAGCGATACAGGTAGATCATGAAGGAGATTCAATAACTTATTTAAAATGGACTCCAAGTATTGGATTGAGTTGTGATACCTGTTTGAATACTTTATTAAATATCAATTCAAGTACCTCCTACAAATTAAATGCTTCTACCAAATATGATTGTACTGATTCTGTGGGAATTAATGTAAATGTATATTTTCAAAACACCCTTGCATTACCCAATGTATTTACCCCCAATGCTGATGGATTAAATGATCGTTTTTATGTTATTGCTGGTAAAGATGTAGATAAAGTAAAATCATTTTTAATTTATAATAGGTGGGGCAAAAAAGTTTTTGAAAAAAATAATATATTACCGAATGATGCATATAGTGGATGGGACGGCACTACAAATGGAAAAAATACAGAAATGGGCACTTATGTATATACTATCATATTAGAGTTCAGAGATGGGTCTAGTAAAACCTATAGTGGAACCATTTCATTAATACGATAAGAATGGGCAAGCACTATTTTATTCTATTATTCTCATTTTTTATTTTCAGACTTTGCTGTGCACAAGACCCGCATTATTCACAATTTTTTGCATCACCTTTAACCCTTAACCCTGCAAACACTGGCAATTTCGATGGCGACTTCAGAGCCAACTCAAATTATAGAAACCAATGGCCATCTATAAATAATGCCTTTAAAACTTATACCGTTTCTATTGATGCTCCGATTTTTGAAAAAAAAATTCCTACTTACGATCGCATGGGTATTGGAATTGTAGCTATGAGTGATCGATCTGGTAATGGATTATTAAGCGAAAATGATGTTGCTATTTCAGTGGCCTACAAAAAGAGTCTGGACGAACAAGGGTTTAGTTCATTAAGCGTAGGGTTACAGGCGAGTTATGTAAATTATCGCTTTAATCCTAGTGTTGCTTATTTTGAAGATCAATTAACCGCTGATGGTTTTACAATGCCTTCTACTGAACTTTTATTAGGAAGAAATTTGTCGAAATCATTTGTAGATTTTCATGCTGGATTAATTTATACATTATCTACAACTGAATATAATTTGTTTTATATAGGTAGCTCATACTTTCATACTTTTTCACCCGACATGCATTTTAATGATCAACAAAATAATTTAAGTCCCAGATTTAATATTCATGGCGGTGGCTATTTGCCAATCAGCTATAATTCAACTATACATGCAAGTTTTCAATACCAGCAACAACAAATTCAAAATGAGATTTTAATTGGTGCTGTGTATAGTTATTATTTACAACCCAACCCAACACAATATGTAGAATTGTATATGGGTTCTTGGATTCGATTGGGTGATGCTATTATTCCTTATATAGGTATAGATTATAATCGCATTATGATAGGTGTATCTTATGATATAAACATGACCAAGAAAACAGAGGCGCAATATTTTAGAAGTGGTGAAATTTCATTGACTTATAAATTTAAAAAATATGCAAACGGCAGAGCCCTTAAATGCCCCATCTATTAATTATTTTCTAATTTACTTTTACCATAGTGTGTACTTGCTGTACAGTTAAGTTTTGAAACCGAGCATAATAAACACCAGCTACCAAGTTTGCAGTTTCAAAAGGCACGCGATAATTTCCAGCTGCGGGATAATCAATATCAACTAATACTTTGATCACCCTTCCCAATACATCCATTATTTGTACCAGCGTATGTCCCCCAGCAGTTGTAAATTGAACTGTGGTACTGTTTGTAAATGGATTGGGATAATTAGAGATTAGTAAACTACCACTTTGATTTGGATTAACAACTTTACAGGTGGCCGAATTTACGATAGGTAAAAGTTGAAAATTTTTCAAAAGTACCTGTTGCAAATCAGCCTCTTTTACACAAAGCCAATGCGTGAGTATGGAAGCATAAACACTTCTAAAATCATACTGAAAAGGCACATTATCATTGTCAGTTACTTTTGCTGGGATATTGGGAGTATCACCCAAAACACCGGGCAAAATATTTTTTCCAAACACAAACATTGGAGCAGCAGCTCCATGATCAGTACCGCCACTTGCATTGCTTTTTACACGTCTTCCAAATTCTGAAAACGTCATTCCTATTACCCGATCTTCAATACTTAAAAATTTAAGATCATCCTGAAAAGCTTTGATGGCTTCACTTACATTTTTCAACAAATTTGCATGATTTCCTATACTCGTATCAGTTGTATCAGCCTGATTAAAATGTGTATCAAACCCTCCATAAGAAACCATATATATCCGCGTCTTCAATCCTCCTTTAATTAATCTTGCCACAATTTTCAACTGATCCGCTAAATTATTTTTTGCTGGATAAGGCGCCTGTTGAGTTACATTAGCTGCAGCAGCTTTAACAACAGTTGCATATTGCTGCGTTTGTTGCGACATGCTTCTTAGAAATGTTAATTCCTTTCCAGCATAGGTATTGGGCGCGGGATCCTGTAATCCATTTATTAAATTATAGAAACTATTCGGATTGGTAATACTCATCCCCATACTAACTGCCGGACCTTGCAAGGCGAGTGAAGTAACGGAACCAATTTGAATACTCAACGGATCCGTCATGGTACTATTGGGATAACCATTTGGAAAATTAGGATACTCATAATTCAAATATCTTCCTGTCCATCCACTATCCAATTGCTGATTACTATCTGCTGCCGTCATCCAAATATCTGTTGCCCGAAAATGCGAAAAGCTCGGCTGCGGATAACCCACACTATTAATTAATTTAAGTTTCCCTTCATTGTACATCGTTTGCATTCCAGTCATGGAAGGATGAAGCCCCACTTTCTGAGTGCCAGTTAGAGTTAAAACTTTTGATTCTTCAATAGCAATATTGGTTCGCGCATTCACATAATTACTATAAAACTCCAGCGGAATTACGGTATTCACACCGTCATTACCTCCAGTTAATTGTACAAGAACCAACACATGATCCGTTTCTGTTGTTGGCATTAATAAAGAAGCCAATAAAGGTGAAGTAGAGCCAAATGCTTTGATCGACATTCCATTCACAATGGATGGCAACATAATACCAACGGGTAATGTATTTTTTAAAAAGTCTCTTCTTTTCATGAAATCGTTTTCGTTGTACTTGTAATTAGATTAATTGAAATTCAGATAAGTCCATACAATATTTCAGCAGATCTCTTAATCTGTTTCTAACTAAAGTTGTATTTGCTGTATTGGTTGGTTGACTCACATATAAATTCCAGATGTCGGTCCAATAACCATCGGTTGACTGACCTGCTAATAAAATATCTTTCTTTATCTGTGCCTTTGATGAAGCTGACAAATCAATTCGATATAAATATTTCAAAACATCATTCAATAATACATTGGGATCTCCGGGATTACTAAGGGTTTCTGCAAATGCAATGCCATCAACTAATATTTTTTTTCCATTAAAAGTATATCCGTTTACACACAAGTAATCGGTAAACTGAACTCTTTTAGGATAGGTATCACTATTGATCCATATTTCATAAAATTGAGGAGATTGATAATACGATTTCCATCCGCTCACGTCTGGAGGATCCCCAATATTCTGTTGCATATTTGATACCGTATTTACTAAAAAATTCCATAATCCATAATTGCTTACATAATCTGAATCAGGCTGAAATTGAACATTTAATTCCCTGCACATCCCAACTACTAAATCAACTGGACTCTTAATTTGTGCACCCATTATTGCAGGATCAAAAAAGTGTTCGCTATTCAACAAAGCTGATAAAACAGGTTTTAATTCATAATTATTTGTTCTGAAAATATTTGCTAATGGCGTTATAATATTTGCCTCGATAGAGGCATCAATTTCATAATATACAAACCAACGATAGATTCTTCTACAAACATATTTTGCCACTTCATTGGTTGCAAAAATCATATCCATCAAATCATTGATCTCCAAATCTCCCGCAGTAGCACCTGTTCTACCTACGATAGTTTTATTCTGATAAAAAGCTGAAAATTGTTTGGTTGTTGTATCGTGCCGAGAAGCAGTAAAATAGGAACTTAATTTAGCACTATCATTTCTCCATCCAGTTAATACTTTCGCTGCCATTTTTACATCGCTCTCTGTATATTGGGAATCAGTGCCTTTACCACAACAGAAAAGTTCTTGTAACTCTCTTCCATAATTTTCGTCAGGAGCAGTTGCTGTATTTACCTGTCCATTTAAATACACCAACATTCCTGGATCCAGGGTAATGTTCTTAGTTAATGTTTTAAAATTTCCAAGCGCACTTGATCTTAATAATGCGTGATGATTGTAAACATAATTTGCATTGTCTACAGTATTGCTTTCAGTTGAAAAATGATTGTGTAAAAAAAGGGTCATTTTCTCCCTAACACTTCTATCCTGATTCACCATTAACCCCATCCACCATTTTTTAAACGCCACCCTTCTATAATAATTCACAGTGCCATCCGAATTAACATCATTTACCCAGGTATCTCCAATGGCAATTGTTGAATCTGGTTTTTGAACTGTTGCATCCAAAGTATAATCTTTTACAGGGGGTGCTGGCAGGGCTGCAACTGGATTTAATAACTCATTAATAGTATCGGAGAGTGTCATTGTTTTAAAATGATCTACATCCTGCTTTTTTGCACCAAACATCGTACGCTTCAGCAAATGAATAATCTCATTTTCTGTCCACTGACCTGTATAGGTATTTAACCCACTAAAACCCCTTGATGACTTTTCGGTTCCTGTTGTTGCCATAGATTGTTTTTAAAGTACAATTCCCTGTATAAAATACAGAGACAAAAAACCAACGATTTGTTATCGATTTTTAAAAATAAATTGGATAAACTTAAGAAAAGCTACTGCGACGGCAGTTTTAGAAGAATGGGGATAACAATCAATAAGACTTGAAAATAAAAAAAGTCCGCCAATAAAAGATGGCGGACCTAAAGAATTCAAAATTATTTAACTAAAAGCTATTATTCCCAAATTTCCTCTTTTCCTTGTAACCAGAGTTTTACAGCTTCAGTTGTTACAGATTTAGGACGCTCTAATGGCTGACCTAAAGCCCTATCCCAACAGAGACTGGCAAGAACACCCAAAGCACGACTTACTCCAAACAGAACGGTATAGAATTCATATTCTATTAGACCATAGTGCACTAATAATGCCCCACTATGTGCGTCTACGTTTGGCCAAGGGTTTTTTATTTTACCTAAAGACTGAAGAATTGGTGGTACTGTATCATAAATATTCCAGACAGTATTTACTAATGGATCATCAGGCATGTGTTTTTTTCCAAATTCCATTTGTGCAGTAAAGCGAGGATCTGTTTTGCGTAAAACTGCGTGCCCATAACCTGGAACAACTTTACCGGCAGTTAATGTTTGTTGAACATAATCAGCAATTTGTTCTTTAGAGGGTTCTTTTGTTTGCAGAGTTTCCTGCATTTCATAAATCCACTTAATCACTTCCTGATTTGCCAATCCGTGTAAAGGACCCGCCAAACCATTCATGCCCGCTGCATAACTCAAGTAAGGGTCGCTCAATGCAGAACCCACTAAATGCGTAGTATGTGCTGAAACGTTGCCACCTTCATGGTCGGCGTGAATGGTCATATATAAACGCATTAATTCCTTAAAGCTTTCATCATCAAATCCCATCATATGCGCCAGATTTCCAGACCAATCCAATAAACCATTGGGTTGAATATGTTCGTTATTCTTATATTTTCTGCGATAGATATAAGCAGCAATCCTTGGCAAACGAGCAATTAAATCCATTGCATCATCATAAACAAAGCTCCAATAATCTTTCTTATTAAGCCCTTTTGCATATTCCTTTGCAAAATTGCTTTCAGTTTGTAATGCCATCACACCAATCACAAACATGGTCATCGGATGTGTACTTAAAGGCAATGCGTCAATAGTATCAAACACGTAATTAGGAACATGGCTTCTTCTTTGCCATAAACTTGTAATGTTCTCAGTATCTTCTTGATTTGGTAATTCGCCCACCAACATCAGATAAAAAAGACCTTCTGGCAAAGGCTCATCTCCCTTTGGGGCTTTTGGAAGCTTTTGTTGTAACTCAGGAATGGTATATCCTCTAAATCGAATTCCTTCTTCAGAGTCTAATAAACTAGTTTCAGTAACCAAACCTGTAATTCCACGCATACCTTGATAGGCTTGTGAAAGTGTTACTTCCCCAATCTTGCGATTTCCGTTCTCTTTCAACAACACCTTAAGTTCAGCACTTGCAATTTCTGCTTTTAGCCTGAACCGCTCTTTGATGAATTCCATGTAGACTATCGTTTTTTAGACAAACAAATTGCTTGCTCTTTCGTTCAAAATATGCCAGATTATCGGCCTTTAAAGGTAATACAAGTTGCAGTCTGCAACAAAAGATTTAAACAGATAACAACTCTATTTTAGCAATTATTTGGGAGCTTTCTTGTACAAGACAACCATTACTACCAGAAATATCATATTCGGTATCCAAGCGGCAATCATTGGGTGCAAATTACCCTTGGTGGAAAATATAGTAGAAAATTGATTAATAACTATAAAAAATGCAGCGATCACAAAACCAACTGCCAAATGAACTCCGCTGCCTCCTCTCACTTTTTTACCCGCAACAATTGCCCCAATCAATGTGAGCAATAAAACAGTAATGCAAGTTGCATCCCGCCGATATCTCTCGATCTTTAAATCATTAATACCTTCAGAACCTCGTAATTCTTCCAACTTAATAAAGCGATCTAATTCGGGAGAAGTTAATTTGTCTTTGGTGTATTTATCACGACTTAAATCCTTTGGTAAAAAATTAAAGTTTCGATGTTGATTTGTGTCTCTCAATTCTACTTCTTTTATTCCCTCAAATTTTCTGCTGATCACTTCTAATAGCTTCCAGCTTTTTGTAGTATCCCAATAAATTTCATCCGCACGTAAATTCTCTACAATTAAGTTCCCTTTTACTTTATAAAGAAAAAAAGGTCCTCCTCTTTTCGTTAATGTATCGTATCCGTATATCCCACAATAAGTAAAACTGTCTATTCTTCGATAGATATTGTTACTCCTTAAAAGAAGAGCATCGTAAGAAGAATTTCCGTCGATATATTTTGCTTCAAAATTGCCTCTAATTTGATTGGCTTTAGGAACAATGTACTGATTAGAAACCCAAAGAAAAGAAGCCAATAAAACTCCCCCAATCCAGTACGGCCTTAACCACCTACTGTAACTTGTGCCACTTGCAAGAATGGCGATGATCTCACTTTTTCCTGCCATCTTGCTGGTAAAAAATATGACTGCAATAAATACAAAGAGAGGAAATAAAAGTGCTACGATATGTGGAATAAAGCCATAATAATATTGCGTGATAATCCTGGTGAATCCCAGCTGGGATTTCACAAAATCATCCGTTTTTTCACTCACATCCACTACCACTGCAATTACAGTAAATAGGAATATGGCAAAAAAGAAAGTGGTCAGAAATTTTTTAAGTATGTACCAATCAATCTTCTTCATACGCTTCTAACAAAGATAAAGGCTCGGAAGCATGTGTAAGCAAAAAGGATGTTAATTGCCTTAAAACAAAATAACATCCATAGAAATGGATGCTATTTTTAAGGACTTCATAGATAACGGATTAGTAAGCCGCTGTAATTTATCGATTATGCAACTTAAAAACCGCAACTATAGTATATCGTGCATAAATAGAATTGCCGATGAGATTTATCCACATCGGTAAAAATCCTATTCTGAATTTTGAATGATTATAAACGTTGCTTTAAAATTGGCAACATCTGCTGTTTCCAAGAAACGAAATTATTAGATATAATATTGCTTCTCGCTTCTCCCATCAACCATAAATAGAATGATAAATTATGAATGCTCGCCAATTGCAATCCCAATATTTCTTGAGACACAAACAGATGACGCAGATAGGCTTTGGAATAATATTGACTCATCACTGAAGGTAAGCCCGGGTCGATTGACGAGAAGTCAGTTGCCCATTTTTTATTACGAATATTTATGACCCCCTGAGTAGTAAAGAGCATACCATTTCTTCCATTGCGTGTTGGCATTACACAATCAAACATATCAATACCAAGATCAATACATTCTAACAAATTCCAAGGCGTTCCAACACCCATTAAATATCTGGGTTTTTCTGCAGGTAAAATATTGCAACATAAATCTGTGAACTCATACATCATTTCTTCTGGTTCACCCACACTCAACCCGCCAATGGCATTTCCTGTAGCATTTTTTGATGCCACAAATTCACAAGAAGCTTTACGCAAATCCGCATAGGTACTGCCTTGTACAATAGGAAAAAGATTTTGAGTATACCCGTATTTATCCGGTGTTTCGTCTAATCTATTAAAACATCTGGTAAGCCAACGATGTGTAAGATCCATACTTTTCCTGGCATAGGGATAGTCGCTAGGATATGGAGGACATTCGTCAAAAGCCATCACGATATCTGCCCCAATATTACGTTGAATGTCCATCACCGATTCCGGAGAAAACAAATGTCTGCTTCCATCAATATGCGATTGAAAAACGACACCCTCTTCTTTGATCTTACGATTAGCTGCCAGAGAAAATACCTGATACCCACCGCTATCAGTTAATATGGGTAAATCCCAACCCATGAATTTGTGTAAACCACCCGCAGCTTCCAGCACATCGGTTCCGGGACGGAGATATAAATGATAGGTATTTCCTAAAATGATCTTTGCTTTGATGTCGTTTTTTAACTGTTGCTGATTTACAGCTTTTACAGATCCCACAGTACCAACAGGCATAAAAATGGGAGTCTGAATAGTTCCATGATCTGTTTGAATAGTACCTGCTCTGGCTTTTCCTTGTGTAGCCTCGAGGGTAAATGATAATGCGGCCATTTGGCAAATGTCATCTTTTTTCCACATAACCACAAGCCAGACGCTCGAAGGGCTCATAACTATTACTTTTGCAGGATGATGATACCGCCCATAATATGGACTATTGTGTTTTATTGCTTTTGTGCTGTGATAGCTATCCAGATTCTATATTATCTTTTCTTTTTCAGAAGACTAGCATTTTATAATCCTAAGAATGATGGAGATAATATTGAACACCCTGTATCTGTAATCATCTGCGCAAGAGATGAAGCAGATAATCTGATGCGCAATTTACCCGGAACATTAGTTCAGCACTTTAAGACCTCTCACGAATTGGTATTAGTAAATGATAATTCAACAGATGAAAGTCGCTACTTAATCGATGAATTTAAAAAGACCTTCAAGAATATTAATCATGTTGAACTCACCCAGGAAGCTAAAATGATTAGTGGAAAAAAGTTTCCACTTTCAATGGGTATTCGGAGTGCTAAATATGAGATCGTTTTATTAACCGACGCAGACTGTGTTCCTGCTTCTGAATTTTGGATCCAGAAAATGCAGGATGCATATGCTGATGAAACTGAAATCGTTTTGGGTTATGGAGCCTACCATAAAAAACCGGGTATTCTTAATAAAATAATTCGTTTTGAAACATTTCATACTGCGTTGCAATATCTTTCCTATGCTCTTGCAGGTATTCCTTACATGGGAGTAGGTAGAAATTTAAGTTATAAAAAAGAAGTGTTTCTTCGTAATAAGGGATTCTCTTCGATCAATCAAATTCCTAGTGGTGATGATGATTTGTTTATCAATCAAGTAGCTAATCGAAAAAATACAAGAATAGTTATCGACCCAGAAGCGCATACACTTAGCACTCCAAAACATAGCTGGAAGGCTTGGATGAGACAAAAATACCGCCACTATACCACTGCAAAATATTATAAGGCAGGCCATAAATTTTTACTGGGATTATATTCTTTCAGTTTGTTTTGGCTATATCCCCTGCTAGCACTTTCAATCATATTTTTTAACTGGTGGATGGCCTTAGCAGTATTTGGTTTTCGATTTTTGATTCAGGCAATTGTACTGTATAAATCCATGAAGAAATTGAATGAAAAGGACCTCTGGCCCTGGTTTTTATTTTTTGATATTTGGATGTTCTTTTTTTACATTTTTACGATACCTGCCATATGGAAAGCACCCCGCAAAATCTGGGATTAGTTCTGAAATATTTTTCAGATTTTACACCTGCACAAATTAATCAGTTTGCTGCCCTGGAAGAGCTGTATAAAGAATGGAATACCAAAATCAATGTTATCTCCAGAAAAGATATTGAAAGTATTTATTTACATCATGTACTTCATTCACTGAGTATTGCTGCCATTGTTAATTTTAAACCAGGTACACAAATCATTGATATCGGCTGTGGTGGCGGATTTCCGGGAGTTCCACTTGCTATATTTTTTCCAGATACGCAGTTTCATTTGGTAGATAGTATCGCCAAAAAATTAAAAGTGGTGGAGGCTGTTTGCGAAGGTGCAGGAATTAAGAATATTACTACGCAACATACCAGAGCAGAAGAAATTAAAAATAGAAAGTTCGACTTCGCAGTATCTCGTGCTGTTGCACCTTTGAAAGATTTGTGGACATGGGCTGGCCCTTTAATTAAAAAAGGAAATCAAGAAGAAGTACCCAATGGTTTAATTTGTTTAAAAGGTGGAGACCTTCATCAGGAAATTTCCGAAAGCGGATTGCGCCCAAAAATGATCCCCATTTATAAATTCTTTGAAGAAGAATATTTCAAAGAAAAGTTCATCATACACGCGGAAAAAAAATAAAAATATAAGAGTACTTATGTTAACCCCGCCCTTCAGGGTGGGGGTTCAAATCAGGTTGAATTCAGGGCTTTAGCCCTTAAGGTGGGCGAATACAATTAAAAAAAAGATCTATTTAGATGAGTCATAGCATATGGGCTAAAGCCCAATTTATGTTTTATACTAATTCCCTAGGCTGAAGCCTAGGGTTAACATATCTTTTTCTTAATCAGGAATCACCAATTTATTATTCGACTTATTTACATCCGCCATTCTTTGTGATGGATCGATCTCTATAGATTTTAAATCTTTTATTGCTCTTGAAGTAGACAAACTATATTCAGGACTAACCCATTGCCATTCTGCATGATCAATCCTTGGGAAATCTTTATTTTCAACAGGCTTAACACCAAACATTAAATCCAATGGGATATAATGCAATTCTTTACTACCGTCTTTAAAAGTTAATAATACTTCTACTGGCATCGGCATTTTACCTACACGCTTGATAGTGATAAAAGTTTTGTCGTCTTTAGCACTAATATCTCCCACAGCATAATCAATTGTCTTGGTGCTATTCACCCAATATTCTTTATACCATTGCAATGCAAGTCCACTTGTTTTTTCCGCAACTCGAATAAAGTCATTGGCATTAGGATGTTTAAAATGCCATTGATCATAATAGTTCAATAATACTTTATCTCTTACGCTATCACTAATAATATAACCAAGCTGACCCATAAAAGTTGCTCCTTTACTGTACGATGCTGAACCGTAAGCCAGGTTAGTGTTATAATGGTCAGAATGTGTGCTCATGGGTTCTTCTAACCCTGAACGCACTAAACCGAAGTAACTTTCATAACTACCATTTTGATGTAATGGCAATTTAGTTTTATTCGCTTCATTCATTCTTACAATTGACGCTTTAGTTGCTTCACTTGAAAAGGGTGATTTAGATGCCCAGTTTGTAAAATAATAATCCGATACTTCACCAGTTGCATAATCTGTAAATCCTTCATCCATCCAAGGAAACAAACTCTCATTGGTACCCAAAATATGTTGATACCAACTATGCATCCATTCGTGAAACACGGTGCCTAATCCAGAGCTTTTTAATAATGTAGCCATGGCATATTCCATTCCACCATCTCCTCCCTGTATGAAAGAATATTGCGGATACGGATATTTACCGAACTTCTTTTCCATAAATGGCAACACTTTTTCTGCTGCCCATAAAACATTATACCAAGTACTATCCGCTTTTGGATTCACAGGTTTAAAAAACACATTCAACACAACGCCACTTTCTGTTTTCTTTGATAAATGTTTATAAGTAGGATCTGCTGCCCAAACAAAATCATGAATATTTGAACCTGTAAAATTCCACGTAAGTGTATTACCAGTTGGAGCAGGTACTTTAACATCTGAGGCTTCAAAACCAAATCCAATCTGATTGGCATTTTGCAGTACACCAGTTGCAGCAATTAAATACGATTTATCAATGGTGATCTTTACATCATAATCACCCCAGACACCGTAGAATTCTCTTGCAATATATGGATTCGCATTCCAGCCCTGGTAATCGTACTCAACCATTTTAGGATACCACTGACTCATACTATATCGAATACCTTCTGCATTGTCTCTTCCACTTCTGCGCACCTGTAAAGGAACTTGCGCTTCAAAATTGACATCTAAAAATGTTTTTGATTTAGGTAGTAATGCTTTATCCAGTCGCACTTCCAAAATAGTCTCGTGCTCAATTAGTTGTTGATCCTTACCATTGATCTTAATACTCTTTACTCGTTGGTATCCGATTTCTTTATCAGTTAATTTACTGATTCGATCTTGTACCCTTGGATCCCAATCTGCCACTTGATCTCCTCTTCTGTTCGTTAATATTGTTTTCCCAAGTTCTCTACTTCTAATATCCATACTACTATTGGGCTGAAATGCATTCCAATACAGATGTATAAAAACTTTCTGTAAAGTATCGGGAGAATTATTGATATACTCTATTTTCTCAGTCCCTATAAATTGATTGGTCACCACATTCATGTTAACATTAATCTGGTACTTGATATGTTGTTGCCAACGTTCGGGCTGTGCTTGTATTTTACTGAAAGAAAAAATTCCAAAAATACTGATCGATAAAAAAGCCAGTTTACGCATAAAACTATTTTAAGAAAAATGATACACTTTATTTTACATTATTACTCCAATTATAAAAAGCATCTACATCTTTTTTAAACTGAGCCAATGAAGGTTTGTTGATATAATACATGTGACCTGCTTCATAAGTATGCACTTGTACATTCTTACGTTGCTCTGGTCTTAAAAACATATGTTCGATATCATATTGTGCCGTAAAATAAGGAGTAGCAAAATCGTAAAATCCACAACCCACATATACTTTCAAGGCAGGATTTTTCGACATGGCATCCCTCAAACTTTCTGCCACATTTAAATATTGATTCTGCACATTATTATAATTCCAAGGATACACATCCCCAAAAATGTTGTAGCCTTTTTCTTCTTTAAAATTCAGTTCTTTTTGAAAATAGTCATTAATAGCAGCTGTAAAAGAGCCATCAATATTTGCGAAAGAAGGATCAAAGCTAACTGTCTCACCAGCGTCATCTAAATCACGTCCGGTAAACCTTGCATCTAAACGACCAATCGTTAAGCCTTCCGATCTGCGCAATTCTTTCCAGAATCGGCCTTCGCCAACCCTTAAATTACTTTGCAAGATCAGTTCTTTACTAAGACCTGTATAATAGCTCATTTTTGTAGCGATCGCATCTTTCTCAGCATCTGTTAACCATCCACCTTTTAATAATGCTGTTGCATATTCTCCAATAGCAAATTGCTCAGATTCTTTCAAAGTTTTTTGAAGGTCTTGCTGTAAAGCTGGCGCTAATTTTTTATGATACCATGCAGCAGCTGTATAAGACGGAATATATAAAGCACGTGGCAAATCGTTACCTACATAATAATCATTGGTGCCAAAATTTAGAACAGCAGAAATTAAGAAAATTCCATTTAAATAAATGCGGTAACGGTCTTGTAAAAATTTACTCAAACCTGCGGCTCTTGTAGTACCATAACTTTCACCGGCTAAATACTTAGGAGAACCCCAACGTTCGTAGCGTGATAAAAAATGACGAATAAAAGAACCCATCGATGAAATGTCTTCTTCATATCCATGAAATTGTTTTGGCGATTCTCCCGGAGCGGCCCTGCTAAATCCAGTTGAAACGGGATCGATAAAAACAAGGTCTGATTTACTTAACCAAGTAAACTCATTATTGATATATTGATAAGGTGGCGGCGGAGCTAATCCATCGTCTTTTAATAATACACGCTTGGGGCCAATGCCTCCCATATGCAACCATACAGAAGATGAACCCGGACCCCCATTAAAAGTAAAAGTTACAGGGCGCTTACCTGCTTCTTCCCCATCCTTTTTATAATAAGTAAAAAATACTTTAGCAATGAGTTTTCCAGTATCATTTTTTAAATTTAGATACCCGGTACTTGCGGTATAATCTATTTTTTTTCCATCAACAGTAACACTATTATGTGTGATGGTTACTTCTACACCAGCTGGAATTAGTTCAGCGATAGTAGGGCTTGGTGCAGCTTTCTGAGCAGTTGCTAAAAAGGCAATGAAATAACAAATCAAAAAGGAAAGATATTTTCTCATGTATATAAGTTGGATTGTTAAGATAGGAATTGTTTGGGAAATTATTTATTCCTTACCAGCTATTACTACAACGATTTCGCCTTTCACAGTCTTTTCTTTAAAGTATGCTGCTACTTCTTGTAGTGTTCCGCGTTTATTTTCTTCAAACATTTTGGTAAGCTCACGGCTAACACAACATAGACGATCAGCTCCAAAATAAACCGCCAGTTCTTCCAGCGTTTTTACCAATCGCATAGGACTTTCATAAATGATCATCGTCCGTTCTTCATTCGCTAATTGTTTCAGCATAGTCATTCTGCCTTTTTTCATCGGCAAAAAACCTTCAAAAACAAATCTGTTGGTTGGTATTCCACTATTAACAAGTGCTGGTACAAATGCTGCTGCTCCTGGTAAACAGTTTACTACCACATCGTTTTTAATACATTCTCTTACTAACAAAAAAGCAGGATCTGATATTCCCGGGGTTCCTGCATCTGTAATTAAAGCCATTGTTTTTCCAGCCATTAGTTGATCCACGATATGCTGCACTATTTTGTGCTCATTGTGCTGATGATAGGGCGACAAGGGCTTATTGATCTGATAGTGATTCAATAATTTAGAAGATGTGCGCGTATCCTCGCATAGTATCACGTCTACCTGCTGCAAAACTTCAATGGAGCGTAGTGTAATGTCTTTTAAATTACCCAAGGGTGTTGGTACGAGGTAGAGCATAGAAATGAATCTAGTTGACCATTTCTATTTCAAAAAATTCCATCACAGGATTAGCCAATAATTTCTGACAGGTTTCTTGTGCAACCTGCTTTGCAGCTTCTTCGCTTGCAGCTTCCACTGCCAATGTGATGTGTTTGCCCACACGAACATCAGAAACGCTTGTTATTCCTAGGTTTTTTAATCCACCCATTACAGCTTTCCCCTGAGGGTCTAACAAGTCTTTCAATGGCATTACTTTGATCTGAACATTATAAATCATACAAGTTGAATTAAGTTATTTATAGTACAAAGATAGAATTGTATAGGCTATAAAACTAAGTGTAACGGCCAGCCATCCAAAAAGGAATGCCGAAACAATGCCCACAACCCCTATCAAAATGAATGGCAATAAGGCTTTCAGAGAAAATTGCTTAAACTTCAGCGCCATCATGGGAAGGGTGGAAATCATTAAATAGCTGGAGATGATAATTACAGCATACCAAAACCAATAACTGCGTAATAAATGTATTACCCAAATATCTTTAGTGAACCAATAAACTAGCGGAAAGGAAGCAATCCAAATACCTATGGCTGGAATCGGTACTCCTTTAAATCCATAGCTTTGCTCTGTATCTAGATTGAACCTGGCAAGCCGGTATGCTCCAGCACAAGGAACAATAAATGCAGGCAATAAAAACAAACTACTAATTTCCAAGCCCCCTTCTAACTGAGAAAAGCTCAAACGAAGAAATTGATAAATAATCATACCCGGAGCCACTCCAAAACTTACTACATCTGCTAAGGAATCTAATTGTTTGCCTAATTCAGAAGGCACTTTTAATAACCTTGCCACAAAGCCATCAAAGAAATCAACAACTGCAGCAATAGCTATAAAGATGCTAGCCATATAAATTCTTTCAGGAATTTCTACCAGGTTTTCACCATTGGCATCATAACTAACTGATAAACCCGATTGCATGATCGATACAATTGCCATGCAACCAAAAAAAAGATTGGCAAGTGTAAAAAGATTAGGGATTTGTTTTTTCATTTTCAGGTTCTATGATTTTTTCATCAGTCTTTCAATTTCCTCTACCGTGATTGGAATATTTTTCATCAGATCCTGGTTGCCATTTTTGGTAATCCAATAATTGTTTTCAATTCTAATTCCCATCTTTTCTTCTTCAATATAAATACCTGGCTCGATAGTAAATACCATACCAGCTTTGATAGGTGCAGTTCTGGTTCCAAGGTCGTGTACATCTATTCCCAAATGGTGAGAAATACCATGATATAAATACTTGCGGTAAGCCCTATTTTCTTTATCCTCATTTTTCACGTCAGCTTTTGAAATCAACCCAATCTTTAAAAATTGACTCGTTGCTTCATCACCTACTTTATCGGTATAATCAACAATACTGATACCTGGTTTTAAAATACCCTTACAAAAATTATGAATATTTAAACAAGCATTATAAACTTCTTTCTGACGAGCCGTGAACTTGCCATTTACGGGAATGGTTCTGGTAAGGTCTGCACAATATCCTCCATATTCAGCTCCAAAATCCATCAAGATCAGATCTCCTGATTTGCATTCCTGATTATTGGATACATAATGCAAAATGCGGGCATTGTCGCCGCTAGCAATAATACTTCCATAGGCAGGACCAGATGAACGCTGACTTAAAAAGCTATGAAATATTTCAGCTTCAATTTCATATTCCATCACACCAGGTTTAATAAATTTCAACAGTTTGCGAAAAGTATTGTCGGTGATGTCTATTGCTTTTTGCAAAACGGCCACTTCTCCTTTTGTTTTGATACCGCGAAGCTCTTTCATGATCTTTGCAGCTCTTGCATAATTATGCAAAGGATATCGGCTTTTCATTTCTGAGATAAACCGATAATCTCTTGATTGAATAAGAGAATCCTTTCTATCATTCTCATTAGAATCCAAATAAATGGTATCAGCCAAATGAACCCAGGTTTGTAATAAAGCGTCGATGCTATCGAGCCAAACAATTGATTTGATGCCAGAAATTCCAGTAGCTTCATTAGATCGTAATCTTTTCCCGTTCCATTTTTCCTTCAATTCATTGGGGCGAACCAATACCAGCACTTCTTTAAATTTAGGATCGGGGCAATCTGGAAATAAGATCACCATAGTATCTTCCTGTTCTACTCCGGTAAGCCAATATAAATCGGTATTTTGTTTAAAAGCGTGCAGGGCATCTCCATTCGAAGGCCATTCATCGTTGCTTACAAAAATGGCAATACTATTAGGCTTCATTTCTTTAATAAAGCGCTTTCTATTTTCTATAAAAATGGCTGGATCTAATGGTAAATATTTCATATCTCGCAATTGATGAGCTGCAAGATAAAAATTAAGCAGCATACTAGCTCGCTTACCCTATAAAAACCCAAAATAAGATGGAGAATGTATTAAATACTAGAACTTAACGGTAGGGCACTTGATGGCACTAGAACTGGTGCTGAATACGCCACTTTTAACAATCGACAATTCATAGGCACCCCTAGTACCATTTAAATTACCTAAACTAGAAACTGTTGCGTCGTAATTGACTGTAAATTTCAAATCATTTAATTGATATCCCAACATTGGAATTAATGCGTCGTGGTTTCGATAGTATAAACCAACAATCAATTGCTGATCACCATCGCCGCTCAAGTTTCGATTCGCATTAAAACCTAAAACAGTTTCCCAACTTGCGCCCATTTTACTGATATAAATATTGGGATTTACAATCCAAAGATTTTGAATTTTAATACTTGCATTTGCGAATGCTGTATACCTTCGATTTAATCGATTATCAACTACCGACGAGCTGAAAAAACTTTCTTGTGGTCTGTTTACATGCGATAGACTAATTCCTGCATTCATATACACATTATCTGAAGCGAAATACGCATAGTTTAATCCCACATTTAAATCAAGATAACCTACAGCACTATAGGCAAATGGTTCGTTGGAGGGAATGGTAATGTCGAAAAATTTTCCATTCCATTGGTTATCGAAATTTAATTTAGAAATATCAATTCTGTTTTGCACATAACCCAGCGTAAATCCGCCACTCAATAAACTATTATAGCCAAGCATTTGATGATACGCAATAGATCCAAAAGCCCCTGTTTTGGTTAAACTTCCAGCGCCTGCCACATCTTTTAAGATCGATCCACCAATACCTAGCCAACCATTCTCAAATCTATCTTCCAGCACTTTACTATCGCCCCAAATACTCATGGTATTGTATGGTGTTCCCACATTTGCCCATTGTGTTCTATAGTTTCCTCCGATACGATAACTATAATCTGGATTAAAACCTGTGTTTGCAGGGTTTACCAATAATGGCGCATTAAAATATTGAGAAAAATGTAAGTCTTGTCCATTCGCCTGAAGCGTTAAAAAAACAAAGCAACTAACAATGATTCTTATAAATTTTTCCATATTTCTGAGATCACCTCAATAAAGTAATGTCGCCTTTTTTCACAAAAGATACCTTATCACTAAACACAACTTGCAATGTGTAATGATACACATCTTGTGCCAATAATTTTCCGTTAAAAGTTCCATCCCAACCCTGTGATGGATCGGCACTGGCATACACCATATTTCCCCAACGATCATAAATGCGCCAAGTCATTTGTG
>Ga0194047_10000798_pt1 | contig 20014 bp, 14 predicted proteins | sample JunL225m_MetaG_2_FD_160070 | JGI IMG/M metagenome (GOLD analysis project Ga0194047, IMG submission 160070) | Anoxic zone freshwater microbial communities from boreal shield lake in IISD Experimental Lakes Area, Ontario, Canada - Jun2016-L221-5m | ecosystem: Environmental > Aquatic > Freshwater... | reverse complement strand
ATCTAAAGAGGATTCGCCCGTATTTTCTGAGTTCCATTCCCTATTACCTGTTACTGAGCCGGTTGCTCTTTGATGTTAGGCATTTCAGCCGCATCATTTAAAGGTCGTATCGCCAGAATTTTTTTTTGCTGCGGCGCTTTGAATTCCCGCACACACAAATCTATCTGTTCATGGAAGCGTTTGATAAAGATTTCGCGGCTAAAAGTTTCCGCGTGAGTACGAATTATATGCGAGTCGAATTGTTCGCTCATTTGCTCAAAACGCTGTACTGTATCTGCCAGCGACTGAGGAGATTGTTCCTCAAAAAACAAGCCGGTTAGTCCCTCGACATTCACTTCGGCTGGTCCGTTCTGTTTGATAGCTATTACTGGCGCTCCTGCTGCCATAGCCTCAACCTGAGTAATTCCGAAATCTTCCGCGCCGGTTTGGATGAAGGCTTTACATCGTCCGAATAATTTGTACAACTCATCGTCCGATACGTAGCCTAAAAACTCAATATTTGACCCGCCCAAATCCTTCAAATTCTTCAAATCGCGTCCGGTTCCTACAATTTTCAAGGGCAATCCTAGTTCCCGGAACGCCTTTACCCCAATATCCAACCGTTTGTATGGCATTAGGCGCGATGCCATCAAATAAAAATCTTCACGCGGACTATAGTTGCAGGGGATTTGCTCAACCTCTACAGGGGGATTTATCACCACCGCATCACGTCCCCAGTATTCCTTGATACGCCCTGCGATGGTTTGCGAATTTGCCACATAGAAGTGCGGGCGGGCAGCGCTTGCTATGTCCCACAGTCTAACAAATTCCATTACCAAAGGCAACCCGATTTTAGCCAAACGGCTCATGTTCTCTCTGCGGGCGTAATCTTGGGTATCCCAAGCAAAGCGCATTGGGGCGTGGCAGTAGCAGATGTGCAGGGTATTGGGAGGAGTAACTACTCCCTTTGCCCACGCGCTGCTGCTACTGATAACCACATCGTAGTCCTTCAAATCAAAATGCTCGAACGCAAAGGAGTAAGCCAGCAAATATAGCTGATGGCGTTTGAGAACACCCGGAAACCGTTGCATAAAGGAGGTATATATTTTATGACCCGGAAACTTCCCTTCCATTAATTTTTTATCATAGATGGAAGTGTAGATTGGGGCTTCTGGAAACATATCGGCTATCGCTTCCAGCACTCGCTCGGCTCCACCATATTGGTTCAGGTAATCGTGTACAAGTGCAACTTTCATTGATTCCTAGTATGCTCCCTCCCCTTTTAGAACCGCCGGGATTGTGCGAATCAGGATTTTAAAATCTAGCCAGAGCGACCAATTCTCAGCATAGTATATATCTAATTTTACCATGTCGTCGAACGAGAGTTTGCTTCGCCCGCTTATCTGCCATAAACCCGTTAGCCCGCATGCTACTTCCAACCGGCGATAGTGCCATTCTTCATACTTTTCTACTTCTCGGTCAATGGGGGGGCGTGGTCCAACGAAGCTCATTTGCCCGAACAGGATATTAAAAAGCTGCGGTAATTCATCAAGACTGGTGCGGCGCAGGAATTTCCCCAAGCGGGTACGGCGTGGGTCATTCGCTATTTTAAAAGTAACGCCGCCAGTTTCATTGAGATGCGCTAGGTTATCAACTTGCTGATCTGAGCCTACTTTCATTGATCTGAATTTATAGAAAGTAAAGGTATTACCATGTTTGCCTACTCTAGTCTGTTTGTAGATAACCGCTCCTTTAGAATCCAGTTTGATGAGCAAGGCGATTAATAATAGGAACGGTGAGAGGGCTACTAGCGTGATTAATGATAAGGTAATATCCATTGCCCGTTTTAAAACATAGTTCCAACCCGTTAGATTAGTACCCTTGAACCCAATCAGTGGCACTCCATTAATCTCGGTGAAGTTCAACGAATCTAGGCGCATCTCAAAAATATCGGGTATCAGGTTAAAATCAACTTCGTTTTCTCGACATATATTTATTATATCGTTGATAGCGATATGGTGTGTGGCTGGCAAGGCGATAATAACTTCGTCAATTTTATGCGAATATAAAAGTGTACTCAAGTTATTGAGAGTACCGAGGCAGGATACCGGTTGCCCATCTGGGTAGCGCGGTGGTAAAATCCACTCCGAAAAGCGAGTTTCATCATCAACATAACCAGCCAGCCTATAGCGATGATCCGGGTTTGCTACTACGGCATCCATCAAGCGTGAGGCTGAATCCGTAGCGCCAACTACCAGCAGACTACGCACGCCAATTCCACGATGCCACAGCGAGCGTCTTACTAGTTTGACCACGATACGCTCAATTCCCAGAATTAAGAAGGTGGCAGGAATCAGGAAAACAAACATGAGTCGGCTAAAAGCCAGTGGTCGGCTGATGAAAACCAGCACCATCATACTGGCAACTGCGATTAGGGTAGAACTAAGGATAATGCCGAGTTCGTCAAGAAATGAAAGCACCTGTTTTCGGCGATAAAATCCTTTGAAATGGAGTGTGACCAGTAAAACGAAGGTATAAGCTAACTCAATAGAAATATAATTGGTGAAGGGAACCTGATATTCTTCAAGAACTTCAACCCCAATCTGCAAGACATAGCGTACGAAATAAGCCAACCCAAATGCCAGCAAAATTAGTAGCGTATCCATTACCAGCCGCAGAGCGTAAAACAGGCGTTCCCGACTTACTGTCGATTTGTTCTGGTTTAGTTTGGCGTGTTTTGAATTCAAAATCTGGAAAGAGCCTGAAATATCAAACTGGTTTTTCGTGGCTTCCTCGCCATTTTCGGCGGGATGCTCGAATTTCAAAGGTTTGATTTCGTTGTTCATTTCTGAAAGCTTCTCAAACTCCAGAGTCGCAGAGGTATTTCCTCTTTCCCTGAACAAGGCTGCTTGGTCAGAGCTAAAAGGTTTATTCTGTTCAACTGAACTCAACTAATAGTTACCTCCAACAATTCCATAAGCGGGTGAGCAGCCCGAATTTATGCTATTATAGCATAGACATAATCAAATTTTAAAATTATGGAGACCTCACGCTTGATTGGTAAAGTCGAAAGTTCCAGTGTACAAATCTGCATACACGGTCACTTTTACCAACCTCCTAGGGAAAACCCCTTCACTGGGCTAATACCGCCGGAGTTGGGTGCTGAACCTTACGCTAATTTTAATGATAAAATTACGGCAGAGTGCTATAGCCCTAATGCCAAGTTGAACAATTACCGCAATATCAGTTTTAACTTCGGTCCTACGCTGGCAGCTTGGCTCGAAAAAAATGATTCTGCCACCTACCAGAATATTATTGAAGCTGACCGTTTAAATGTTGAAAAATACGGTTATGGTAACGCTCTGGCGCAAGTCTATAACCATATTATTATGCCACTTTCCAAACCTGAAGATATGCGGGTGCAAATTGAATGGGGTATTGCCGATTTTCAACGCCGATTTGGGCATTTCCCGGAAGGTATGTGGTTGGCTGAGACAGCCGTAAATAGCGCTGTACTGGAATTATTGGCAGATTGCGGTATAAAATTCACTATACTCGCCCCATGGCAGGCTTATCACGATAGTGTTGAAACTATTGATCCCCTCGAATATCAGTTAGAACAAACGCGCCTACGCAACAATGTATTAGGAAGCCTGAGCCAACAATTCCATCAAGATGAGCGTTTGCATTGGGCTGCCTCCGTTGCGCTTGAACGTGCAATTATTCCCGAAACCTTTGACCCAAACGAACCTTATGAAGTTAATCTGCGAAATGGGAAAAGCATTGTGGTCTTTTTTTATAATGCGCCTCTCAGTGGCGGTGTGTCCTTTGATCATGGCGCTACTACCGATGCGGATTCTTTTGTAAAGAACTGGATTGCCCCTCAGATTAATCTTGATAAACTTGAACGCGGTGCAGATCAGCTAATCACCATTGCTACCGATGGGGAACTTTATGGGCATCATAAGTCCTACCGTGACCTGTTTCTGAAGCGTTTGGTGGAACATTCGATTGATGCGGCTGGGTTTAGTGTAACTTTCCCCTCTCATTGGTTGCGAAATCATCCGCCTCGTCGCAAAATCCGAATAATGGAAAATACTAGTTGGAGTTGTTTTCACGGAGTCAAACGTTGGGGTGAGGGTTGTGATTGTACCCCCGGTGAGAATGCGTGGAAGAAATATTTAAGATTAGCCTTTGATGTTCTAGGTGCAGAAGTTGACCGAGTGGTTGAGGAAAATAGCCCAAAACTTTTTATTGATCGGCATGCAGCGTTGCGAGATTGGCTACAAGTATATCTTGGCTTTCAGGATGAAAAAGACTTCGGAAATTCTCATTTGCGTTTACCATCAGATAAAAATAGGGGAACTGCCCGTCGTATATTGATGGCGCAGATTTATAAACATCAAATGTACACTAGTTGCGCTTGGTTCTTTGAAGATATAGACCGGATTGAACCAAAGAATGCGCTGGCGGCGGCGGCAATTACCATTCGCTTATTGGGAAGGCAGTTGAATCGGGCGGCATTTGAACAATTCCAGCAATATCTTGAGCAAGCGCGGAGTAATAAGTCTCATCATTATAACGGCTTGCAGCTTTACAAGCGCGGTGTACGCTGGTCGCAACGCCATCATGATGAGTTATTACTTTCGGATTAACCGAACCAACGCGATATAAATCAGGCAAAATAAAAGCAACTTCCCGTTTTTTTAACTACCAATCTGAAGGGTTTTGAATGACCGAAAAATTGTATTACATAGATTCTTATTCACATGAATTTGAAGCCAAAATTCTAACGGTAAGCGAGGATGGACTAGCTGTAGCTTTAGACCGCAGTTTGTTCTTTACTCCCGGTGGTGGGCAACCAACCGACACCGGAACTCTCCTCCTTGATGGGGAAATCTATAATGTCACTGAAGCCTATAGTTCGGAAGGGCTAACTTGGCATAAGCTAGACCGCGCTTTATCAGGCGGTTTAAAGGGGCAAACTTTGAAAGGCACGCTCGATTGGGAGCGGCGCTATGCGATTATGCGGCATCATACCGCTTTGCATGTGCTTAACGGCGTGGCTTATCTTGCCTTTGGTGCGTTGGTTACAGGCGGTCAAATTTATACTGACCGCGCCCGTATAGACTTGACTCTCGAAGACCTGAACCCGGAGAAGGTGGAATATATTGAGAAAGAGTCGAATGCGATAATTGCCAAAGCGTTCCACACAATCCCACGTTTGGTTACGCAGGAGGAAGCCTCCACTATGCCCGAACTGGTGCGTACCCTGAACGCGATGCCGCCTCAGTCAGAAAAAATGCGTATTGTGGAAATAGCCGGATTGGATCGGCAGTTTTGCGGAGGCACGCATGTTGCCAATATTCGCGAGCTTGGCACGTTGAAAGTTTTGGGTACGCGCAGCAAAGGCAAGGTAAACAAACGTATTGAGATTGGTCTTGAATAGGCTAACCAAACTTTTAGGAAATTTATCTGCATACCGGAATTAACTTTACATAAATAATGAGGGGGATTTGTAATGGCAAAATTTGTGGCTAAACGTATGGACATTGTGCCGCCTAGCGGTATTCGGCGTTTTTTTGATATTGCCGCCACTATGCAGGATGTTATTTCATTAGGTGTGGGTGAGCCTGATTTTGTAACTCCCGATAATATTAGGCGGGCAGCGGTTGATTCAATCGAAAAAGGGCAAACCCGCTACACCTCTAACGCTGGTATTCTGGAATTACGGCAACTTGTGCAAGCGCACTTGCAACGGTTATATGGGGTAGATTATGACCCCAATCATGAGATGATTATAACTGTCGGGGTGAGCGAAGCCCTTCAAGCGGTGTGCTTGGCTTCGCTTAATCCGGGCGAGGAAGTGTTGATACCGGAACCGAGTTTCGTATCATATGCCCCTTCGGTTATTTTTGCCGGCGCGACTCCGGTTTATGTTCCAACCAGCGTTGATGAACAATTTATGCCTTCAATAGCCGAACTTGAAGCAAGGGTTACGCCTAACACCCGCGCTTTGCTGCTGGGCTATCCCAACAACCCCACCGGAGCAGTGTTAACTCCTCAACGCGCCTTAGAAATTGCCGAATTTGCCAAGAAGTATGACTTATTGGTTTTCAGCGATGAGATTTATGACCGCTTGGTTTACGGGATTGAGCATATCTGTACTGCCGCGCTACCGGGCATGAAAGAGCGCACTATCACTTTAGGCGGTTTTAGCAAGGCTTATGCGATGACCGGGTGGCGCATCGGCTATGTTTGCGCTCCCTCCGATATTATTGCGGCTTCTCTTCGTATTCATCAATATGCAATTATGAGCGCCCCAACTGCCGGGCAACATGCTGCTATCGAAGCTCTGAAAAATAATGAAAATTCGGTGCTAGAAATGGTTGCGGAATATGACCGCCGCCGTCAGTTTATGGTCAAATCTTTCAACGAAATTGGGCTGGCTTGCTTTGAGCCAAAAGGCGCGTTCTATACCTTTCCTAGTATCAAAGCTACCGGTATGAACGAAGATGAGTTTTGCGAAAAGCTTTTAGTGGAAGAGCATGTAGCAGTAGTGCCGGGCTATTCGTTCGGTCCAAGCGGAGCGGGACATATTCGCGCTTGTTATGCTACCAGCCTGCCAAAAATAGAAGAAGCTATGGAGCGCATCAACCGCTTTGTACGCCGCTATTCCAGCGTGGGAGTCCGATAAACTCCAAATGCCATCTAATAGCACTCTGCTTACCAATGAAACCAAGTTACGCGCCCTGACTCTTAATGTTTGGGGCGTGCCTTTTATTACAGCCGAGCGCAAAGCTCGTATTGACGCAATTGTAAAACAGTTGCCGGAGCTAAAACCCGATATTGTGGCGATTCAAGAGGCATGGCTGACTCTTGATCGCCGCACTTTGATAGAAGGTGGCAAGCGTGTTGGACTCAAACATTGTCATTATTACGCATCGGGAGTGAACGGCAGCGGTTTGTTACTACTGTCGCGCTATCCGTTGGTAGATATTGCTTTTTTACGTTTCAAACTCACCTCCCGCCCGGAACGAGTTCCCAATGAGTTGGATTATTTCGGGGGGAAAGGTATCGGATATGCTCGAATACAGACTCCAAACGGGTTTGTTGAACTGTTTAACGCTCATCCTGTAGCACAGTACAGCGGAGATAACAACGATTTATATCGCGCCCATCGTGCTGCTGCTGCTTACGAAGCTGCCCGATTTATTAACGCACATGCAAGCGGGAGATATCCTGTAATCTTGCTAGGCGATTTGAATACACGCCCTGATCAATTGCCCTATCGCCTTGTACGAAAATTAGCGAATCTATCAGATAGCTATTCTGAACTGAATCATCAAGACCCCGGTTACACCTATTCGGTCAATAATCCCTATTCCAACAAAAGCGAACCGTCCAATCGGCTGGATTATATACTTTATCGCTCAGGCAGTGAATCTGGCATTTCTCCTGTTGCAAGCGCATTGTGTTTTAACGAGATTACTACTTTAGTACCACGCGCTTTTACCGACCATTATGGGGTATTGAGCGAATTTCAGTTGAATTGCACTCAAAATGCCGTCAACGAATTGCCCTCCAGCCCAACCCCGCTCTATTGTGAACTGGAAGAATTGCTTTACGATACGCTTGTGGAAGCGCGTCGCCGCCGGGAATCACACCTGTTAAAATTATGGGTTGCCACGACAAGTTGGTTGTTATCCTTTGGCTGGAATCGCCGGGGAATATTTTTATTGCGCTTACTAACCGGATTTTATTCGCTTATACAGGGTTGTTTGTCGCTGCTGGTTGTGCCAGAAGAAATAAATGGGCTTGAATCGCTACTGGAAGAGGTCAGAAAACAGCTACCAACCGTTTCAGTCTCTCAATTCGGTGGAGCGGAAAATCACCCGGTCGTACCAGAGCGCGAGGATGGTAATCACGAAGAATAACGCGATAAGTAACGCCAGCAGTTTACCGCTCCAGCCTTGCCTTTTCCAAAGCCTAGAAGAAAAGATACCAGCGCCGACAGCGACTATCGGCAGCGCGAACAGCGAATAGCGCACGTAGAGGTTGGTTATCCAACCGAGTATTGCAAAGAGCAATGTAATGGCATACCAACTAAGGCTCACCCGTAATAGTCGACCACGCCCTTCCTGAAAATTCATATTATCGGTTGCTTCTACCGGAAGGCTACCGCGTTTGCTGTTGTCCCACAACCACCACAAAGCCCACAGTGCGAAGATTAGCGGAATGAGATTGAAATAAGCCTGTCCTTCTGCCCAGAAGCCGGATAGCCCCCCCCATAGCCAATCCCCGAAATTGTTGACAGGCTTGCGGATTAATCCCAAGCGCGGGTCTGCCACCGAACCGCCCACATATAGCAAATTACCTTTTGCAGTTGCAGCGGTGCCGTTTGCTTTGCTAGTAATGGTGTCTAGCGCTTGTGGAATCATCTCTGCCAGTGTTTGGCGGTGGTAAATCGCGATTGAAAGTGCCAGCGCCAACAGATAAGACATCACCAGAAATTTTGCCCCGCTCCTTTCCCTGAACCATTGCACCAGCGCAAATAGCAAAAATACTGCCCCGCTGAGTATGGTTATGCCTGGATGCTGCATGAAAGAAGCCAGTAAAGACAGCGTAAGGATAACAAAATAAAAGGGATGATTTAACTGTTTATATTTAACCACCACCAGACACAGCGCGACCATCATTAGCCACTCGCCGTACATATTGGAAACCTGCCCGAAACCGATTGAAATCCATGCTACCGGCATAGTTACCATAAAAAAGGCGGCAAATACGGCTGCCCGCCCGTCCCCCATCGCTTTTTTGACCAGATAGAACACCAACAATGCTCGTGAGGTATCAAAGGCGGTCATCCAGAATTTTTGCAGCAGGGTGACATCAGGCACAAGCCAATGGAATAGCCCTATCATAAAATATCCGGTGGTGGGGTAGTAGGTTTCTTTGCCGCCCCACTCCGCCGATGGTATTTTTTGGAAAAACTGCCCTTGTTCCCACAGAGCTATGTAACGGTTATAGTGGAAACCTATATCGGTCATCTGAATATGCGGATGTAGCGTCCCGCCGAAGCGAATTGCCAACGCCAGCCCGAAAAAGCTCAGTACCCAAGCGCGTTCCCAACGATATTGCCATACTGAGCGCATCGGCAAATCCAGTATTACCAACGCCAGCAATGCCAGAAAAAAGGCAAAGGACAATTTGGCAGAAAAAATGGTGAGCCAAGGGCGGGCGGGGGTGGCAATTACATATGCCATTATTGCTAGCACGCTTGCGCCAACGCCAAACCCGACCCACCCGTTGAAGCCTGCTCTGGTAACAATCATGTAAGTCAATAATACCGTTGCCAGCAGGTACGCCACTTGAATAATAGGTGGGATAGTGAAGCTGTCTCCCTGTGCCGTAATTTCCGCGCCCCAGAAAATCAGCCCAAGCTCGCGGCGGTCTTTGGGTGGAGAGAAGGGCGTGGTTTTAAGAGTTAGGCGTAGGTCGCCAGATACGCCAGTAATAGCCGAAGCGGGTATAACGAAATCATAATCAACCTTATCGGGTTCGCTTTTGTAATAACCGATAAGCGTTTCGTTGGCATATACATACAGGTCGAGGTTTGGATTCGGATTGCCTCCAAAAGGAAGCTTAAGCCTTAAGCCGTATTCATGCTTGCCCACTCCAATAAAATTTAGATAGGATTCACCGCGAGTCCAGCGCCAAGTTGGTGTAATCAGGTTTGGCGTAGCTGATTCGCGTGAGTTGAAATTGGCTAAAAATGGCTCATCTAGTCTGAAATGGCTGTTCTGGTCGATGCTATAATTCCAGCCGGGCTGCCACGCCAGCGCAAAAACTCCAACTGATACCAGTACCAACAGATAAAGCGCGGGAGATGAAAAAGCTTTACGCCACAGGTTCATCTCGTCACGCCATGAAGCAATTAGCCAGCCACGAATTTTGTTGCTTGCGATAGCTGCTTTTCCAGTTTTGGCAATAACCTTGCTCAATTATGAAGTTACCTCTACATATCCCAAAGTGTACGCATCGCTATAATCAGCCAGCGGTATTCGCGCTGAGTTTGCTGCATCGTAAAGCCCTACAATAATTCTGTATCGCCCTATTGGCAGGTTCGGGGGTAGCGGAAGGCTATGTACATCTTGATAAAAATCGCCCTTGCGCCAAGTGCGGGTATCCCCTTTATCATCGAGCGGTAACAAATCGCGTTGTGCCACGCGCTGCCCGGTTTTTTCATCTATCAGGTGGATAAAGACCTTAGCTTGCTGCGGTGGAGTGGTAACTGTTTCCCAGACCAGCCGTAAATCCAATGTGCGCGTGCCGCTATCCTTTGATTTCAGTCGCAAAACCCCGTCCGCTCCCACCGAATCATAATTGGCTTTACCCTGAAAACTGCTACTCGTTCCAAATGTATAAAGGATTAAGCCGTTTGAAAAGCGCGTTGGCGATGGCTGGAATCTACTCTGATAAAGCTCAACGTAATCTAAGGTAAGGGCTTTGGCTGCCAGCGTCTGGAAATATTCTACCGAAGTGGGGGTAAGTTGCGGCAGCGCAATTTTCCCATCTAGTGCAATCCAACTACTCGAAATGGCTGTCGCGCTTATTATTGCTTGCGCCCGTTCCTTTTGGAAAGTGTTATCCACCTGACCACGCTCACGGTTAAGATTGAAAATTTGCCCGGTCATTTCGCCTAAACTACGCCGGTCAATATCAAGGTTGAGATACACCATATAGCCCGCGCTATCCACTAGGAACTTGCCATCGGGGGTGCGTGCCGGTTCATGTTCTGAAAGGAAAGCAAAACCTGGGTCAAAGCTCAAAATGCTACCGCTTGTAGGTTGCTGTAGGAAATATTCACCCGAAGCGTGATACACCCTGTCCACCGTTACACTTTGCCCCTGTAGCCATTGGCGTGCTGCCATCGGCGCAATTATCAGCAGCATCGCAATTATTCCGGTTGCAGCCAGCGTATAAAATTGCTGATTAAGCTTGCGAACTTCAAATATAAAAAGCCCTCCTACCAGCAAGGCGAGCGGCAAAGCCAGTTGCGCGTAATACCAAGGGTGGAAGCTTTTTCCCACTAGCAAGGTAGCCAGCAAAGGCAAACTCCATGTGGCGGGTATCAGCCAGATGTCGTTGCTCGTTTTGCGGCGAATTAACCGCCACGCAATGATACAGAATACCATTCCTGCCAGCAGCAAGGTTAAGGCGGCTTGTGGCTCTTCCGCCAATCGTCCTATTTGGTCGCGTCCTTCCGCTACTTCTTGCGGGCGTAGTAGTTGGAAGAAAAAAACCTGACGGATGAATTGACCGATTCCACCCGCAAGCCCGAAAAAGCCCACAATAAGCGCGGTCAAGCTCGTAAACCCTGCGGTAGTCCATCCTAACCCGCGCCAATTGCGTTTCCAAGCCAGATAAACCAAAAAGCCGAAAATTACCGCTATACCGGGCAATTTGCTTAAGAAAGCCATTCCAGCCAGCGCCCCTGCTCCGGCAAACCATAGCGGGTTTATTTGTTTGCGTAAGCCCTCTAGCAAGCAAATAAAAGCGAAGACGGCAAAAAGGTTTGAGATAGTTTCCAGCGTCGCAATTTGGGAGGCGCGAACATCCAACGCTAATATCAATGCACTAGCACTTCCGGGCAAGCCCCACGATATACCTTTATTGCCCCACATTCTTGAGCCAGCCCACGCGACTCCGGCGCAAGTGACCAATCCGGCTATAACGGTTAACCAGCGTAACGCGGAGTAAGCTTCCGCGCCACCCATTGCGCCGAATAGCTTGCTGATAGGCGCAAGCATTAGCAACGCGCCCGGTGGATGTGCCAGAAAAAAATCGCGGTAGGGCAAATGCCCTTGCGCCAGTTGGGAGGCAGCAGAAAAGTACACCATTTCGTCATAGTTGGAGGCAGACCATCGTCCCGCGCTATCGGGCAACAATTGAGCGGAGCGTACTGCCCAACCTGCCAGCAACGCACCCACCAGCCCAATTCCCCAAAGCATACGATTCTGGAGCATTACGGGGAATGCAGCAAACTCAAGCTTGCCCCTTGCGCTTTTTCGTGCCGTTAACAGCCCAAACGCGCCCACTAGCCACAAACCAACTACCAGCATCGGAAAGAGCGGGAAGGGGCTGTGTAAATCATCTAGCGGACTGCCCCGTTCATCCATTCTAATGGGGTCAAAATCCAGCCGAAGCAGCGCATCAAGCCCACGCCATATTGAAGCGGGTATTTTTAGGGCAATAATTAGACCGAGCGAGCCGAGAATCAGGCATATGCTAAAACTCGCCTCAAAAAATATAGTTAGAGCGAGGCGCGGCGGTTCGGAAGTACCGGACGTTCTATTTGGGGTTTTGGTTGTCAAACCTCTGATAGTTTGAATATCCTCCGGTGTCAGATTATAACAAAGGCTACCTAGACAGGCAAAAAAGGCTCAAGCATGTGCATTGGTATGGTAAAATCATCTGATTATACTTTGAATTCAAGTTTCAAGACATGTTGGAGGTTATATTTAGCCGTTGTCATCCCTACCCGCGAATAATTCGCAGCCCCAACCCGATTCTCATATCTCGATAGTAACGACACACTTATTAAAGTTTCCCCATATCTTGCACCGTCATAGAGTGGATATATTCTTGCCGCCCGGCTATGATTCCAGACCGAATGAAAATTACAAAGCGCTATACGTGAATGACGGTCAGGATATGGGGCGTTTGCTTATGAAAGAAACCCTTGAAAAACTCTACCGCTTTCACCAGATTGAACCTATTATAGTTGTGGCAATCCACGCTTCCCATGACCGAGTACATGATTACGGAGTAGTGGGTATCCCAGATGCACACAATCGCGGTTCCAAAGCGCACGAGTATGAACAATTTGTGCTTGAACGTCTCTTGCTTTATATGGAGCAGCACTATCGGATTCGTAAGGGCGCACCGAATACCGCTATATCAGGCGTTTCCTTGGGAGGGCTATCCGCTATTGACCTTGCGTGGCGCAATCCTACTCTTTTCGGCAAGGTTGGGGTGTTTTCAGGTTCTTTCTGGTGGCGCACTGACGATACCGATTGGCGCACTCAACAGGCTTCGCGCATTATGCACAAGGTAGTAAGGGAGAGCCAGAAACGGGAAGGTTTGAAATTTTGGTTTCAAGCCGGGACAGCAGACGAAACCAGCGATAGAGATGGAAATGGCGTTATAGACGCGATTCAGGATACGCTTGAACTTATAGATGAACTAGAACTGAAGGGTTATCGCAGGGGCGAAGAAATCGTTTATGTGCAGGTAGAAGGCGGAAAGCACGATCAGGAAACGTGGGGTAGTGTCTTGCCTGATTTTCTCAAATGGGCTTTTGCCGCAGAGTAATTTTCTAGCACCAAAATTTTACTAGCTTGCGATTAGCCATTGTGCGTCATATACTGTTGCAGATGGCTTGGAAACGGCAATGAAATTGTAAGGAAATCTCAAAAATGTCATTAGATACAAAGCAGGATTTCAGCAAACTTTTGTATGTGGCAGACGCTTATCGCTACCAGCGTCGCAAAACTCGCATAGTGATGGTGGGCAATATCGGGGTAGGTGGGAATAATCCCATCAGAGTGCAATCCATGACCACCGCCGATACGTTGGATACCGATTCTACCGTAGCGGAAGCAATACGGCTGGTTAACGTCGGTTGCGAAATTGTACGTATTACCACCCCTACTGCTAAAGATGCCGAGAACCTTAAAAATATTCGGGCTGCGCTGGACGCTAAAGGAATAAATGTACCATTGGTGGCAGATATTCACTTCAACCCGAATGCTGCAATGGAAGCCGCGCGTTGGGCTGATAAGGTGCGTATCAATCCCGGTAACTTTGCCGATGCCAAGCGTTTTGCCGAGCGTGATTATACCGAAGATGAATATAACGCTGAATTGGACAAGATAGAGGAAAAATTTGCGCCTTTGCTGGAGCGGTGCAAAGAATTAGGGCGCAGCATTCGCATCGGTACTAATCACGGCTCACTTAGTGACCGCATAATGAACCAGTTTGGTGATACTCCCGAAGGAATGGTTGAATCCGCGCTGGAGTTTGCCGAAGTTGCCCGCAAATACAATTTTCACGACTTGATTTTTTCCATGAAAGCCAGCAATCCCAAAGTGATGATTCAGGCTTACCGCTTGTTGGCTGCGCGACTGGACGAGCGCGGTTGGGATTATCCCTTGCATTTAGGTGTTACCGAAGCCGGAAACGGTGAGGACGGGCGTATAAAGAGCGCAATCGGAATCGGCTCCTTGCTGGAGGATGGTTTGGGTGATACTATTCGTGTTTCCCTCACTGAAGACCCTGAATTGGAAATCCCGGTAGCCGTTCGGTTGGTGCGTCGCTATTCTCGGATTGATACGGCTATTCTGGAAAAAGCCCATGCCACCGATGAAACTCCAACAGTATTGCCGGAAGCTTTTACCCATTTGGAAATTTCGCAGACTATCCCTGACAGGCGCGACCCTTATCACTTTGTGCGTCGCAACTCTGGAGTTGTGCAGGTTGGTAACGCGCGTTTGGGTGCCGAAAATGTACCGCAAGTAATTGCCCCGCTTACCCAATCACGACTGGAAGCATTGCTCAAAGCCCAGCGCGACTTGCCTTTAGCGGGTAGCAAGAAAAAGACCTCCACTGAAGCGCCCACTGTTCCTGATATATATGTAGTAGATGAATTTATCCCTGAAATAATCGAACTGAAAAAAGCGCAGGGAGATAAGCTACCTCTACTGGCTCAAGTTTATGAGGAAAAAGACGCGCAAGATGCGATAGAAGCGGGCGCAGACGCATTAATGCTGGTACTCTACGCGCAAGGTGGTAATACTAACCTTCCGCAGGTACGCCCGGTGGCGCAATTGGCAGTTGCCAACGGCAAGCCTCTTTTCCTGCAAAGCGTAGCATCCGGCAACGACCTTTACAGCGTTGTCGCTAGTTATGATACCTCTGAACTTGATACCCTGTTAGAAGCAGCTTACATCAGCCGCGAAGTTGGTGTAAATGAATTGGCGTTGGGTTTGGGGCTGGATAGTTCGGCGCGTACTATCTGGAGCTACCGTTTGTTGGCGGCAAAACTGCAAGAATTGGGTTGGAACTATCCTATTCATTTGGAAGCGCCCGGTTTGAAACAGGGCGTAGTTGAAGATTATCTGATAAATGATAGCATTGCTACGGGTTCGCTACTTGCCGATGGCATTGGTGACAGCATACAGGTGATGCAGGGCGAAAATACCCCACTTACTGAGGAGCAGCAGGTACAATTGGCTTTTAATATTTTACAGGCGGCAGGGGCGCGTAGTAGCAAAGCCGAATTCATCGCTTGCCCTAGCTGTGGTCGCACCCTCTTTGACCTGCAAAGTACCACCGAGCGCATCAAATCCAAAACCGGACATTTGGTCGGCGTGAAAATCGCCATTATGGGGTGTATCGTCAATGGGCTTGGAGAACTGGCGGACGCTGATTTTGGTTATATGGGTGGAGCGCCGGGCAAAGTAAACCTGTTCGTGGGCAAAACCTGTGTGGAAAAAGGCGTAGCTACCGATGAAGCAGTTGAGCGTCTGATTTCCATAATCAAGCAGCACGGGCGCTGGATTGAAGCAGACTAGTTATAATGCGTTCCTTTTTTCTTTCCCTTTCCCCCATTGAGGGGGTTAGGGGTGCATGGTCACGAGAAATTTACCAGCAGCTAAATTTTGACAGCGCAGTTGATGGTATATATACTCAAATTGTGCAGGTGAAATATAGGTTTCTACTGGTTTACTCAGGATAGTTGTTACTACTTTGTTATAAGGAGCGTTTATTGTCCCTGAAACTGGCTGAACAAACCGCCCCTGCCTCTACTGAAATGCGATTTCATGAGTACGGAATCATGTACAATGTGGAGGATAATTTCTGGTGGTATGAAGGAATGCGCCAGAATCTTCTCAGTTTGCTGCAACGCCATTGGGACTGGCAAGCCAAGACAAACCCGGTTGTTCTCGATGCGGGATGCGGTACAGGGGCGACCTTGCAGCGTCTTGCCGATGGCTTTGAAGGGAAAATTGCCACTAATCGAGCGGTAGGCTTTGATATTAGCAGTGAAGCCCTGCGCTTCTGCCGCCAGCGTAAACTTGACCACCGCCTCTTTCAAGGTTCTATCACCTCAATTCCGGTAGCAGATAATTCTATAGATATTCTGGTTAGCTTTGAGGTTATTTCTAACCTGACCGACCCCGAACCGGGTTTTCGGGAAGTGGCGCGGGTACTTAATCATGGGGGTTTGGCAATTATAAAATTGCCCGCTTATCAGTTTTTATACAGTGAGCATGATATAGCAGTCAGAGTGTTGCGACGCTTTGACCGGGGAGAGGTGCGAGATTTACTGGCGAAGCATGGTCTAGCGCCCGTTCGCACATCTTATCTAAACACTTTCCTGTTTCCTCCTGCCGCACTTTCTCGCCTTACTAAGAAATTCTCCCTCAAAAGTAAAGCGGATGAAGAACTTGAAAGCGATTTGAAACCGCCGCATCCTCTTCTCAACAAAATACTTATTGGTATAATGGCTCAAGAAGCCAGAGTTTTGCGTCACACAAATTTTAATTTGCCTTTTGGGTTATCATTAATTACGGTAGCGCGGAAGGTATAATTGGTAGTAACTAATGTTGAATTACATTAGCCGAAACCAGCAATCGTCAGAAACGTCTGAAGTTATGAAAATTAGCGCTCCTATCAATGATGATAAGGCAGGTGAAGACGGTCTGGTTATTCTCGCTCAACAAGGTGACCTCCCCGCATTTAACCAATTGGTCGCTTTGTACGAGCAACGAATATTTAATTTAGCTTACCGTTTGTTGGGGGATAGGGAATCTGCCGCCGATGCTACCCAAGATACTTTCTTTCAGGCATATCGCGCACTCGCCCAATATCGCGGTGGGTCTTTTAAAAGCTGGTTGTTACGTATAGTTACCAACATAAGTTATGACCGTTTGCGTACACGCCGCCGCCGCCCTACCTCATCGCTTGATGAACTGGTGAATGAAGCCGAAGAAATAGGTGGTAGCGCTATTGCTTTGTTAGAAGATGTTGATTCTGACCCTAGCGATAAATATTTGCAGCGCGAGACGATGGATGAATTAAGCCGCGCTTTGGATAAGCTACCACCTGAACAGAAATTAGTAATAGTCTTGAGTGATGTGCAAGGAATGAGCTATGAAGAAATAGCTACAATAACCCGCACTTCGCTCGGAACGGTTAAAAGCCGATTAAACCGAGGACGCACTAAAATACGCGAATTGTTGCAAAATACGGAACTTTTGTCGCGAAACAGGCGTCTATAATATATAGAGCAAATTTTTCTCAATATTTAATTGTGCCTTCCTGTCGGTTCTGGCAGGTTTGCCGGGAGAGGGCTTTGGGAAAAGCCCTAAGAATGCCGTGTTTAAGCGAGAACCAAAATCCGCCTTTGACCACCATAACGAATTGCATTCGATTTTTTTGGATGAATATGTGGATGGGCGGTTAACTACTCTCCAACTAAAAGAACTGGAGGAACATCTCGCCACTTGCGAATTTTGCCGGGAAGAAGTGGCAGGTTTGCAGCGGGTGCGTTCAATGTTCCGTCGCCTCTCAGCGATTGACCAACCATTACCGCGCTCCTTTGCCGTGAGCCAAGCACAAGCTAATGGCTTGAAGCCAAAACCGCTATTTGCTACTTTTGCTGGCGCAATTGCTGCCACATTGCTGGTATTGTTTCTAGCCCTAGATATTCTTGGCGCATTTACCTTTACTTCCACCCGTACAGAGACGCTTGTCGCTAGTAACCAACTCCCTACTTTTGGCGCTCTTTCTTCGGCAACCTGCTCTACTTCAGATGAAAACGGGAGTGTTTGCGCTGCCAGCGACCCAAACGGACCCACTGTAATTTATCCTGCTAATCCGCCTAATCGGTTTGTGGTAGTGACCGAGCGGTTGCAGGCGATTACATTTATTGAAATCGGGTTGGTAGGTATTGTGTTGGCGATGGCTGCCTATGTTTTCACTATACGCCCCCGCTTCCCTTCTAGAAAATAAGCTTTATAGTTCAAAACCCCCCTTCCTTCACAAAAAATACGAAAGAAGGGGGTTTTTAATTAGTTTTTCCTAACCTTTCGCCCTTATAAAGGACCCGCCGCTTAGAACTTGGGCTTTATTACTTGCCAACCTGATTATTTTTTCAATTACGTAATCTATTTCCTCTTCAGTAGTATATCTTCCCAACCCGAACCGTAGGCTGGTCAATCCACGTTCTTCCCCAAAACCAAGCGCAGAGATAACATGCGAAGCTTTTGCAACAGATGCATTACAAGCGCTACCGGCTGAAATAGCAATGTCACCTAATTGTACAATCAATTCACGACTGTTTATGCCATTTATGCTGATGTTAAGATTGTGAGGCAGCCGTTCAGTTGGATGTCCGTTCAATTCAACGTCTTCTACTGACTTGCTGATACCTTCCCATAGGCGTTGGGTTAATTTTCGCAGTCGCGGCACTTCTGTTTCCAAATGTTCCGCGCAAATCTGAGCCGCTTTTCCAAAGCCCACTATACTAGGTACATTTAATGTTCCTGAGCGTACCCCCCGTTCATGCCCACCTCCGTAAATTACCGGACATATCTCAACATCCGGTCTGATATATAAAGCACCGATTCCCTTTGGCCCGTAAATTTTGTGGGCTGAAATAGAGAGAAGGTCTATATTGTATTCATCGACATTCAGAGGCAGATGCCCAACGTATTGTGCGCCATCGGTATGGAACAGCACCCCATGTTCGCGAGCAATTGCGCCAATCGCTTTCAGGTTGGGAATTGTACCGATTTCATTATTAGCAGCCATAATAGAGATTAAGACTGTTCGAGGAGTGATGGCATTTCGTACCGCTTCAGGGTCAACTCTGCCATATTGGTCAACTGGCAAATAGGTAACACTCTTACCCAATTGTTCAAGGTGGCGGGCTGAGTCTAGAATAGCTTTATGCTCGGTAACGCAGGTAATTATATGGTCGCCCTTAGTGGCATATTTTTCTGCAATACCAAAGAGCGCGATATTGTCAGATTCGGTTGCGCCACTGGTGAAAACAATATTATCAGCTTTTGCACCGATAAGGCTGGCTATCTGATGGCGAGCTTTGTATATAGCGGCTTGCACTTCATGACCAAACAAATGGTCGCTGGCGGCATTACCGAATTTCCTTGAAAAATAAGGCAACATTGCTTCCAAAGCTCGCTCGTCAACCGGAGTGGTTGCGTTATAGTCCAAATAAATCGGTAATGTTAAACTCATCTCTCGTACCCTTCCCTTTGCGAATTAGTCTAAAATATTTAGAAAACTGAGATTGGGCGGGTAATAAAAAAACCCGCTTACCTGAAACTAGATAAGGGGGTTAAATCTTCTTTTGAATTAGCGGTTTTAGAAACCGAAAGATTCCCTTATCTTGCGTAAATCTGTTAAATGGTTACGCTGGAATTGGCACCATACGCATATTTTTTTCCGTTTGCGTTGGTTGCCGGGCTTCACAGGGCCTTTTACCCTCCACCTCTCTTGATAAGAGCTACAATATTCTATTATTAAGCTTTGCCTGTTAAAAGGCTAAACAAATAATAATAAGAAAAGACGCAACTGTCAAGTTAAAAATTGTTCACCTATTGAATTGATATACTTAAGAATTGCCGAATCCGGCAAGGTTACGCTTCCAACTAAATCGAATGTATAGAAAGAGAAGTCATTGAAATATGAAATTAGGGAGTGCCTATCTTGGAAGAGGTGAATTTTAATTTTGCCAAACATCTTGAGGCTGCTTAACAATAGCAAAAATCTATTATAGCCTGCTACCTCTGCATTACTAGGCACTCCCTAATTTCAGGGAGTGTCTAAAAAGCAAGACACAACTTACTTTTGAAATTAAAGTTGGAATTGATGAGACGCTGACGCCGATTGTAGTGCCAGACAAATAAACGTAATGCCCGGCTCAAGGCCACCAAGCAACGAC
>Ga0194047_10000797_pt1 | contig 20031 bp, 13 predicted proteins | sample JunL225m_MetaG_2_FD_160070 | JGI IMG/M metagenome (GOLD analysis project Ga0194047, IMG submission 160070) | Anoxic zone freshwater microbial communities from boreal shield lake in IISD Experimental Lakes Area, Ontario, Canada - Jun2016-L221-5m | ecosystem: Environmental > Aquatic > Freshwater... | reverse complement strand
TTTCCTTCTAAATTATCTACTGCAGTAACTCCTAATTCGGTATAATGTTTACCAACCTGCATTTTGTAAACAGCAGGTCCTATTAAAGCTAAAACAGGTTTCACATAATCTATTCCGATATTAATTCCATAATCTTCGAAACAACCTAAGCTTGCCCAATCAGGTCTTAAAGTAGTACTATCATAAGTGATACCAACACGCATTCTTGTGTTTCCTGTTAAATTATTATCAGGTACACGGAAAGTTTTACTGGTACTGATTTTAAACTGACTCATCTCATCGATAATCGTTTCTAACGTATCAGTAAAATAAGAATTCATATTGTAATCAATCCAAACTCTGGTGGTCATAGGATCGTTATTTGTTAAACGGAAAGTAGTTAAAGTATAATTTACGCCTTTAAACAAAGTTGTTTTTTGACGGTCGTTCATTTGCGTATAAACCGGTGTTTGTAAAGCTGTAGTTGTATCAATTGTTCCAAGTCTTACACGGCTGATACCAATATCTGAACCTGAAGGAATAGGATAAGCAGTTCCCGGAGAATTGTATCCAACAACATTCACCATACAAGGAAATACCTTAGTATCACATCCTAAAGAATTACAAGCTCTTAAAGTAACAGTATAGCAAAGTGCACTGTTTAAGAAAACAATAGGATTTTGAGAAGTAGCATTGGTACCGCTAAGGTAAGCTACGTTAGCAGGGTTAAATGTCCATAACCAAGTCATAGCACCATTAATACTATTATCATAAAATCTGAAAGTATCAGTAGTGAAACCTGAATTTCTACTCACGGTCATATCAGCAGTTGGTTTGCTAGGTACAGGTAAAACTCTAATTTGTTTACAAACAGTATCCGTTCCAACACAATTAGAAACTCTTAAACAAATATTATAAAGGCCAAGAGTTGAACCGGGGCCTGTTGCCCAACTAGGATTAGGGTTAATAGAATCTCCACCTATGGATGTTCCGTAAATACCATTTCCGTCAGTATCCCAACTGTAACTCATATTTACACCGGTACTTGTGCTTGTATAATTAACTGCATAACCTCTGTAAATAGAAGGAATTCCATTGGTTGTTGGACCATTTGTGGTCATGGTAAATGATGCTTTTGGTTTGCCATAACTAGCTGGCACAATACCCCAATGTATAGCAAATCCTGAATCTCCAACAGAAGCAGGAGCAGCATTCATTTGAAAGAAAACAAATCCTCCCGGAACTTTGTAATGACGTAAGCTATCGTGCAATGTTTGACCTCCAAGTCGTTTAATAATTGCACCTGTTGGAGTTCCAACTCTAATGGTTAATGAATCTCCGGCTATTAATTTAAAACGTTCAATATCCAACCTGATCGAATCGGCACAAGCAGCAATTCTAAAACCTGCAGGGCATGATCCTGTTGTTCCTCCAGTATAATTACTAGTTGGTCCGCCAGCATCATATACATATCCTGAAGAAAGGAAACTAACCGAATCGGAACCGTTACACATCATATACCCATTGTTAACTTGAAGATAATTATGTCTGCAAATGGTATCCCATCCAAGGGCATTTCCTGCAGCCAAACAAACATCAAATATTCCACCATCAAAGGCATATAAATAAGGGTTTTGAACAGAATCGGTAGCATACCAAGAGTTAGCAATAGGATAACCGGCAAAAGTGTTCACACCATAATAGGAAGGATTTAAAAACCATCTCCAATTGGTTGGTCCATTTGTACTCAAATCATAATAGTTTAGCTGATCAGTAAAACCAACAGAGCGGTTCAAACTGAAAAAGCTTGCAACAGGTTTTCTTGTTGGAGGAGCACACACAACTATTTTATAAATACTATCAGAACCATAATAATTTGTAGATTTTAGTTTCACTTTATAATAACCGGTTTGAGTAAATTTCCAGAAAAAATTATTGCTTACTGTATCCATATAACAAAAGTTCCAACGAGTTGCACAAACACGAGGGTTTGTTGCTGGAGGATTAAATGCAGCATAAGTTCCATTTAATGTAGGGCTATAACCAATAATATCCCAATATGAATGTGTTGAATTATTACTTGTGTTTACAAAAATATAAGGGCTGTTTACCCAAGCTGTATCAATCAACATATTATAAGCAAAGCCAGATGTTGGTGGTACTGTTGGACCTGCAGGCGCTCCGGGGTAACCAAATTCTATGGTAAGTGTTTGACTTGGAGCACTACAAGTAGCACCTGCAACACCTCCCCAATTTACATTTACAATACAAGAGCGAAAACATGCATTTGTTGTTCCTGTACCACAGGCACAATTTCCTGAATTATTTAAACTAACCTCAACACCATTACAAGCTCCAATATTCCAAATATTCGATCCGTCTGTCCAAGTCGTTGTAGCTGGTGCTAAAGATGAATTTAATAGAAAGGCAGCAATAGAATTTACAATGGTTGCATTTGTACAAGTACCAACATAAGAAGTTATAGAGCTTCTAATATTTAAAACTGTGTAATCAGTTCTGGTAAGAGTTTGCTTCCAAGTTGTAAAATCATTACACTGTGCTGCTGTGGAGGCGACTCCGTTCGAGAAAGTTTGCGTTAACGAGTTGAATACGATTGTTTGCGCATTGGCAAAAAAAGTAGAACAAGCTAACATCACTAATAAAATTGGTATGCGTAATGGTGTTTTCATATCGAAATTTATTTAAGTTATATTGGTTTAAAATTTAGTTTTATCTGAAATTATTTACATAGTTAAATTAAATTGCGACAAAAAAAAACTTAAAATTTTCCTAATTGAATTAAGATTTATAAGTTGTTATTAACACGATGCAAAAAGTAGAAATGAGGGTTGTGTGATAATAAAATTGGCAAATTAAAAAACGCTGCTATATTTGCAGCCCTAAAAATATAATTATGGCATTCACAAGTTACAAGAGAAAAGACAGAAAAAATAAAACAGTTTCACACCAACGCATACAAGCAAACAAGCTGAATACTAAGCTAGTTAACGTGAAATCTCCAAACGTAGAAAGAGTAGTTGTTGTTGAAGAGTAGTTTTTTATAGTGCAAAATTTAAAGGGATGCATTGTATAAAACAATTGCATTGCTTGTGTTTGCAATTCATTTCAACATAGTTACACACAACATATTTCATAAAAAAACTCCGAAATTTTCCGGAGTTTTTTTTATGCGATAATTATTCAGAGAATTACTTCACTCGTTCAACATAATTGCCGGTGCGCGTATCAATCTTAATTTTCTCACCAATATTTACGAACAATGGAATCATTACCTGAGCACCGGTTTCCATAGTTGCAGGTTTTAATGTATTCGTTGCAGTATCACCTTTTACTCCTGGTTCAGTGTATGTAACAATGAGCTCAACGAAAACAGGAGGCTCAGCTCCAATTGCAGTTTCACCTTCAAAAGAAACTTTCACGATCATTTCTTCTTTTAAAAACTTTTCAGAATCACCAAACAAAGAACCATCAACATAAATTTGATCAAATGATTCAGGGTCCATCAACACTAAACTTGTTCCGTCTTTATATAAAAATTGTAAATCTTTAAATTCAACTCTTACAAATTCGATAGTTTCTCCTGCACGAAAACGATTTTCCATCTGTTTTCCACTTTTAACATTGCGAAGCGATACTTGATAAAATGCACGTAAATTTCCTGGTGTGCGATGAACATATTCTAAAACCTGACACAACTCATTGTTGTATTTGATAAATGCTCCTTTAAATAAATCTGATGTTGATGCCATAATTTGAATTTGTATAAATGTATGAAACGGCTGCGAAAATAGAAAATTCGGTGTGAATTACTAACATCACATGTTTTGAAGTATAGTTTTTACCTGTTGGTTTTGTGGGTTACGTTTTAATAGTTGTTTCAGCAATAATTTTGCTTCTAAAGTTTTGCCTAGATAGTTGTACAATCCTGCCTTATTTAAAAGTGTTTGTTCAAAGTTAGGATCAAGCGAAAGTGCTTTATCATAACAATTCATTGCCACCGTTGGATTGTTCTTTTTTAAATAGGCAAATCCTAAATTAGTTAAAGCTTCATGTTGTTTTGGATTTCGGAGGAGTGAATTTTTTAACACTTCAATTCCTTCATCTAGTTTTTCTTGTTCAATTAAAGTAACACCAAGTTTATTGCTGAAATCAAGATTATCTGAAGCAAGTAAATTTGCCCTACGATACCATTTCTCGGCAGAAGTGTATTCTTTTATATTTTGATATGATTGGCCGATTCTGTAGCATGTCCATGGATCGTCAACTTGCAAAATGTTTAATGTTTTTGAAGTTTCAATAACACCAGTAAAATTGTTTTTTAAAAACAGGAAGTAAATTTTTGAAGTATTGAAATTGCTGTTTTTAATAAATGATAAATAATATTTTGCTGAATCAAGGGAAGAACTTTCTCCTTCAAATTTTTCGAAATAGGAGAGATAAGCATTGCATGTTGTTTCGTAATTCGAAGTTTTATTATTGATGCAATATATTCCTGCAAATTGTTTGATATCCTTGATGTCCTTTTGTTTTGAAGGAACTTTTATCCAATGGTCGGTAACTGTTACATGTGGAATATCAATGGTGCCCGATTTTGGCATATGGCATCCCACACAATTATCATTTTTTAAATTTCTGATTTGGATTTTTTCTTTACATGAATTTTTTATTCCATGGCACTGCAAACAAGTATTATTGAAAATTTGTTTACCTGTAACTTTTACACTGATATGAGGATTGTGACAATTGATGCAAGTGAGTGAAGGTGTTTGTTGTCCATTTGCCAATTGCCTATTGCTTTTTAACGATTGAGTTGATAAAAAACACTTACTCATTTGTAACCGCTGGGCATGTGAAGCCATAATAAATTCGTCATCTTTTCCTTTATACTTTGGCATGTATACCTCAATAAAATCTGACAACTTCATGCCCGGTTTAAAATCTCCAAATGATTTACCATTTTTTAAAATGGCATTTCCTTGCAAATGACAACGCTGGCAAACATCAATTTGTAATTCCCATGAAAGCTTTTTAGGATTCACAATTGTATAATCAATTTGTGTGGAGGTATCAATTAATTTACCTGCCAATTTCTCTTTTACATGAAGCTCTCCAGGGCCGTGGCATCTTTCACAATCAATACCAAGTGGTACCTTATTAAATTTATTCAAAGAGTTTTTAGCAAAATCGGGGAGAGCATTATGGCAACTCATACACTCATATCCAATTGCTCTGTTAAATCTAATATTTCTTCCATTTTCAAATCCTGGAGGCAAGTCCCATTTCATTTTTTGTGCATACCACGTTAACGGTAATTGATACAAATACCCATTCATATTTGTAATATGAGAATTTGTATGCTGACCGGATCCAATGATATAATCAACACGTTCGATACGTTTATAAACGGTATCTTTTTTTTCGATTTTAAATTCTAAAATACGCATCGTATCACCATCAAAAAAAGGATAATAACTCATGCCCGAAAATTTGTCGAAAACAATTTGTCTTTTAGAGAAATCAGCAACCGATTTATGTTTGGTAGCAAGGTTAAATGATTGTCCCATGCCGGTTTGAATAAAGCTGTTATAAATAGATGTATGACAAGAACGACAAGTTTCAATGCCAACATATTTTACAGAATCATCGTGATTAAGATAAATAGTTGGAGTGGTAGAAATATCTTTTGTGGAAGTTGAAGAGTTGCAAAATAAATTGCAAAAAGAAACACCTGAAATTATACTGAAAATTAAAATATAAAGGGGGAGTTTTTTTTTCATTATAATTATTTAGGAACTAACTTTTTTAAACTTTAAAGGTGTTTTTCCAAGTAATCATTCCACCCATTAAATTCCTAACTTTTGTGAAACCTAAACTTGTTAAAAACATCTTTGCATTTCCGCTTCTTGCTCCCGAGCGGCAATAAACAATCAGTTCTTCATTTTTTAAATTTTCAATTTCTGTTAAGGATGAAGGTATGGAACCTAAAGGAATTAATAGTCCTCCGATATTAAATTCTTCATTTTCGTATACTTCTCTTACATCAATTAGATGGAGTTTTTCACCTTTATCAATTCTCTCTTTTAATTCTTCAGGAGTAATATCGTTCATAGTTTTTACGCTTATTTAATTTCAGGTTTATTGTTGAATAATAATTTTCTTTACTAATGTTTGTTGATCCTCATCAGTTATTTTTAGTAAATATATTCCTGTTTGCAATGATGGTAAAGATAATTGACCTTCAGTTTTTTCGGAGAGAATTAATCTTCCCGTCATATCCATTAACTCAACATTAAAAATACCGGCTTTGTTAGATTGGATATTGACCATATTGCTAGCAGGATTTGGGAAAACCAAAATAGTGTTTTCAATATGCTGATATTCTTTTACTGCCAATGGAGGATCGATCCATTTACCAACAATAGGACGCATCATTAATGCACCTGTAAGTTGAGTTTGTTGCCACTGAGGAACATCAGTAGTTTTATAATACATCATAGGATTTGTTGCATATTTCCCGTTTACCTGATAGTTTTGATCGAGGCCGATATTCAATTCAAAGATTGTACTTTGCTGCCAGCCAATGTAAAACTTTCCATCAACTGCAATCGGGTCATGAAATTTATAATAATAAAATCCATTGATCTTATTTTGATAAACGGGTCCTGAAAAAGGATATTCACAAGGATTTCCAATGATATCTTTTAGCAGTGTTTCTCCTGATTGTGCAGGTGGCTGTGCAATATCTTTCCAAACCTTAAAGTTAAATGAGCGCCCTGAAACATTCACTGCTGATTGATTAAAGAAAAGAGCAATGCCATATAATGTATCGGCCTTTGGTAAATTGTATCCCAGAGCAACAGAGCCAGGTCGGTTTGCAACATCATATCCGGCTTCGGCACTGCCATCATCATAGGCAAAATAATTACTAAAAATTTGTTGTGTAACAAAGGTGTCGTTTGAAGGAATATTATCAACTGAAGTTGCTTCTTTTAAAGAATATTTACAAGTAAATAAAACGGTATCAACAGTTGCAGATGGCGTTACAAGCGGATTAGTTTTAGGAACAAAGGCTTTATAAATTTGTCCTGCAGGAAAGTTGTTGATGATATTAGAATAAGTTTCAACAACTGATTTTTGCTGATCATAAATTACCCTATAGTAATTGGTATTATGAGAATTATTGGAGTTGTTTTTTAAATAAAAATATTGAGTGTCGATATCAAAAAGTGCCTTATTTAAAATATAATGTCCCCACGGTAGAGAGGAATATGTTTTCAATAAACTTTGCGGTGCAGTTGAAATTGCATCATCAGTATATGAAGTGTCGTTTTTGTTTCTTCCTCTATCAAGTCTGATATAATCTAAATTCCAATGTTTTAAATTTCCGGTTAAACTTCCAATATTTTTAAATCGAAATTGGAAATCATCATGAAGATAACTGCTATCTATTTTTATAAAGATTTGAGTAAACGCTGTGTCGGGATATTTTGATGCAACAGTTCCCCAAACGGTAGTAAAAGCGTTTGGGTCATAAGGTGAATTTCTCATCTCAACAATAAAAGAATCATTGCTACTTGGTTTTTCTCCTAACCCTTTTGGTTCGATAAAAAAACTTAAATAAATTGAATCAGCAACAGTGTATCCTGATAGATTTATTGGCCAAGTTGTGAGAGAGTCGCAATAGCCTCTTCCAAAGCCATAAGGATTTCCACGGTTATCTAGCCCATCAAAAGTTGCTACATTAAAACTAGGAGGGTCAATTGGGAAATGATTGTTTATGTATACTAATTTATCTTTCCAATAACCAGGATCAGGAAATATTTTTGATGACGAAAAATCTTCGATGAGAGGTAAAGAAAGTTTTTTGCCGAAATTAAATCCACTCACAATCCATTTTGAAGTATCGTTTAAAGTATAGGTAGTTTTATTGATCAATCGAAACTGAAAAAAGGCAGATTTAAAATTTGTAAAATTTACATACTGACTGAATAATTTAAAATTATTAAAAGGGCTTCCCGAAAATCCTTTTACACGTATCCATAATCCTGAAGAATTTTTAAATTCCAGAAAAAGTGAATCGGCAGGTTTTGAACTTGGCATTGCCCGATAATAAAATCTTAAAAAAACAGAATCCTTTGAAGTGAAATTCGAAAGGTCGATATAATGCGATGCCAAGGTGTCGGCAAATCCTGTTCCTGCAGTATTGCTATATAACTTTTTATTCTCATCGAAGGCATCAAAAACAGCAGGATTACACCATGGTAAACCTAATTGCGAACCAATGGCAATTTTAGTTTTTGCCTGACTCCAATATACTTTTGATGGAAATGAATCTTCAGAAAAAACGCTCATGTTATCATAAGCTGGTAAATCCAATTTATGAGCGAAAACAAAATAGTTTAAAATAAAATCTTCAGTAATACCTGAATAGAGATTGGTTAAATTGATAAATCTGAAAACAATATGTGTAGGGTCCAATGAATCTAATGGGATTGAAGTTTGGTCGATTGGTAAGGTGATTGTTTTGTTAACTTCATAAATTGACGAGTACCAAATTCTTTTCCATTTACCGTTCTTATCTAAAATTTGTAATATCAATGAATCTCCATCATACCAAGTGCTACCGCCACTGTAATTAAATTCTAAATAAAGGTTTGATGAAACAGTTAATCGGATGGGTTGTGAAGTTAGTGAATCGGCTTGCCCATAATGATTGCCTGGATAAACATTTCCAAAACGATCAAAAGCATCAAACATGACTGATTGGCCAATTCTTGTAACGTTTGCATCTGCCCAATTTGAAAATAAAAGAAAAGTTCCGGGATTTGTAAAACGTTCTATGAAAGGGAAACTGCTATCAGCCAAACCAGTTTTTGAGTAAATATTATTTCCGAATATTCTCTCTGTTTTATCGGGATGAAGTTTTGCGTATTGAGATAATTCAAAGTTTTCGGTTAATGAACTTCTCTTCTCACCATTTTGGGCAAAGGTGAAATATCCTATAAATAGAAAATTAATTACGAATAAAAATTTCTTCATTCTTGTTTTAAAAATAGATCAACTGCATGTCCGCTTCTTAGCATTTTGCCATCATTGAAAGGTGGGTCTTGTTTAAAAACTTTTGCTGACGATGAATCTTTAACAGCTCCTTCAAAAATTACAGAACCTTTATTTAACGATGAACTTGCCAATAAATTACTTGCTTCTTCTAAAGTTAATCCTTTTAAATCCGGAAGCGAAACATCGGAACCATCAAGTCCATCACCTAATACTAAATCAATTGTTGAGCCTTTGGGTATTTTAGATTCGGCCTTAATTGTTTGTCCACGATACAACATATCAAGCACAACATTTTGTGCAATATCAGGTTTGTAAATAAGTTTACCCGGTTTCAATCCCACATTTAAAAGCATTGCAGAAGCCTGTCTGATTGAAATATCAACAAGGTTTGGCATTAAAACAGTAGGTGCTGAATTAGCATTGATGGTGATATATATTATTCGTCCTTCTTTTACTTTTGATTGAGGAGAAGGATTTTGTTCAACAACACTCAAGGCTGGTTTATCGGCAAAAAAAAGTGAATCGGTGATTACATATTGTAATTTTTTTTCAGATAAGATGCGCTGCATTTCCGATATTTTTAATCCGCGAATATCAGGCACAGTAAGTGATTCACCGTGTCGTGTATACGAATTAAGGATAAAAGATACCACAGTAAAAACCACAATAACTGAAATGATTATGGCAAAAATATTGGCACCCAGACTTTTTAAAAAGTTCATCAATTGTTTAATAATTTCGCAGCCAAATATCAACTTTTACAGAGTAATAGCAAAACGTAAATATTTGAATTTTCGTAATGGGCAGAATCTATTTTCCCAATTTTACTCTTTGTTCACCAAACTCTAAAATACTATCAATAAACTCAAAAGGTTTATAATTGTTTATTGCACATTGATGAAAAATACAAGTGGCAGGAGTCATTCCCGGTAACGAGTTCACCTCAATAAAAATCACGTCTACTTTATTGTTTTGAAAAATTCTTACGAAAGCATCTATTCTGCAATAACCTTCAACCTTCAACACTTTTGCAGCTTCCTTTAAATGATGTTTGATTTTTTCGCTGATTATTTTTTGAGATTTTTTGTTTGGAGAGAATCGGGCAGGAGTAATATTTTGACCTTGTCCCGCTAAAAACTTTTCTTCTAATGATAAAATTTCTCCTTCGGCTAAAGTTTCGCTTGGCTCAAAAATCTCATATTTTAATTTTCCTTTTTCGTAGTGAGTGAGTAAGCCTCCGGTAATTTCCAGAAAATGTATCGACTTTCCTTTGTCAACAAATTTCTCTACTAAAAAATATTTCTTCTTAGGAAATTCTTCTTTAGGTTTAAGATTTAATTTTGCTGCAAGCTCAGAAGAAATTGCTAATGAACTCCTGAAAACTCCTTCGGCATAATTCAATAATTCCTGCTTAGTTTTTATTTTTTTAACAGCCGAACTGCAACCATCATCAGCAGGTTTGGCAATTAACGGATAGCCGATTTTTTCAACTTTCTTTATGATATCGTTGATGTTTTTTTTCCATTCAGAATCATGAATCAGCATATGATCGGCAACTAAAAATCCGTGGTTTCTTAGCAATTCATTGGTGTCAAATTTATTGATGGTGATACGTGAACTATCAACACCAGATCCATTATATGGGATTTTAAATTTATTCAATTCAGCCTGAACTTGTCCGTCTTCTCCTGGTCTTCCATGCAATGCTATAAATACTGCATCCGTCATTTTCGATAGTTCTAAATAAGAAATTTTCCTTGGCGTGAATAAATTATTAGGACTTCCGTACTTGTTGATAATAGCTTTACAATCAACAATAATTTTATCAACTATTGCTGCGCGTTTAAAATGCATCACCTTTTCTTTGATATCATCAGCATTGTCTTTTAACATGATATTTATCGGAAGTAAAAATAATTCATGTTGGTTTTCATTTCCCGAAACGAATACCGGAAACGGGCTAAATTTTGTGGAAGAAGAAAGTTTTTCATAAATATTTCTTCCGCTCTCAACTGATATATGACGCTCTGTTGAATACCCACCCATAAATACTGCAACATTTTTCTTGGCAGATTTTTTTGAAGGAATGAGAATTAATTTATCGTCAATTACTTTCAATAAATTTTTCAGTTGAAAATGTATTGGCCAAGTTGAAATTCTTTCGGCAATGGAAGTACGAATGATATATGTTAAAAACTGTGAGGGATTTAAGCCAATCTCGGCAGCCTGATGAAAAAAGAATGAGGAAGGCATCATTCCTGAAGTAGTATTCGGGTCATTCAAAAAAAGTTTCCCTTTAGAATTGATAAAGCCATCTATACGTGCGTAAGTGTTAAATTTAAAATAATCGAATAAACGCTCGCATTCTTTTCTGATTCGCTGAACATCTTTTTCCGGCAAATCTATTGGGGTAATTTTTCGTGATAATCCGGGTAAATATTTTGAACGATAATCATAAACTTCCTGTCCTTTTACAATTTCGGTAGGAGGTAAGGCTACTGATGTTCCGTCCTCATTTTTTAAAACGATACACGAAAATTCTCTGCCTGCAATAAATGATTCTAAAAGAGCTTCTGTTTCGCTATAAATACTTTCTAATAAAACAGCATCATGTTTTTTGAAATGCTTATTCAGTATATCAATTAGTTCATCGGGATGGTAAATGATTTTTTTATCAAGTAAACATGGCAAACCAATTCCTTCTCTGATATCTGAAAGTTTTTGAATGAAAACGATCTGCTCATCTTTGGATAAGATTGACCATTGTTTTTTTGAAACCTTACACATGAAAAATGCTTTATCTAAAGCAGATTCAAAGGTTTCAAAATTATCTTTTGCTAAAACAGTAACACCAACAGATGAACCTTGATTTGCCGGTTTTACTACAAATGGAAATTTGAGTTCAGCTTTTATTGAAGCATAAATTTTTTTCTTATCGTTTGTTGTCCAGTTGTTTTTTGAAATGCTTGTAAATTCAGGAGAATTAAAATTAGCATGTTGCATTAAACTCTTTTGAGTTTTTTTATGCATACCAATTGCTGAAGGTAAAATTCCTGAACCGCTATACGGAATCCCTTGCCACTCCAGCAATCCTTGGATCGTCCCATCTTCTCCAAATGAACCATGTAATGCAAGAAAAGCAAAATCGATTTGTTTGTTAAGCTCTTCGATTTGAATGATTTTTCCAAGTTTTGAAGCGATGGTTTTTCCATTATCATGATAAGCACTTTCAATACTTTCTGTATAAATTTGAATGGGAACTTTTGATTTTTTTAAAAAGTCAACTGGAGGATAAAAATCACGAATGCTTCCTTTATAAATTAAATGCCAATCGAGTAAAATGAAATTATTAAAACTATCTACAAAAATTGGGACAGCATCAAATATTGATTTATCCAAGTTGTCGTATACCGTTCTACCACCAGCAAACGAAACTTCACGTTCGCGTGAATTACCTCCAAAAAATATTCCTATCCTCATTGATGAGTTATTAAATTTATCGTAACAAATATAAATGCTTTGATAAAAATGTTCCCTGTGTTTATTCACAAGTTTTTGTTGGTGTATGTTATTTTGCGAAAGTTTTGTAGTTTTGATTCATAAAAATAGCGAAATGAAAAACCTTATCTTATCTGCTTTTATTTTATTTAGTTCGATTGTTTTTGCTCAAAACGGACAGACTATGCCCGGTATGATTTTAAAAGATATCAATGGCAAAAACGTTAACACTGCTGATTATTCTAAGAACGGCAAGATCACGATCATTTCTTTTTGGGCTACTTGGTGTACACCTTGTAAGAAGGAGTTGACAAATATTAATGATAATATGTTGGACGATTGGAAAGCAAAATATGATGTGGTAATGGTTGCTGTTTGTACCGATGATTCAAAAAATTTATTAAAAGTAAAACCTTTTGTTGATGGACAAAGTTGGGATTTTGATTGCTTGTTAGATGTAAATAAAGATTTGCAACGTTCGCTAAATGCTCTACTAATTCCGTTTACAGTTTTACTGGATAGGAATGGAAAAATTGTATACACTCACACAGGTTACAACGAAGGAGATGAGTTTCTTTTAGAAGAAAAGATTAAAGCAATATTAGCTAAGAAATAATCAATTACTTTTTAGGATATTCTCCGTCAACATCAGTTAAAATATCGGGAATAGATTCTGTTACTAAAATGGTATGTTCAAATTGTGCTGAAAGTTTTCCATCAATTGTTCGTGCTGTCCAGCCATCATTTTTATCAATTTTGCATCTTGATTTACCTGCGTTTATCATTGGCTCAATGGTGAAAATCATTCCCGGTAAAAGTACAGCCCCGGTATTTTTTTCATCTACATGACTTATCTCTGGCTCTTCGTGAAACCTAATACCTACGCCATGTCCGCAAAATTCATACACTACCGAAAATCCGTTAGAGGTAGCATATTTGTTTATTTGATAACCAATATTTCCAACACGGTTTCCGCTAAAACATTGTTTGATTCCAATTCGCAAACATTCTCTTGAAACGTCAATAAGTTTTTGGGCATGTTCAGAAACATTTCCCACTGTATACATTTTACTGGTATCACCAAAATAACCATTTAATATAGTGGTAACATCTACATTTAAAATATCGCCATCACGTAATTCGTATTTTCCCGGTATGCCATGGCAAACAACATCATTTACCGATATACATGTTTCTTTTGGGTAACCATGGTATCCTAATGTTGCGGCTATAGCTTTGTTATCTTTAATATATTCGGCACAAATTTTATTTAGGTAATCAGTTGTTACACCTTCCTTAACATATGGAGCAACAATATTTAGCGTATTGCCGGCAAGCATACTGCTCTTTCTGATACCCTCAATTTGCTCCGGTGTTTTAATAATTATTTTTGACCCTTTATCTCTGAATGCCACGATATGAAAATGTTTAATGATTTATTTTGATGTAAGATTAAAGCCCCTAAACTCCAATCAAATTATTGCTTTAATATTTATTGGCAAATAAACTATTTAAATATTTTGTAAACAACTGATATAATAAGCACGTCATTCTACATATTTTAATGTCTGTTTAAGTAATTTTAATGTCTATGATTTATACATTCATATCTTTGATTTTTAAACTTGAAAAAAAACTATTATGAAAAAACACTTACTCAAAGCAGCAGCAATTTTAACAATAGCATTTTTATTCACCTCACAAAATGCATTGGCTCAAGATCAAGTTGGTGAATTCCTAAAATCAGGAGTTGATGATGGCAACAAATTAATTAATGCATACATGTCTCCGATGATGAAAGGCTTTGCTCAAGGATTAAATGATGGTTGGTATAACACTGCTAAACCTTTGGGCTTAGGAGGATTTGATATTAAATTTAATTTAGGAGCTTCGATGGTTCCTGCAGCTGATCAATCTTTTAATATGAATAATCTGGGATTAAACACTGACCCCAATAAAGCTCGTTTCGTATTGCCTACTGGTACAGATCCCAATCTTCCAACATTATATGGTACTAAAAATTCAAATTCACCATGGGTAGATGTAATGTCACGAATTACTTTCACCCCTCCCGTTGGTCCATCAATAACAAAGGATACTGCAATTGCAAAATTACAATTACCAACTGGTTTAGGTGTGCCTTACACTCCCTCTTTACCAATGATACAACTCAGTGTTGGTTTGGTTAAAAAAACTGAAGTTTCATTAAGGTTTTTCCCTCAAACACAAGTTGGTAGTTTTAAAGCTGGAATATTTGGTATAGGATTTAAACATGATATTAAACAATGGATTCCGGTAATTAAGAATATGCCGGGTTGGGATTGGTCAGTATTTGCTGGATATACTTCATTTAATTCTGAGTTTGTTATGGGACAGTTACTTTCTTCAAATACTGATACAACAAATTATAACCCTGACCCTTCAATTAAATATGACAATCAAAAATTAACTTTCAGTGGAAATGGAATGACAGTGGGAACCATCATTTCTAAAAAACTCTTATTTTTTACTCCTTACATCGGAGTGAATTATGCTTATTCAACAGTTAATATGAAATTGGAAGGAAATTATCCAATTCCTGTTCCTAATGATAAATATCAACCTATTCCTACTTCAATGGGAGGAACTAACTATAATCCTCATACTACTAAAATATTAAATGCTGCAGATCCAATTAATATCACAGGAACAGTGTCTAATTTTAGAGCAAATGTGGGTTTCAGATTGAAAATACTTTTGCTGACAATTTCAGGTGAGTACAGCATTGGTACATATAATACCGCAACACTAAGTCTTGGATTAAATCTTCAATCAATAGCTCCATTTAAATTATAAATTGATTCAATATTTAAATACAAAAAAAGACAGGCTACACGCTTGTCTTTTTTTTTGATGCTTCAATTAAAATTAATTTTATTCAATTTGCTTTTGATATAATTCGAGCAATAATTTTTCCTGGCTTTCCCAATCATATTTTTGTTCGGATGCAGTGATACAGTTTTTACTCATTTGTAATAACTCGGCATCATTGGTAAATAGGTTATCAATAGTTTTTGACAATGCATTTGCATCTTCAAGGTCAACATATTTTCCAACTTGATATTGATCAATGATATCTTTATAAATATGTGAATCGCAGGTGATCATTGGCATTCCGATAGCCATATATTCAAAGAATTTTCTTTCATGAGATACTAAAATTTCTTCAGGCTGATTTTTTAAACAGATTCCAATTTTACAAATCTTAGAAATTTCAAATCCTCCGGGATGTACAATATGACTGTAAAAAGTAATCTGATCTTTTACTGCTTTATAATTTTCATCGTTTTGTAATCCGCGTTCAACAAGCGTTCCTAGGTAACCAACGCAATGCAGTTGAACAATTTTATTTTGCTGTTTCAGGAGATAAATTGCTTCAATTAGTTTACTGAAATTGTAATAATAATCATACACCGTTCCGATATAAAAAAGATTGTTAGCTAATTTTGAACGATCAGCAATTCTGAATTTTTTTAACTCGTTAGTATCAGCAAAGTTTTGAATAATAGTATAGTTTTTTGTCATGAACCTTTTTGCAAATTCAACACGTCCAATCACCAAAATAAAAGGCATGAATAAAGATGCAAACCATTCCATAAGTCGGTAGCTTTTCCCTAAAAAAAATTTAGTTCGCTGTGGCACCCATGGCTTATTCATGATGTCTTCATAAGTATTCTCATGAATATCGTAGATGACTTTTTTACCCAGAATTCTTAAGAGTATTCCAAATACAATCATCTCAGCATCGTGAAAATGATAGATGTCTGCATCTTCTTTTAAAGCCAAATAACATACTTTAAAAGTGGTATTAAAAAGTCTTTTTAAACGTGTTTCAGGATTGTGAACTCCAATAATTTTTACACCATCACGCATACCCGAAAAATTTCCAATACCGATATAAGTTACATCAAAGTGTTTTGCCAACGAAACGCATTCACGGTAAAACACACGGGTATCAACAATTGTGTGAACACTTGCAAAATGGCAAACTTTTATGTTTTTATTCGATTTCAATTTGCTAGTAACAGTAATTTTTCACAAAGGTATTTCCAGGTAAATTTTTCTTTTTCAACAATGATGTTTGATACAAATTCCTCTTCCTTTTTTTCGTTATAGAATTTCAAAATGGCATCAGCAATTTCTTTTTTATCAACTCCAACAACAAAACCAACCTTATCATTTGGAACTAACTCTGCTAATCCGCCAACATTAGTAACAATCATTGGTTTGTTATAGTAGTAAGCAATTTGAGTTACTCCACTTTGAGTTGCATTCAGGTATGTTTGAATAACAGCATCAGCTGCACAAAAATGTTGAGCCACTTCACTGTTCGGAATAAAATCATTGCTCATGATCACATGGTCTTCAAGATTCAATTCTTTTATTTGAAGATGATATGGTTTTGCATCTTCATAAAACTCTCCGGCTACAATTAATTTTAAATCTAAAGCCCTTAATCTTTCATCAGAAAAAGCATCTAATAGCAAATGCAATCCTTTATATTTTCGGATGAAACCAAAGAATAATAAATAGTTGGTTTTTATTGCTAAACCCAATTTATTTTTAGCTTCAATTTTATCAATTTGTTCTCCAAACATATCATACATCGGGTGCGCAACATAAACAGAAGGTTTGTTTGGTGATACTTGTTTTAGTTGGCTTAAAACCGATTGCGACATTGTTAAAAACCAATCACATTTGTTTAAAAAATAGTTTGTGAAAGCGGAGTCAAAAAAACGTTTTTCGTGAGAAAATAAATTATCTGTTATAGCTAAAATTCTGGTATGTTTATTTTGTTTGATGATGCCAGCAATAGTTCCAAATGCCGGAGCCATAAAACTCATCCAATACCTAAAAATAACAATATCGTATTTCTGATTTTTGATACGTTTTCCAACTGTTAACCAATTTAAAGGATTGATGGAATTTATTAAAGGCAAAATATTTATTTCCTTAGGAGCAGGATCAGTTGAGAATTGTGTTTTACCAGGAAATAGCAAAGAGGGGTATTGCAAACTGAAACTTAAAATATCACATTCATATCCAAGTTCAGAAAATTCTTTTGCTAATCGCTCGTTATAAGTAGCTAGTCCGCCACGTAGCGGAAATGCAGGGCCAACGATTAGAATTTTATTCGCCAAATCCTAGTTTTTGTTTAATGCCGTAAACGTTTCTTTCGCTAGCGTTTCTTGAAATCATTTCGCCAATAAATCCTGCCAAAAAAAGTTGCACTCCAATTATTGTAGCAACCAATGCAAGATAAAATAAGGGTTGCTCGGTAATACCACGGTGGTCAATATTTTGATAGCTATCAATAATTTTTTGGGCGATTAAAAATAAGGTTACAGCAAAACCTCCCATAAAACATAATGTTCCTAGAACGCCAAAAAAGTGCATTGGTTTTTTACTGAATTTGGAAACAAAAAATATAGTAAGCAGATCGAGAAATCCATTAACAAATCTTTCTAAACCAAACTTTGTAGTTCCATATTTTCTTTCACGATGTTGAACTTCCTTTTCAGCAATTTTCCTAAAACCAGCCCACTTAGCGATAACCGGAATATACCTGTGCATCTCATTGTAAACTTCAATTGATTTTACAACTTCCTTACGGTAGGATTTCAATCCGCAATTAAAATCATGTAATTGCAAGCCACTCATTTTACGAGTTGCCCAGTTAAAAAGTTTTGTAGGTAGCGTTTTTGTGATTGGGTCGTAGCGTTTCTTTTTCCATCCTGAAACAATATCATAGCCATCAATTACAATCATATTATAAAGATCCGGAATTTCATCAGGTGAATCTTGCAAATCGGCATCCATCGTAATAATTACATCACCGATGGCATCTTGGAACCCAACATTTAATGCTGCTGATTTTCCATAGTTTCTGCGAAAACGAATTCCTTTAACATGTTCGTTTTTTAGATGTAAACCTTGAATAACATTCCATGAATTATCAGTGCTTCCGTCATCCATCAGCAAAACTTCGTAAGTATAATTATTGTCGTGCATCACACGTTCAATCCATTCAATTAATTCGGGTAACGATTCCTCTTCATTAATCAGCGGAACAATAATGGAAATATCTGTTTTATTCATCAATTTTTATGTTAACAATAGTTGTTATTCAAAGTCTGAAACCTTTGGTGCTTTTTTTAAAATAGCTGCGAGAATCATTGATATCAATCCACCATAGATCATCGAATAAAAGAACTGCAAACTAATTCGTGCAGGAGTTTGAGTAAAATCCTGACTTTGAATATCGCTTATTGCTTTATCTATTTGATCTTGTTCCAAATTGAATTTTTCCAATAATGATACAGTTGATTCTATGGTTTGTTGCTTAATAAATTCGGCAAGTCCGGTATCAATAAAATTATAGAGAAAAAAGGTAAAAATATTTTGAATCAAAGCACCTCCCAAAAAAACGGTAAAGCAAATGATAAAAGCATCGTTAAAACTAATCAATCCTTTAAACTCCTTTCTTTTTGCAATTACAGGGAATATCAATAGAATCAAATTGATAATAAATATCCCTCCGCTAAACCACATACTTACCAGTAAAGTCTTGTCTATTAAGTAGGCTATAAGAAAAAATGCGATGTTAGCCATTCCATAAATCAATCCCCATTTAAGTCCATGTTCTAATGTCGTTTTTGTTTGATTTTCCATAAATGCTCGAATTGCGTTAACAAATAAAATAATTTTTAATGACTAATCTATTTTCGGGGAAGCTATTTTTGAAGGATTCATGAAAAGAAAATTTATAGATCAGATGAACAGGATGGTAGAAATTGATTTTCCACCTAAAAGAATTGTATCATTAGTTCCTTCCCAAACCGAGCTTTTATATGACCTTGGATTGAAGGATGAAGTAATCGGACAGACAATTTTTTGTATTCACCCACCATCAATGCATCTTGAAAAGGCAAGAGTTGGAGGTACAAAAAAAATAAACCTCACAATTATTGAATCGTTAAAACCAGATTTGATCATTGGTAATAAAGAAGAAAATGACCAAACACAAGTTGAAGAATTAATGAAACATTATCCTGTTTGGATGAGTGATATTAAAACCTTGGAAGATGCTTTAGGGATGATCATAAAAGTAGGTGAGTTGGTTGATAAAAAAGAAAAGGCAATTGAAATTTCAACAAAAATTAAATCAGGATTTGATTCTCTTGCAATCTCGCAATCTCATAATCTCACACTTTATTTAATTTGGCGTGAGCCATACATGGCAGCTGGGAATGATACATTTATTAATGATATGCTTAAGCGTTGCGGTTTAAAAAATGCCTGCAATAGTATGAATTCGCGTTATCCCGAAATTGATTTGATTACCCTACAAAAATTAAATCCTAAATTTATCTTTTTATCATCCGAACCTTATCCATTCAAACAAAAGCATATTGATGAGTTAAAAAACAGTTG
>Ga0194047_10000796_pt1 | contig 20060 bp, 16 predicted proteins | sample JunL225m_MetaG_2_FD_160070 | JGI IMG/M metagenome (GOLD analysis project Ga0194047, IMG submission 160070) | Anoxic zone freshwater microbial communities from boreal shield lake in IISD Experimental Lakes Area, Ontario, Canada - Jun2016-L221-5m | ecosystem: Environmental > Aquatic > Freshwater... | reverse complement strand
ATGCCTTACCTTTGCAGCTGAAATAGTATATTATGGTAACAACAGGTAAAATCAAACAAATTATTGGCGCTGTAGTGGATGTGCAATTCCCTAATCAGAATGCACTTCCTGAAATTTACAATGCCCTTTACATTACAAAAACCAACGGTGAAAAATTGATTCTTGAAGTGCAACAGCACTTAGGAGAAGACAGTGTCCGTGCCATTGCCATGGACGGAACCGAAGGATTGGTAAGAGGCATGGTGGTAACAGATACCGGCAAGCCTATATCCATGCCTATTGGCGACGATATTTATGGACGTTTGTTTAATGTAACTGGAGATGCTATTGATGGATTGCCTCAATTAGATAAATCTAATGGTCGTCCAATTCACGCGAATCCTCCAAAGTTCGAAGACTTAAGTACTGCAACAGAAGTGTTGTTTACAGGCATTAAAGTAATCGATCTTATTGAGCCTTATGCAAAGGGTGGAAAGATTGGATTGTTTGGCGGAGCGGGTGTAGGTAAAACAGTATTGATTCAAGAATTGATTAACAATATCGCAAAAGGACATGGTGGATTGTCTGTATTTGCAGGAGTGGGAGAAAGAACACGTGAAGGAAATGATTTGTTACGTGAGATGATTGAAGCAGGCATCATGAAATATGGTGATGATTTCAAGCACAGCATGGAAGCAGGTGGATGGGATTTGAGTAAAGTAAATTTAAAAGACTTAAAAGAATCAAAAGCGACTTTCGTATTTGGACAAATGAACGAACCTCCAGGAGCACGTGCGCGTGTGGCATTGAGTGGTTTGACCATTGCAGAATATTTCCGTGATGGAGATGGCACTGGAAAAGGAAAAGACATTTTATTTTTCGTAGACAATATCTTCCGTTTCACACAAGCAGGTTCTGAGGTATCGGCTTTATTAGGTCGTATGCCATCAGCGGTTGGTTATCAACCCACTTTAGCAACCGAAATGGGATTGATGCAAGAGCGTATCACTTCAACTAAAAATGGTTCTATCACTTCTGTACAAGCAGTGTATGTTCCTGCGGATGATTTGACCGATCCAGCTCCAGCAACTACATTTGCGCACTTAGATGCGACAACTGTATTGTCTCGTAAAATTGCCGATTTAGGTATTTATCCTGCGGTGGATCCTTTGGATTCTACTTCAAGAATTTTAACACCAGCCATTGTGGGTGATGCACATTATGACACTGCACAAAAAGTAAAAATGATTTTACAACGTTACAAAGAGTTGCAAGATATTATCGCCATCTTAGGTATGGATGAATTAAGTGATGAAGATAAATTGATTGTATCTCGTGCCCGTCGTGTTCAACGTTTCTTATCACAACCTTTCCATGTAGCAGAGCAATTTACCGGATTAAAAGGGGTATTCGTATCTATCGAAGACACCATCCGCGGATTCAATGCAATTATGGATGGAGATGTAGATGCTTATCCAGAAGCTGCATTTAACTTGGTAGGCACCATCGACGATGCCATTGAGAAAGGAAAGAAAATGATGGCTAGCGCCTAATTATAAACTTCGATTAATTAAATAGCGTTCATGTTATTGGAAATATTAACACCAGAAAAAAAACTATTCAGTGGCGATGTGCAAGGCGTTCAACTGCCAGGCATTGATGGTTTGTTTGAAGTTTTAGACAAACATGCTCCATTGGTAAGTGCTTTAGGTGTAGGTCAAGTAAAAGTTTTAAAGAAAGGAATGCCTGCCGAAATGTATGCCATTCAAGGCGGATTTGTAGAAGTGATCAATAACAAAGCCACCGTTTTAGTAGAAGGGGTTTTGTAATCAAACAATAAGTTAAAAAACGATCCTTTATTTCAAATAATTGTCTCGGTTGCCTTTGGTAGCCGAGATTTTTTTTATATTCACCCATCAAAAAGGAGCAAGTAACTTGCCATTATGAAAAAGACATTCCCAATTATATTTACTTTAATAGGCCTATCCATTTTGGGTATATTATTTATTCAAATTACTTGGTTGCAAGGCTTGTTGATTTTATCAAAAAATCAATTGTCGGACAAGTTAAATGAGTCTGGTGTAATGGTATCCACTGAAATTTCAAAAAAAATGAACAGTGGATTGTCCTTTCATTTGCCCAAAAAGGGGATGAGCCTAAATGATGATTACCATATACATAATTTTGATGAAGCCACTATTGCAGATGTATTTAGCAGTAATGATATTAGCCAAAAGATAAAAATTGCCATGGAGCGATATGGCCTAGTGAATGTCAAGTATGAATATGCAGTAGCAGATAAAAAAGGAAATATAGAATTCAAAAGCAAAAAGTTTGAAGATGTATTTTCAGATGAATTGACCACTTTGCAAAGTAGGGTATCGGTGATTCCTCAGGATGTAATAGAGCCTTCTGGTCCATTTGAGTCGATTATTATTGTGATGCCCAATGTTCGATATTATTTATTACGTTCATTGGTATGGGTCATTGCGGGTTCAATTTTATTTATCATAGTAGTATTGGCTGCATTTTTTGTAACCATTCGTTCCTTGATGACGCAAAAAAAGCTGGTGGAAATAAAAAGAGACTTCATCAACAACATGACGCATGAATTAAAAACACCCTTGGCTACTATTTCATTAGCGGTAGATGCATTAAGAAGTTCCAAAGTAAATACGGATGCAAAATCGGTCGAATATTTTAGCAATATTATTAAAGAAGAAAATTTGCGCATGAACAAGCATGTAGAAGCCATATTACAGGCAGCGCAGATAGATAAAAAAGAAAATCAATTGAATAAACAAGCAGTTGATGTGCATGATTTAATTCAAGGGGTAGTGGAAAGCTTCAAATTGCAATTAGAAGGCAAGCCTTCCAATGTACAAACCCTTTTGGAAGCCAATCCGTCTTTGATTCAAGCGGATGAAGAACATTTATTGCATCTATTGTCAAATTTGATAGACAATGCCATTAAATATGCCAAAGAAAATATTGATTTAGTAATTAAAACTAAATCCATCAATAATAGAATATCCATCTCGATTGAAGACAAGGGTATCGGAATGAGTGCGGATACGACCAAGCATATATTTGAAAAATTTTACAGAGCCAATTCAGGTAATGTGCACGATGTAAAAGGATATGGTTTAGGCATGAGTTATGTGAAATGGGTAGTAGACGCACATAAGGGAAGCATTCAAGTCAAAAGCGAGGTTGACAAAGGCACTGCCATAGAAGTAATCTTACCTATTGCTTAGTGCATCCAAAATAAAGAACCGTCTCCGTAACTTAAAAAACGATACTGCTGATGGAGGGCATGCTGGTAAATGGTTTTCCAATTGTTTCCTGTGATGGCAGCAATGATCAATAATAGTGTAGACTTAGGCTGGTGAAAATTGGTAACGAGCCCATTGCAAATTTTAAATGTATAGCCAGGTACAATCATTAATTGCGTGGTAGTAATTAAAGTGAATGTTTTTTTCATTTCCATCCATTCCAACAAGGCAGTTAAAGCTGCTGTGTTGGAAATATTGAATGAATTAAATTCATATGCATCCCATTGCAATAATTTTAAATCCAATGCAAGCAGTTCTGTAAGGGTGGATGTGTTTTTTAAACGGATAATTTTTACACCCAACCAATACAATGATTCAATGGTTCTAAGGGTTGTAGTTCCAACAGAAATAATAGGTAATGCTTTTTCATTTCTATCTAAATTTTCTTTTTCTATTTCCTTTTTCAATAAAAATTCAATCATTGATTTTTGCACTTCAAAAAATTCAGCATGCATGGGATGGTCATTGATATTTTCAGTCTTTACAGGCAAGAAGGTGCCTGCGCCAACATGCAAAGTAATAAAAGCAGATTCGATTTTTTTAGTAGCCAGTGACTCAAATATTTTTTCATTAAAATGCAAGCCGGCAGTGGGTGCTGCTACAGAGCCTTCTTCTTTGGCATAAGTAGTCTGGTATCTTTCTTTGTCTTCGGCTGTGGTGTCTCTTTGTATATAAGGAGGAAGTGGAATGTTTCCAATCTGTTCAATAATTTCAGAAAAATGAATAGCGCCTTCCCAAGAAAATTCAATTAAAAATTTACCATCTATAGCTTCTATTTTTTGTGCAAATACAGTATACGTTTTATCATGAAGAAAAAAAGTTTTTTCAAGTAATCCTTCTTTCCATTTTTTTGCACCGCCTACCAAACAAATCCAACTTACTTTTTCTGTAGCTTGCATGGCAAGTGCAACAGGGCTATAAGCTGCACTGGGTTCTAAACAAAAAATTTCAATAGGGTTTTCTTTACTATCGGCAGTAGTTAAAATGGTAGATTTATTTTTTTCAAAAAATATTCTGGCGGCAATTACTTTACTATTGTTAAAAAGTAGGGTTGATTTTTCTGGAATAAAATCAGCAATATGTGCATAGGTGCTTTCTGCAATGATCTTTTTATCCCATACCAATAGCTTACTTTCAGCCCTATCCTTGGCTGGCGTATAGGCAATACGTTCATCTGGTAAATGGTAGTCAAATGCTTCAATAGGGAGCTTTGGTCGTTCAATCATGCCTCAAAGGTACATTTTGCCTTGATTTTCATGCTAATTCACCAGTTTTTCACATAAAAAAGAGGCTTGTCCACAGGTATGCACAGCCTGAACGAGCTTAAAATAGAAAATTTGCTTTGAATTGCCTTACTGCATTGATTTTCAACTTGGTTTATTACTTGTGGAAAACTAGAACCCCTATTTTAGCCTATGAAAGTGGTAAAATGTGTTAATTTGTGTGAACAAGTGGTAAAAACTACTATAATTATTAACAATGACAGGCTTTCACGGAGAATATCAATCAACCATCGACGCAAAAGGGCGTTTTCACTTACCTGGCAGTCTTAAAAAGCAGCTAGCAGAAGGGGAGAACCGTTTTATTGTGAGTAGAGGGTTTGAGAAGTGTTTGACACTATATCCAATGAAAAGCTGGCATGGGATATTGGATCGTATTAGTCAATTAAATGATTTTGATCCAAAAGTGCGTCAGTTTAGAAGACAATTTTTGGGTGGAGCAACCGAAGTAGAATTAGATGGTGCAGGCCGTATTTTATTGCCACCCACTTTAAGAGAGTTTGCTTTACCTGGAAAAGAAATTGTTTTGGCTGCAGCTTTAGATCGTTTCGAAATATGGGATGCAAGTAAGTACAAACAGCTCTTTGAGGATTTCTCTGCAGATGAATTTAGCAATTTGGCTCAGGAAGTAATGGCAGGAATTAAAAAACAAGATTAAGTAAAACAGATGCAAAATCAACACCTTGATTCTTCCGCATCTCAAGCATTTGCTTCTTCTTACCACATCCCCGTCTTATTTCATGAAACCATGGAATATTTAAATATTCAACCAGATGGCATTTATGTAGATGCTACATTTGGTGGAGGTGGACATAGTAAAGGCATTTTAGCGCAATTGGGCCCAGCGGGTCGTTTGATTGCATTTGATCAAGATGCGGATGCAAAAAATAATTTACCCAACGATAAGCGTTTATTATTTATTCCAGAAAATTTTAAATACCTACAACGGTTTTTACGCTTACATCAAATCACGCAAGTAGATGGTGTATTGGCAGATTTAGGGGTAAGCAGTCATCAGTTTGACGAAGGCAGTAGAGGTTTTTCAACCAGGTATGATGGTCCTTTTGATATGAGGATGGATCAACGTGGTACCACAACCGCTTCCAGTGTTATTGAAAATTTTAGTGAGGCCGAATTGCATAAAATGTTTGAACAATATGGCGAAGTAACCAATTCTAAAACTTTGGCCAAACACATAGCTAGCCAACGCAAGCATGTAAAATTAAATACGGTTCAGGATTTTAAAACATTCATAGCCCCTGTAGTTAAAGGAAATCCCAACAAATATTGGGCGCAAGTTTTCCAAGCCATAAGAATAGTAGTGAATGAAGAAATGGAAGTGTTAAAAGAATTTTTAGCGCAGTTGCCTTTGGTCATTAAACCAGGAGGCAGGGCGGTAATCATCACTTTCCATTCTATAGAAGATCGTTTGGTGAAAAACGCTTTTCGTGTGTCGCAAGAGAAAGAAAAAGATGCCCATCCTTTTCTTTCAACAGAAAGAGAAGTTTTTTGGAAGATCATTACAAAAAAACCTGTAATGGCTTCTGAAAAAGAAATGAATCAAAACAATCGAAGCAGGAGTGCAAAATTGCGCGCTGCGGAAAGATTATAAGTTGTATGACCGAACCTATTAACCCTACCACTAAGACTACTTTAAAAAGTATGCTTAACTATCAGTGGATTGTCATGAACATTAGTTTCTTTTTGTTCTTGGCATTCATCGCCATCTTATATATAGCAAATGGGCATCTTACGGACAAAACCATTCGAAAAATAAACACAACACAAAAGGAGCTTAAAGAACTAGAATTCGAGTTCAAAACTTTAAAGTCCGATTTAATGCGTCGCAGTAGGGCTGTAGAAATTCAAGATAAAGTAGCGCCTTATGGTTTAATGGTAGCAAAAGAAATGCCCATTCGATTGGTAAAGGAAAATAAAATTCAAAATCAGACTCCAAATAAATAATGGATGTAAAACGCGACATATTATGGAGGGTTTATTTAAGCTATATCATGATGGTAGTGGTGTGCTTGCTCATATTGGGTAAGGCATTTTACATTCAACAAGTACAAGGAAAATATTGGAGAGGACTAAGTGATAGTTTACATCAAAAAATTGTAGACATTCCTGCAGATAGAGGCACTATTTATAGCGAGGATGGCCAAATGTTAAGCACCAATATTCCTCAATTTGATATTTCTATAGATTTTAGAGTAACGCCCTTGCATGAAAAAGCAGGTATATTGTTTAGAAGCAATATAGATTCTCTTAGCATTTGCTTGGCCAATTTGTTCAAAGATCAATCAGCAGAAAAATATAAAAATGATTTAACCACTGCTTATGAAGCCAATGAAGGCAATTATGAGTTAAGAAAAAAAATAGCATATCGTCAATATTTGTCTTTAGCTAAATTTCCTTTATTTAAATTAGGTAGATACAAGAGTGGTTTAATTGCACAAGAGCACAACATTCGTTTGAATCCTTACGAGAATATTGCGTATAGAACCATTGGTCTGGCTAGAGATGAAAATAAAGTGGGTCTTGAAAAATCGTATGATACTGTTTTGAATGGACGTAATGGCCGTCAATTGGTACGTGCCATTGCAGGGGGCATCACGGTTCCGGTTGAAGAAGGTTCATTTGAGATTGAACCTGAAACAGGCAAAGACATTGTAAGTACTTTAGATGTCTTTATTCAAGAAGTTACAGAGAATGCCTTGAAAAAAATGATGGTCAGCAATGATGCAAAATCGGGTGTGGCCATGGTGATGGAAGTAAAGACAGGTAAAATTAAAGCCATTGCCAATTTAGGTAAAATAGGAGATGGTGTTTATACCGAAGATTTAAATTATGCGACAAGAGTTACCGAGCCAGGATCTACTTTTAAATTGGTTACTTTATTATCGGCATTAGAAGATGGGAAAGTTACATTAGATTCTAAATTAAATTTAGAGGGGGGTGTTTGGAACTATGCAGGCCGTGTGGTAAAAGATGCGGAAGCGCATGGTAAGCATGAAGCTACTGTGTTAGAAGCCTTTGAAGAAAGCTCCAATGTGGGTATGGCTAAATTGGCTTTGGGTTCATTCAATGATCGTCCAAGTAATTATTTTAAATATTTATCCAAATTAAGATTGGATTCTTTATCTGGTATTGATTTGATGGGCGAAGGAGCCCCCATCATTCATCGACCAGAAAGTAAAATGTGGTCCAATACTTCATTGCCATGGATGGCTTTTGGATATGGAATCGCCATTGCACCTATTCAAACATTGACATTTTACAATAGTATTGCCAATAATGGCGTAATGATGCGCCCTTATTTAGTGAATTCAATTAAGGAAGAAGGAAGGGTATTGAAAACGATAAGCCCAAAGGCTTACAACTGGACGGTGTGTTCACCAAAAACATTAACTGCATTGCATACCGCATTGGAAGGGGTTTGCACCAATGGAACTGCTAAAAAATTATTTGTAAATAGTTTGTATAAAGTAGCAGGAAAAACTGGTACTGCCTTGGTAGCTGACGGAAGCAGAGGTTATGTAGATGCAACATTCCAATCTTCATTTGTGGGTTATTTTCCAGCTGAAAATCCACAATATACCATTGCTGTAATCATCATCAATCATCCACATGCAGCCAATCATTTTGGAGCATCAGTGGCTGGTCCAGTATTCAAAGAAATTTCAGATCGTTTGTATTCCACTTACATTCAAAATAAAAGAGGGGTAGCTCCTGCATTTTTAGTCAAAGACAGTCAAGTGTTTGATTACAGTCTTTCTAAATTATCCTTACAAACTATTACAAAAAACTTATCCATTGCTTATCAGGATTCAAGCGAAGCACGCAATGAATGGGTAGAATTTAAAGGGAAAGGTAAAAATATGAAAGCAGCACAAAATATTATTTCAGATAGTACCATGCCCAATATCAGCGGGATGAAATTGAAAGATGCTTTATGGATATGTGAGAAAAAGGGTTTGATGGTTAAATGTGTTGGTAAGGGAAAAGTGATCAAACAAAGTATTGCAAAAGGCGAACTGATAGCTAAAGGACAACAAATTCAAATTGAATTAAATTAATGAAAGCACTACAAAATATATTATTTGGTGTTAAGTTAAGAGAAGTGATTGGCGTTACCCAGCAAGAAATTGCAGCCATTCAAATTGATTCTAGAAAAATTATCAAGCATGCAGTATTTGTTGCCATTAAAGGAGCAAAGTCGGATGGGCATGATTTTATTAATATGGCCATTGAAAAAGGCGCAACGGTTATAGTATGTGAGCAAAAGCCAACTATAATAAATCATTCCATTACTTATATTATTGTAGAAAATGCACAAGAAGCAGTTGCTATTATGGCGCATCAATTTTATGAGGAGCCTTCTTCAAAATTAAAATTAGTCGGTGTAACGGGTACCAATGGAAAAACAACAGTTGCAACTTTGTTGTTTAAATTATTCAATCAACTGGGCTATTCCTGTGGTTTAATCAGCACCATCGAAAATCATATTGGTAAAAACATTGTTCCCTCTACTCATACAACGCCCGATCCTATTCAGCTGAATGCATTATTGCATCAAATGGTTGAGGCAGGATGTACACATGTATTTATGGAAGTGAGCAGTCATGCCATTCATCAGCATCGTATAACAGGCTTGCAATTTGTAGGTGGTGCTTTTACCAATATCACACACGATCATTTAGATTACCACCAAAATTTTGAAGCTTATTTAGAGGTTAAAAAAACTTTCTTTGATCAATTGCCAACTACTGCATTTGCATTAACCAATTTGGATGATAAAAATGGGGCTAAAATGTTATTGCAAACCAAGGCAAAAAAATTAAGCTATGCTTTGCATGCGCCCGCTAATTACAAAGGCAAGATTTTAGAAAATCTTTTAAGTGGTTTGGTGATGAATATTAATGATATAGAGGTGCATTGTCGATTGATAGGCACATTCAATGCCTATAATTTATTGGCTGTGTATGGTATTGCCATTGAATTGGGTGAAAAGCCACAAGAGGTATTGGTGGTATTAAGTGCGTTGACTGGAGCGGAGGGTAGATTTGATTATATCGTGAGTGCAGAAAATATTATTGGCATAGTGGATTATGCGCATACACCAGATGCTTTAGAAAATGTATTAACCACCATTGCTAAATTAAGAAAGGGCAATGAAACAGTCATTACAGTAGTGGGTTGTGGTGGCGACAGAGATAAAACAAAAAGACCAGTCATGGCACAAGTGGCATGTGATTTAAGTAATAAAGTATTTTTTACCAGTGACAATCCTCGTTCCGAAGATCCCAATGAAATTATAAAAGATATGGAATTGGGTTTGAGCAGTGCCGCAAAAAGAAAGTACATCAATATAGTGGATCGAAAAGAAGCCATTAAAGCAGCAATCAGTTTTGCAAAAGCAGGAGACATTATTTTAATAGCTGGCAAAGGCCATGAGAAGTATCAAGAAGTGAAAGGGGTGAAGCATGATTTTGATGACAAGCAAATTTTACAAAACCTATTTAAAGAAATAGCTAAATAATCTACTTATGTTGTATCAATTATTTTCTTGGGTGGACAAACAGTTTCATATTCCTGGATTAGGGGTATTTCAGTTCTTGACTTCAAGAATTGCAATGGCTATTTTGTTGTCTTTATTTATAGCAACTGTTTATGGAAAGAAAATAATTTTGTTTTTGCAGAAAAAACAAATTGGTGAGTCGGTGAGAGACTTGGGATTGGCAGGGGAGCAACAAAAGAAAGGTACTCCAACAATGGGCGGTATCATCATCTTATTAAGCATATTAATACCAACATTATTATTTGCCAACCTAGATAAAGTTTATATCCGTTTAATGATTTTGTGTACGGTTTGGTTGGGCTTAATTGGGTTCTTAGATGATTATTTTAAAATTAAAGCCCGTAAGCAAGCGCAAGCACAGGGGGCCGCTTATAAAAAACAAAACAGTGATGGCTTGGCGGGAGTTTCAAAAATTATTGGTCAAATAGGGTTGGGTATTATTATTGGTGTGACCCTATACTTTAGCAATGCCGTAACGGTAGAAAGAGAAATCATTGCCTCTTCGGTTAGCGCTAGTTTGCAAAAAGGCGAAAAAATTGCCAAAGGGGCGGATATTGTAGTAAGAAAAATTAATGGGGTAGAAAGACGTTTTGTAAAAGTTAAAACGCCTATTACTACCATTCCTTTTGTAAAGAATCATGAATTTAATTATAGTAAAATAATTAGTTGGATAGGGCCAGGTGCCGAAAAATACACTTGGATTGTATATATTCTTATAGTCACTTTTATTATTACGGCTGTTTCCAATGGGGCAAATTTAACCGATGGATTGGATGGATTGGCTGCAGGGGTAAGTGCCATTATTGGTGCAGCATTAGGCATCTTTATTTATGTAAGTGGTAACTATGTATTTGCCGATTACTTAAATGTAATGTACATTCCTAATTTAGGGGAGTTGTCTATTTTTGTAGGTGCATTTGTAGGTGCATGTATTGGATTTTTATGGTACAATGCTTATCCAGCGCAGGTTTTCATGGGAGATACTGGAAGTTTAGCATTGGGAGGCATCATTGCATCACTAGCCATCATTGTAAGAAAAGAATTATTGATTCCAATTTTTTGTGGTGTGTTTTTAATCGAGAACCTGAGTGTAATTATTCAAGTGAGTTATTTTAAATACACCAAGAAAAAATTTGGAGAAGGAAGAAGGGTGTTTTTAATGAGCCCATTGCATCATCATTATCAAAAGAAAGGATTCCACGAAAGTAAGATTGCAGTTCGTTTTTGGATCATCACCATCTTATTGGTAGTTGTTTCTATATTAACCTTAAAGACAAGATAAACATTGGCAAAAAAATTAGTCATATTAGGTGCAGGTGAAAGCGGAATTGGTGCTGCTTTATTGGCCAAACAAAAAGGCTATGAAGTATTCGTATCTGATGGAGGCGCTATCAAGGCTAATTTCCAAAAAGAATTAGAAGAGCATGCTATTGAGTTTGAGGCAGGGGTGCATAGTGTAGCGCGAATTTTAGCTGCTGATGAAGTGATGAAAAGCCCAGGTATACCAGAAAAAAATGAAATGGTAAAAGCCATTCGTGCCAAAGGCATTCCAGTGATTAGTGAAATTGAATTTGGATATAGATACAAAGGCAATAGCAAAATTGCTGCCATTACAGGAAGCAATGGAAAAAGTACAACTACCGCTTTGTTGTATCATATCTGCAAATTGGTGAATGAAGATGTGGCTATGGTAGGCAATATAGGATTTTCTTTTGCAAGACAAATTGCCATAGCACCCAAAGCCTTGTACATTATTGAAGTAAGCTCTTTTCAATTGGATGATATACAATATTTCAAACCAGAGATTGCCATTTTATTAAATATTACCGAAGATCATTTAGATAGGTACAATCACCAGTTTGAAGCTTACATCAAAAGCAAGTTTAGAATCATTGAGAATCAAACTGCACAAGATTATTTCATTTATTGTATCGATGATGAAGTAATTGTTAAACATTTAGAACTACTAACCACAAATACTAACCCACTACCATTTTCTATGAAACAAGAAGTAAAAAAAGGAGGCTACATCAAAAACGATCAAATGATGTTAAAAATCCAAGAAGAACGCGTAACCATGAGTATTTATGACTTTGCCTTAAAAGGAAAGCACAATGCTTACAACACCATGGCAGCAAGCATTGCAGCTACCACATTGGGCATCCGTAAGGAAAAAATTCGTGAAGCTGTAAGCAATTTTCATAGTTTAGAACATCGAATGGAATTTGTTGCCACAGTAAGAGGTGTCGACTTTATCAATGACAGCAAAGCCACCAATGTAAACAGTACTTGGTATGCACTAGAAAGCATGCAAAAGAAAACGGTATTGATATTGGGTGGTGTTGACAAAGGCAATGACTATGCTTTGATTGCTGAACTTGTGAAAGAAAAAGTAAAGGCAATTGTATGTATGGGTACAGACAATAAAAAAATCATTGATTTTTTTAAAGATTTGGTACCTACCATTATTGAAACAGACAGTGCTAAAAAAGCAGTAAATGCTTCTTTTAAATTGGCAGAAAAAGGAGAGCTTGTTTTGATGAGTCCTGCTTGTGCAAGTTTTGATCTGTTCAAAAATTACGAAGACAGAGGCCGTCAATTTAAAGAGTCCGTAAAAGAATTGTAATCATGTTTAACGAAACCACTGACAAATTATTTTCGCAAATGCCGAGTATTGGAGGCATGAAGGAACATTTGGATCAAAGAACCAGAGGTGATAAATATATATGGGGGTTGGTTATTATTTTATCATTAATATCTATATTGGTAGTATATAGTGCAACAGGATCTTTGGCCTATAAAATGTACCGTGGAAATACCAGTGTGTATTTATTTAAACAGGTTGCTTTTACGATTGTAGGCTTGGTTGTCATTTTTGGTCTACATCGAATTAATTATACTGTTTTTTCAAGAATAGCCACCATTCTATTTATGCTGTCTATTCCCCTTTTAATTTATACTTTATTTTTTGGAGCTAAAATTAATGAAGGCAGCAGATGGATCAAATTGCCTATTATTAATTTAACCATACAAACAAGTGATTTGGCTAAGTTGGCCTTGTTTATGTACCTATCAAAGATGTTAAGTAAAAAGCAAGAAGTGATAAAGGATTTTAAAAAAGGATTTATACCAGTGATCATCCCCGTGCTTATTATATGTGCATTAATTATGCCAGCCAATTTATCCAATGCATTACTAACAGGAGCCACCTCTTTGTTGTTGATGTTTATTGGAAGAGTAAGCATCAAACATATTTTATTAACCATATTAGTGGCTATGGTGCCCATTGTAATTATTATTAGTGTGGCGATGGCTACGCATACCAATAGTTTAGTTGCAGGCAAACCCAAAGTGGCAGAAAAGATGAAAGGCTTTGGACGTTTTGGTACTTGGGTAAGTAGAGTGCAAGATTTTATGTATGATGGGGAGCGCGAAATACCTTATCAAGTGCAACAAGCAAAAATTGCGATAGCCAATGGAGGCATATTTGTTGGCTTAGGTCCAGGCAATAGTAGACAAAGAAATTTTTTACCACAAGCCTACAATGATTTTATCTATGCAGTGATTATAGAAGAGTATGGATTGTTAGGCGGTGCTTTTATCATATTCATCTACTTGGTTTTTTTATTTAGATGTATTCGAATTTTCAGAAAATGCCCTTATGCGTTTGGTGCATTTTTAGCCCTTGGATTAAGTTTTACCTTAATCATTCAAGCGGTTGCAAATATGGCGGTGAATGTAAACATCGTACCTGTGACTGGTGTAACCTTGCCCTTGGTGAGTATGGGGGGCAGCTCTTTTATTTTTACTTGTTGTTCTATTGGATTGATACTAAGTGTTGCACGAAATGTAGAACAAATGGAAGGTAAAGCACCACTTGAAACCGAAATAGAAATTCCTAACGAAACTGATACAGCCAATAATGAGCTTGAACCAGCCAAATAAACAATTGCGCATCATCATAGCAGGTGGAGGCACTGGAGGTCATATCTTTCCAGCGATTGCTGTGGCCCAAGCCATACAAGCGTTGGCACCTAATGCTGCAATTTTATTTGTAGGTGCCTTAGGAAAAATGGAAATGGAAAAAATTCCAAAAGCGGGATATGCCATCAAAGGCATTACGATTGCGGGTTTCAATAGATCCAATTATTTTAAAAATATTTCTTTACCTTGGAAATTAATAAGAAGTTATTTTCAAGTAAGGTCCATATTTAAATCTTTTCAACCCAATGCGGTTTTTGGTGTGGGTGGTTATTCCAGTTTTCCAGTTTTAAAATTTGCACAAACCAAAGGGATTCCTACTTTCCTACATGAATCCAATGCCTTTGCAGGCAAGGCCAACTCATGGTTGGCTAAAAATGCCACTCAAGTTTTTACGGGTACAAAAGGCATGGAACAATTTTTTCCTGCGGCTAAAATAGTAGTTACTGGAAATCCAATTAGAAAAAATATTATTGATCATCACTATACAAAGGCAACTGCTTTAAAAGAATTTGGCTTAAGTGAATCCTTGCAAACAGTATTGATTGTGGGCGGAAGTTTAGGTGCTAATTCTATCAATCAAGCCATTAAAAATAATTTAGTACAATTTTTTGATAAAAAAATTCAATTGATTTGGCAGACAGGTAACAACAATGTGAGCAGCTATTACAGGGCAGCAGAGGGATATTCCAATGTATACGTAAATTCTTTTATTGACAATATGAGTGCGGCCTATTGTGCTGCAGATATGGTTATTAGTAGGTCTGGTGCTATGGCTGTTGCTGAAATTTGTACAACAGGGAAAGCTTGCATTTTTGTGCCATATCCATTTGCAGCAGAAGATCATCAAACTTTTAATGCGATGGCCTTAGTCAATCAAGAAGCAGCATTGATCCTAAAAGATGGTGAAGTAAATGAAAAATTAATGCCAACCCTTTTGAATGCATTAGAATCGGAAAGCATTATAAATGATATGCAAAATAAAATCAAAGCCTTTGCTTTTTTAGATGCAGATAAGACCATTGCAAAAGAAATTTTAAAAAACAGTAATTATTAATTGATTGTATGAATCCATTATCCACTTGTAAAAATATTTATTTCATTGGCATTGGAGGCATTGGCATGAGTGCATTGGCTAGGTATTTTAATACGCAAGGGGTAAAAGTTGCAGGTTATGATAAAACCCCAACCGATTTAACCCATGCTTTGGAAGCAGAAGGCATCAAAATACATTTTGAAGATGATTTGAATCAAATAGATAAAGAAGCTGCTGTAATTGTGTATACACCTGCCATTCCGGCGAATCATGGAGAATTAAATTATTACAAAGACAATAACTATTTGGTAGTCAAAAGAAGTGATGTATTGCAATGGATCACTGAGAATGCATATACCATTGCCATTGCGGGTACACATGGAAAAACAACCACCACTTCTATGACAGCGCATATTTTAAGACATACTGGGTATGGTTGTAATGCTTTCTTAGGGGGTATTGCAAGCAATTATGGCACTAATTTTTGGAGCCATAAAAATAATGTAGTGGTAGTGGAAGCAGATGAGTATGATAGAAGCTTTTTAAAATTGTCTCCTAATATCGCAGTGATTACTGCTGTTGATCCAGACCATTTAGATATTTATGGTACTGCCGAAGAAGTAGTCAAAGCATTTGGAGCATTTTCAGATAAAATAAAAATAGGGGGCAGTTTGATTCAAAAAAAAGGTACGCATTTTAATACAGACGCATCCAATAAAACTATTTTATCTTATGCTTATGATCAGACAGAAGCATCTTTTCACACAGATAATTTAAAAGTGGTTGATGGTTCTTATCATTTTGATTTGGTACATCCCAATGGCATTTTGAAAAATGTTATTTTAAATATGGGTGGATTGCATAATGTTGAAAATGCAACTGCCGCCATTGCCATTGCACTTAGTTTGGGTATCGAAGATGAAAAAATTATTAAAGCTGTGGCTGCATTTGCAGGCGTGAAAAGAAGATTTGAGTATAAAGTAAAAACACCAACTAGGGTTTTGATAGATGATTATGCGCATCATCCCGAGGAATTGACTGCCTTGATTAAGGGCATTAGAAGCATTTTCCCTGGTGAAAAAATGGTCTTGGTTTTTCAACCACATTTATACAGCAGAACCAAGGATCAATGTGATGGGTTTGTGTCCACATTAGACATGGCTGATGAAGTAATCTTATTGCCCATTTATCCTGCAAGAGAATTGCCCATGGAAGGGGTAAGTAGTGAAATGCTATTAAATAAGATGACTTTATCCAATAAAAAAGTAATGAGTAAAGAACAATTGTTTGATTGGGCAGCGCATACCAAAGATAAATTAGTGGTGATGGCAGGGGCTGGAGACATTGATGTTTGTATTACAAAAATTCAAGAAATTTTTACCCATAAAGCATGAAAAACTGGAAGCAAATAGTAGGTAAGGTTTTGTGGAGCATTGCAGGTGCACTATTGGTGCTGCTATTTATCATTTCCTGGAAGGCCAAGGAAGAAAAAAAATGTACCAGTGTCAATGTAGAATTGGTAGGGGAAAGTACAGTAGCACTTTTTATGGATGAGAAAGAAATTTTAGAAATCATACATGAGAAAGGAATAAAACCAGGTTTGCCCATTGGCGCCGTGAATTTAAATGCGTTGGAAAAGAATTTTCAAAGTATCAAATGGATCAAACATGCCGAAATGTTTTTGGATAATCAACAAGCATTGCAAATAAAAATTGAACAAAGAATTCCCATTGCGCGCGTGTTTACGGCATCAGGATCTTCTTTTTATATTGATAAAGAAGGCCAAAGATTGCCTTTGAAACAGTTGACAGTATTGCGTTTGCCAGTTTTTACAGGATTCCCTTCAGATCAAGAAAAAATGTCAGCGCCCGATAGTTTATTGCTAAAAGATATTTTACATTTTACAAAAGCCATTAAAGAAGATTCTTTTTTTATGGCGCAAATTGCACAAATCAATATTGCATCTAATGGCGATTTTGAAATGGTACCAAGCTTAGGAGATCATTTGGTTTTGATAGGCTCGGCAGAAAACATCGAAGACAAATTGAATAATTTATATAGTTTTTACAAACAGGTATGGGTACAAAGTGGTGTGAATGCTTATCAGGTGTTGGATTGTAGATTTGAGCATCAAATTGTGGCCTTAAAAAAGGGGATGCAACCCATTCAGTTTTCGGGGTCAATGATGCATCTTGATTCATTGGAAAACTTTGACAATGTAGTGCGCCCAACTCCTAAAAAAATAGACACCGCATTACCCAAAAAATTGGATACAAATGTGCCAAAATCTGGCCCTCCCCAACCTCTTGTTCTAGCCCCAAAATCTCCCCTTCCATCTGCTGAAAAAACAAGTTCTACAATAGATTCAAAATCGAAGGCCAAAACAAAGCCTAAATCAACGCTAAAAACAAACAATAAAACGAACAATAAATCGTTAAATATAGAGAAGAAGTCTGCAAAGGCTGTAATGCCTAAAAAGACCGACGCTAAAACAACTAACAACTAAAAAACAACAAAATGAGTCAGCACGATTCTCCAATCATTGTAGGTCTGGACATTGGAACTACTAAAATTGCTGCCATTGCAGGAAGAAAAAACGAGTTTGGCAAATTAGAAATCTTAGGATTTGGCCGAGCCAATAGCAATGGAGTTCAACATGGTCAAGTGTTAAACATTGATCAAACCATTAAAGCCATTCAGCAAGCATTGCAAAACTGTCAATTGAGCAACCCAGATTTAGAGGTAAACGAAGTGTACGTGGGTATTGCTGGACATCATATCAAAAGCTTACAAACAAGAGGGGATCAAGTACGTCAAGATGCCGAGAATGAAATACAGGCTTGGGAAATTGAGCAACTCATCAACAACCAACGTAAAACATTTATACCTGCTGGGGATCAGATCATAGATGTGATTCCACAAGAATTTCATGTGGACAATAACCAAAACATCAAAGACCCAATTGGGGTGAATGGTGTTAAGGTGGGCGCCAATTTTTTAATTCTAACGGGAGATAGAAACGCCATCAGAAACATCAATCGCTCGGTAGAAAGAAGTGGATTGGTGACCAAGGATTTGGTTTTACAACCATTGGCTTCTGCTAGCGCAGTAATGAGTGATATCGATTTGGAAGCAGGCGTAGCCATTTTAGATATTGGTGGTGGCACCAGTGATTTAGCTGTTTTTTATGAAGGTGTTTTAAAACATACGGCTGTGATTCCTTTTGGTGGAGAGAACATCACCAATGACATCAGAATGGGCTTGGGTGTTTTGAAAAGTCAAGCCGAAGCGATGAAAGTACAATTTGGAAGTGCATTGGCGGATGAGGCAAAAGCCAATGCCTATGTGACTATCCCGGGTTTAAAAGGGATGCCTGCCAAAGAAATAAGTGTAAAAAGTTTAGCTGGAATCATCCAAGCTAGAATGAGTGAGATATTGGATTTTGTAACCTATCATTTAAAACAAGTGGGTATGGATAGCCGCATGTTGAATGGTGGAATTATTTTAACAGGAGGTGGATCTCAATTGAAACACTTAATACAACTAACAGAATACATTACTGGTTTGAATGCAAGAATTGGTTTGCCTAATGAACATTTAGCACCCAATCATATTGATGAATTGAAAAAACCAATGTATTCAACTTGTATTGGCTTAATCTTAAAAGGATATAACGATTACGAGCAAAATTATAAAGTGTTTGCAGAAACGTTCAAGAAGGTTGAAGTGCCAAAATCATTAACGGTAGCAGGCGCTGGCAACGGTTTGAGTAGTCAAAAAGTAGAAGTGAAAGCAGCAGTTCCTACTACTTTAACACCTGAGCAAATTGAAAAAAGAAAGAGTAAATTTTGGGATCGTTTTAAAAATAATTTGATAGAAATATTTAGTGAGGAAGAAGACAAATTATTGCCTTAAAACTTACCCACATTGTGGTCATAAATAACAAATAGAATAAATTCAATATTCGGTAATTTCGACATAACTAACTAAGAACTAACCATCTAACTAACCCATCTAAACACAAAAAAATGATTCAATTTGACTTGCCAAAGCAAAAATCATCCATCATAAAAGTCCTAGGAGTAGGCGGTGGCGGCAGTAATGCTGTAAACTTTATGTTCAATCAAGATATTGAAGGCGTTGATTTCATTATCTGCAACACCGATTCTAAAGCGATTGAGCAAAGTACAGTGCCCAATAAAATTCAATTAGGACCACATTTGACACAAGGTTTAGGGGCAGGTGCCGATCCTTCAGTAGGAAAGTTAGCTACCGAAGAATCTTTGGATGAAATCAGAAAAATTTTAGAAGTAAATACGCGCATGGCATTTATTACCGTGGGTATGGGTGGTGGAACAGGAACAGGTGGTGCACCCATCATTGCAAAAATTTGTAAAGATTTGGGCATTTTAACCGTTGGTATTGTCACTACTCCATTTGGTTTTGAAGGACCACGCAGACAAGCGCAAGCCGAAGAAGGTATTAAGCAATTGAAGCCATTGGTAGATACATTACTTGTTATTTCTAATGATAAATTACGAGTACAATATGGTAATTTAAAAATGAAAGAAGCTTTTACCAAAGCAGATAACGTTTTAGCTACAGCAGCAAAATGTATTACAGATGTCATCAATAGCCGTGGACATATCATTGTAGATTTTGCGGATGTATGTACCGTAATGAAAAATGGCGGGGTAGCTATTTTAGGTAAAGCCGAAGTAGAGGGAGAAAACAGAGCACAAAGAGCCATTGAAGAAGCCTTGAATTCACCATTATTAAATGACAATGATATTAAAGGTGCAAAATGGATCTTGTTAAATATCAATAGTGCAGAAGGGGATTATGAATGTACCATGGATGAACTTGAA
>Ga0194047_10000795_pt1 | contig 20065 bp, 35 predicted proteins | sample JunL225m_MetaG_2_FD_160070 | JGI IMG/M metagenome (GOLD analysis project Ga0194047, IMG submission 160070) | Anoxic zone freshwater microbial communities from boreal shield lake in IISD Experimental Lakes Area, Ontario, Canada - Jun2016-L221-5m | ecosystem: Environmental > Aquatic > Freshwater... | reverse complement strand
AAGACAAATGCGCCGCAATCACGGCTGTGGTTTGTTTCCAGCATCGACTGCCTTTGCTTGCTCTGAAAGAATCACATTCACGACTGGCGTTTGATTGTGGGCTGTAGCCCAGATCGTTGCAAACATGCCGAGAGCAGCTCCAACCAATGCAATTGCCAGCGATTGCCTATGATGTCGTTCCACTAGCTTATCCTGTGTTTCACGCCATTCCATATCCCGATGCTCTTTTGGCGTCCAACCTTGTTTCCACTTCGTAAAGCTTTCGCACGTTCGCGGCTGTTCAATGATCTCGTCGAATTGATCTCGATTATTCATCTCATCAAAATCAGGGCGATTCACCAGTTCGATCAATGACTGCTCGAACTGTTCTTCCATCCGAAAGCAAATTGGTCGCATCCCATAAACTTCCGGGCATTATCCTCCGCAACGAACTTCAATCTCAACTTCCATTAGTTGCCGCGTTTGCTGATTCCGAATCGACAAATAACCGCAATCGGTGCACTTCACATTCGTGGGCATGACACGCACTTTCTCTTGACGCCATGTCGAGAGCCGTTATCATGCAAACACCACTTCGCATGGTTCTCTCGACGAGAACTAACCTGAAATGCCATCGGCAACAACCGGTGGCGTTTCTTATTCTCCGGCAATCATTTCCACTTTGCAATCCGAATCACAATCCCATCTCGGCAACGTTCCCGCCCCGAACCATGCGGTCAACTGGAGCCGCAACTCCGATTTGCTCTTCACTCGGTTTCATAACTCAGCCTTTCTTGGGCACGCGGCCCAGTTACCTTTTTCGTTCGGCGCAGACAAATGCACCGCTGTTGAACACCCTTTTTCTGTTTCATCCATCGAAAGGTTTCCTTTGTCCGATCAAACAGTTCCACTCAGCCTCCAAATGTCGATGCCAGCAATGAATTCCGAATTAACGCGAATCATCACCGATCTTCGTTCATTGAAACTTGGAATGGGTTCGGAGCCAATTGGAGAACCGGAACTCATCACCCACGACCACGTCCACGAAGAATCAATCAGGATCTCCGAACTCATGGATCGATCTGCGATTCAAACGGAAATAGAGAGGGTGCTGACTCTTTTGGTATTCGTTTCTCGCGATGCTCGACATCTTGCTGATTGGTCAATAGTAACAGACCGCGAAGTTCGAAAGACTCAAACGCAACTGAAGGCATTGGCCGGGAAAACGGTCCAATTCGATTTGATAGATCCGCTTGGTGACGACATCCAGAATAATTGAATTCCATTTATTTCTCCAATACGTTTTTGAGAACTTGGCCCCGAACAATGCGGTCAACTGGAGCCGCAACTCCGGTTTGTTTTTCGTCTTGCTTCATAACTCAGCCTTTCTTGGGCTCGCGGCCCAGTTACCTTTTTCGTTCGGAACAATCATTTCCAATCATCAGAGTGAATTGCCTGCCCGATCTTTGCCCTTGCGTATTCCTGCAACGTGACTTCAATCATCGTGCCGTCTTCGGCGATCAAGTAATAGACCGTCGATGCCCTTGTCCTGAGTCCGTTGTTTGAATCAAACACATCAAACCCTAATCGCTGTTCGGTTGACGCCAATTTCTCAGATATCGTTTTCTCTACGATTACCCGTGGGGGCGGTGCTTCGCAACCACACAACAAGAAACCTACTAAAGTTGCGATTCCCATCATGTGAAACACCACTTCGGCGATCCGTTCTGTTTTCGATTTCATTAATCCCCTGCTTTCGTTTTTCTCATCGTGCTCTACATTGACCCCCAATGGATATCGTATCAACAAAATCCAATTCAGTAAACATCAAACGCCGTTGCGTGCTTTTTCCAAGTGATCGTCGATCAACCGGAGGTGCTCTTGACGAATGGCCAGTGTCTTTGCATCGCCTTCAGTTACCGCAGTATGAATTAAAAACTGGCACACATCACGAGCAAACGGCTTGGTTTTAAATGCCAATGGATTCAGTTTGTACCAAACGTCGCCAATGTCTCGGTACACCGTAAACGGATGCCCATCTGTCATGTTCCACTCCACATTAGGCGTTTCTGTTCTTCAATCGCCAAACGCAATGCCTTGCGATTCTTCGCTGGGTCTTTCAGGTAAAAATCCATCAATGCCGACAGGCTGTATTGTGGTCGCGGCTTTTCGTTTGGTTTCTGCGGCGGACTTGATCGTTGATACATCTCGGCTGCAATCCAGCGAGTCGCCGTCGAAACATTGATGGCAAGATGCTTGGAAATGTCGCGTGCCAAAACTCCTTGATTGAAATGCAGTTCAATGCACTCAGCAATCTTTCGGTTGACCGGCTTTTTTAACTCAATCTTTGCCGCCCTCAGCCACGCCCCCATGGTCGCGGAAGGAATTGCCAATTGCCTTGCGGCTTCGTTGGCTGTGATGTCCCGGTCTTGGTAGAACTTAATCGCTTTAAGCTTAAATTCTTCTGGGTACGCTCGGCTTGTTTTTGCCATTTAACCCCTTCCCCTTTTTCTTTTGCTTGTGTCGTGCTCGAATTGTTTCGGCTTCTGACTTTAAGAGAACGCCTTGGCAAATCAGAAACCCAATCGCCGTTTGAGTCCGCTCGTGAAGTTCCGCCTTTGTCACGGTTCAAACACCTCTATCTTAACCTGTGGATGAACTCGTTTCTTGGGCACGTCCTGATCCCCGATTACCAATCCAATCCACTGAGGGCTGTCGTCCACAAACCATCCGCAAGATACCAGTGCGTCTTCCAATTGCTTGGCAGAACCTCGAAGCACGCTCGACTGATCCCACAATCTCTGGCCCCGGCCAAGAATCCTGGTGATCCTTAGATTCACCTTCCTCTTGAATGCCTTGCGGCTGTGGCCCATCGCTCGAAGATGCGACTCGTAATCCTTTCGAGCTTTCGCAGTGTGATGCCACGAATGACCTTGGCCGTCGTTTTTGTTCGTCAGTTCAACGGCAAGTGTTACCGACAGGATTAACCTCCCCATGGGGATTTGAACGCCTTGAATCAACGCTAACAACTTCATTGCGGAAGTCAGTCGTGCCTGAGATTCAATCAATTTCTCGCAGGTTCCATGCAGCCCCATGTGATTCCGGTACGGAATCCCGCACGAGGGGCAACATGCAATCGGTTCATCGTCCCCGTATCCCCATTCATCCATAGTGGCCCTCCGTGATTTTGGCATACTCTTCGTCGAGGCGGTCACAAAACCTCACGACCTCTTCGCCAAGAATGTCGGTGAACTTTTCGCGATAAACCCGATGCACGAATTGTGGGGCATTGTCAGTGTTGTATGACAGGAAGTCCCACCAATCTACTTGGTTGATGAACATGCTTCCGTGAACTTGGCAAATATACTTTGACGGAAGCACGCCGGCTCGAAGGTATCCGATGTGCGTCTTCAGGTCCGGTACTTTGATTTCTATTCCGCCGCCCGGCAATAATCCATCTGGCGAACACCCATACCTACCGCAATCCGACAAACAGAATCCGACTTTCTCAACGTCGCAATCACGATCAAAGGCGTACCATCTTTGAGCATCGACTTCCTTCAGGATTCCCTTGAGCATTGCGTCACTGACGAAAGGTGACGATGGAGGCCAGTCAACCGAAAGTCTCTCGGCAATCAGTTCGTCGAGATATTCGCCTTGCGCAGATGACGCTTTCATGGTTTTCGGCGTCATGATTCGATCAAACGCCGATGCCGTTGGAATCCCCCGGCGAACCGCATACCACTCAGGCGACCGTTGTTCGCAGTCGATGCGGAGCATGTTACTTCCCCTTTTGAATTTTTCCGTTCAACAACCCAACCGCTTTCACGAACTGGCTAGACCGAATCGCGGAAAGATCGTCGTCGTCCTTGCATCCGAAGTTTACGAGAAATCTACTTAGGTCAAACGGTATGCCTTTTAGTCGAATGGTTTCAATCATTCCATTCAACGATCCAATTTCATCAGTGCTGATTGGAAAATCATTGCGCTCCCCATCGCGATCGGTATCGGCAGGCGCAATATTCCACGCCAAGCAGACCAAACATCGCCTTGCATACGAAGTCGTGCTCATAAATCCTTGGATTTTATTCATGACATCATTGTCTTTTGCTCCCTTTCCATCCATTGGAAAATCTCCAAAAAACTCTCTGAAATGTCCACCTATATGAGTGATCCGCAATACAAACCTTCGGCAGCCTTCTGCGACAATCATATCAGATGTAACCGGTATCTCGCTACAACTGGTTGAAAAGCGATGCTTCGTGGCGACTGGAGTTACCGCGTAGTTCACCGCATCCAATGAAGCGTACATCGTGTTTTTCTGAGTGTTCTTTTTGTCCTTAACAACCGTTGGTATTTCAGCCTGAGCCGCGTTGAACGCAGCGTTGAACTCGGCTTCCGCACTCCGCTTCTCCTGTGCAACCTGAAGTTCAATGATCTGCTTCAGTCGCTCAAGATCCCAGTCCTTTTCCATCGCCTGTTGCACTAGGCTTTTTGGTGGCTGAACCACCGTAATAATTTCGGTCATACTTCCTCCGTCAATTGATAGAGTTCCCCGTCGATGATCGTGATGCCTCGGTCGCTTGTGATTTTGTCCAGCCGATACGTCTTGCCGTTAATCACCGTGACGTTTCTTGACTCCTACGCCGCGACAGGATCAATCCCTGTTATGCGATTAAACTTCTCGGCGTCAAAGTTCGGCAGATTCAGAAACCGCTCCCGTGTCGCCTGATCCATTTCACTCCAAGCAATCGCCCACGCCTGGTGGTAGGTGTGATTGTACGTCAACAGCACTCCGCCAGTTGTCTCATGCGATGGATGATCGGCTTTTTGTTGCTCGGTCATTTCGGATGACTCAACCCAATATGTGCCAAGCTTCAGGTGGACATAAGGAATCAACGCACGTGCTTCATCCCACGTCCCGTTAAACGGTTTATCAAAAAAAGAAGGCCTAACGTCGTCCGTCGAAAAATGGCCGGTTGACCTACTGGAACTGGAAAAATCTCCCGTGGAAAAATCTCCCGTGGAAAAATCTCCCGTGGAACAAGTTCCCGTGGAGCAATCTCCCGTGGACCGATTTCCCGTGGACAGATCTCCCGTGGACCGATTTCCCGTGGACAGATCTCCCGTGGAACCAGTTCCCGTGGAACGAATTCCCGTGGAACCAGTTCCCGTGGATTGATTTCCCGTGGACCAATTTCCCGTGGACAGATCTCCCGTCGAGCAATCTCCCGTGGACCAATTTCCCGTCGAGCAATCTCCCGTGGAAAAATCTCCCGTGGAATGATTTCCCGTCGAACGATCTCCCGTGGAACCAGTTCCCGTCGATGTTTTCCTCTGCTCAGTCATGATTTCCCCTTAAAGTTTGAATCCCCAACACAAATCATAGCAGCGTTACTTTGGCAGTACAACCAAAGCTTTGCCAAATTCCATCATCGTTTTTCGTGCCTCGGCCAGCTTATCCTTTTGGATGCTGGCTCCGCCGCGATGGTTGGCGATGATTTTCCGTGCTTCCTCTACTTTCGCCAGTTCGATCGTTGCCATTGTCATACCCTGATCAATCGCAGCATCCGCTTTCATTGCTGCGATCAAGTGCGGAGACAGTTTGTCTTTGCCGTCCCACCCGATCTCGAATTCCTGCTCAATCAACGCCACCATTGCACTGGATTTGTCGTCCTTGAACTTTTGAATCCACCCCTGAAGCCCGCAAAACTCAACTGGATTCAACGCCGCGATATACTCCGGCGTCTGCTGTGAAATCGCGAACAGTCCCATTAGCTGCAATTTACTGATCGGCATTTAGAATCTCCTGAATTTGTTGGAGTTTTGTTTTCATGTCTACCGTCTCGTACAGATCGTCTCGATACACCGCAAAGTCCCGGTCAATCCTTTGCTGTAACATGGCATTGCGGTTTTCCAAGGCTTGGATTCTCCGCTTTAGTTTTGCAACGGATTCCGTCATCCTGCCACGCTCACTTCCCGCAAATCCTCAATCATGTAACGCCCGTGACTTCCAGCCTTGTACCCTTTCGGGTGATCCTCAATGAACTCCACAACCACTGCCGCGTTGTCAGGGTCTTCGGCCTGCTCAATCTTCAGCACCTTGAACATCCCGGTTTCCCACCATCTTGAACGGTAAACTGCTCCGACTTTAATCTTAGACTTCATTGCTTCGCTCCTGTTGATTTGTCGTACTCGGACTGAATGTCTAGCCAATACGTAGCGGAACCACCAAACCCAACAGATAGCATCGATGCCGCATGATCGTCGATCCGTTCGACACCAGCCAACAGATTACACAACAATGTTTTTACTGTCGCCCTAGAAGATCCGCCCCATGACGTGCGAAAAAACAAATGGTCTACAAACTGTATAATATCCCAATCTCGGGCTTCGAGTGCCTCCGAAATAACGTAGGCGGGTTTAACTGCCTCCATGCTGCGCACCCCAACAACCACCGGATTCAGGATCTCCAACATCCCCTTAAATGCCGCTTCACGTTCCTCCATGTCTCGCCCCGCTAGGAGCAGCATCAACGATTGAAGATCCAAGATGTCTTCTGCTTTCAGGTGTCGTACCCAATTTTGCTCCGTCATTCAATCACCGTCCCCCATACGTGTCCGTCAACAACTTCATTGACTCGAAACCTCGTCACGCCTCGGATAATTACGTCTCCGAATTTTGCATTTCTGAATTCTTCGTCTCGCGATTTAATGTCACTCATCATTCACCGACCTTTCGCTTGTGCAAATCCGCGTAACTCACTGCCGAAATCTTTCGGCTCCAATCCCCTGAATTGATTGGCATGTTTGGTAGCCCATCAGGGGGATGGTATCCATGCTTCCGATAAAACAGCCCTCTTGCCTGGCTGAACGTCATTGACGACTTCTTGCAACGCCAAAATACAGATTCCCATTGCTCCTCTGTTGTCGGCGTCATCTTCGTGCGGCGTTTCTTGTACACGTCACCTTTTGACAGTCGCAATGTTCCATCCTCTTGAATGATCTTGCGGACGGATTGAGCGTGTTCAAACCCACACCCTGGACACTTCGGTCCGGCTTGCCGCATGGCTCCGCAATTTGGGCATGTAATCTCGCTCTTCTCTTTGTTGTTTGGGCTCTGCTGTCGCTCGCGGCGGTCCTTTGTGATTTTTGTTTCGTCTTGCTCGAAGAAGTATTGCCGCCAGTCAGCATCCCTGTCGTAATTCGGGTTTCCGTGGTTGTGAATGTTTCCGGCATGGTCGATAATCCGTGCCAGTTTCTTACTGGGGTGAGACCGCAAGACTCGACCGCACGTCTGAAGGTACGCTGTTAAACTGGCAATTGGCGTTGCGAGTTGCAGACAATACAGATACGGAAGATCGATACCCTCCCGCAAAACAAACCGATTCCAAATCTGCTTGACGGTTCCGTCCTTCAGCATCTCGAATAGTTCATCTCGGTCTGTCTGTTCGGTTGTCTTCTTGTACGATCCGTTGACGTAAATTCCACCTGAATCAATGTGGGCCGCGTTGATTCCATAATTCCAGTATTCCTGAGCCAATCCCAGCGATTCTTTCACGCCTGGGGCCATGCCGATACTTGGCCTTGCATCGGGATTCAGTTTCTTCCACGATCCAAGAATGTTTGCAACCACGACCTGAGTCCAAATAGACCTTGCGGCTTTGTCCGCCTGTGACTGCGAAATCACGCCGGTCTTTTTCTTGTAAATCTTGCCGAGGTCCATGATTGCCGGTTCGTATCGGTTCGCCCAAACCAACGCCCCGCAATCCCGCAACTGAGTGTTGTTACCGGCGACAATCAATCCGTCCGTGTAAATCTGTCCAATTCCCAATGGAGTGGCGGAAATACCAACGACAAACGCCTCATGCAGACTTGCGTATTCATTGATGATCTTTTGTGCTTCTGCTCCCTTCTGAATGTGGGCCTCATCAACGATCAGCAAATCGCCAGGATGCAACTGAGCGTCAATTCCCTGCTTCTCTCGGCGGCTAAACACCCGAGACGATTCCGTTTGTGCCGAAATGACCTGAGCTAACGCATTTGGATTGGTCCAAGCCTCGTATCCTGCCGCACGACAGCCAACATCAATTCCGCTCTTGTGAAGCCCCTGAAGAAGTTGTTCCGTAAGTAATCGCCGATTACTCATGACGATGGCGGTCTTTCCGTGCTGTGCCCAGTGCTCGCACAATCGCTGAATGATCCGGCTCTTCCCGCCCCCAGTTGGTGACGTGATACAAAACCTTGTCCAACCTTCGTTGATCATCATGACGGCTTCCGTGACCGCATAGGATTGATGTGGCCAGTCAGCAGGATTCGGAACGTACTGCGCAACCATGTCAAACCTTTCTCTGCTCGTTCCATGCCTTGGAAATCTCTCGCATGGTCTTGACGCATGGCGTAATCTCATCGTGCAAACGCCGTGCTGAGTTCTCCAGGTAGCGAAAGTTGGCGACGGCTTTTTGAGTGTTCGCTTTGTCCAATGATCGAATGAACGCCCCATGCAGACCTTCCAAGGATTCAATCACCCTCTTCAGTTCTCCGGTTGCCTTGTCGAGTGCTTTTTTTGCTGCCTCGTTTGCCGATGGTGTCGGAACAGCATCAAATGAGTCAACGTCAAAACTGGTTGCATCGGCTTCTTCTTGTTCGGACTGCTTGACCTCTTGGTATGCCGCGTGAATTGACTTGTCGCCAGCAAGCATTTGCTGTTTAAGTTCGGGCGTCCCTTTGTCGAAAACCTTTTTTGCGCGAGCGACCGTGGCTCTGTGGACCCCGCTTTTTTCCGCCACATGATCAAGAATATCAACCTTGTCGCAATTGCGACAAGGTTCAGAACTCGGGCCGCCGCGAGTAAGATTTCGCCTCGCGATTTTCTGTAACTCGCCGGACTGCAACAACATAAGTTGAATCACCTCAGCAGGATTCAGGTTCCTCCGCTGAAGCTGGTTGTCAACCATCCAGACCTTCACGTCCTCAATCGACTCGAAGGGAAGTTCAACAATGTTGGGGGCGTTGTCGGGGTCGGAATTCAAATCTGTTTGCCAGACTTTGAATCGGTTGTGCCCGTCAATCAACAGATTGTGACCCAGCCACACCTTGATTGATTCATCGGTCCACCCCCGCAAAATTGACGCGGTGAGTTTGTTTGACTCATCTTCATTCAGTGGTCTCAGCAGGGATTCGAGTTCAGGGTCAACGACAACATCACGGATCGAAAGCATCGGGAATTCCAAAAAGAAAACCCGCAATCGGGAGGGTGCAGCTCCAGGTTGCGGGCAAAACGAGGTTTCCCTCGCTGGTTGGTGATTTGTTCGATCGCCTGCACGCGAACGAGTCACAGAGTCTAATGGAATTCGTTGAGGTAAACAATCATTGCGATACACTTTTTAAAGACGCTTTGAATCGCCGTTGCCTCTCGGAGTTTCGGAAGGATAATTCCTTCAAGCCTTCCCGCGAGGCTGACACAACCGCAAATCTTCGACAATGCCTCGGGATTCCAATCCATGTATTGGGGTGATGAGGTGGTACTGATGTGTCGCTTGTTCCACTTGGCAAATAAACATTCGACTTCTCCAATCGCCGGATGTTCGTCGTGCAGTTTGATGTGTAGCGACTCTGGCAACAAAACGAGGTTGCAAAACCAATCGTATTCTTCAAGCGTGCCGCGTCCGTAAATGTGGTGAACGTGATGCGGCTTCCAGTTTTTGCTTTGGCAAATATCATCAAGATCGTTATTGCAATGCCGATAGTATTGACAGGCGTTCGCGGTTCGTTTCTTTGGGCGAGCCATCATTTCTCCAGTACAATACCAGTGTTAATGGAATTCGGTTCAACAGAATCCTTGCCGAACGTGGCCTGCATGTCGATAAATTGATTGCTGTGTGTTTTCGTGTGAAGTTTTCCGGTTAAATCTGTTTTGAAGACTGAGCTTCCGTCCCTCGCACAACAATAAATTTGTTTCGCAGTGACTTTGGCCACTACGCATGATTCATGATCGCTAGTGAATACAACCGTAATTGCATTGACCGCATACGAGAATTCTACCGCTTGGCTTTTCTTTAACTTGTTTCTTAATTTGCTGATGATTCCAGGGCAACCCCAATCATCAAGATACGATCGTTCGTCTTTCCGCAACTCGGATTGTTCAGACTCAATGGCGGACAATCGATTGCGAATGTCTTTGAGTGTTTTTGTCGCCAAATCCAATTCAGCCTGAATCTCATTCGACGGTCTCGTCATCGCCCCCCCCTAAATTCTTTCCCGAGAAACTGTATCCACTGTTCAAGACCGTGGCAATTGCCGATTGAGCGATCATGTGGCAGTTGACTCGCTCTTCCAAGCATAAATCCTCCCAAGGAGTTTCGTGCCCGTGAATCTCACAGAGAGACCTATACACAGCCCTGCCGGCATTCAGTGCCCCCTTATTCTCGGGTAACGCAAGCTGCGATGACAGATCCGCAATCAATTTTTGCCGACTCTTCTTGCTGGGCGGTTTTCTTGGCACGAGAATTCTCCCTTTCAATCTTCACGTTTAACGGAGCCACGAACTTCAGTCGAATTGCATCAGTGCCATGACGAACAAACTCGACCGCAATTTCAGATCCGTCAGGATTCATCAAAAACGCTCGTTGACCCAATCGAAACGTCAAAACTAAACCAGCCATTTCATCCTCCGTGATGTTCAAACACTCCAAGAATCCTACCAGTCACAGCGACCAGTATGACGATAACTCCGCACTGAATCATGGCGTCAAGTTCGATCATTGCATTGATCCCTCCAACAACACCATGCCCACCAAGCCAACCCTGCAATAACGTCAACGACAAACCATCCGACGAAAAATTCAAGACAAAACATTGCATTCCCCTTGTGACTGCCTACCTGTTATAGCCCAGGGTGATCTTTGCTGGCAGAGTCACGGAGAAATCCTCTTTCACCTTCAAGAATGTCCAAAATTTCCGTTGCAAGCTGATGCTGCTGTTCGTTGCTAAGCAAATCGGCCATTTCACGGACGAGTTCTTTAGTCGATACAGAGTCTAGGTTTCCGAGCAAGTTGAACAACTTGTTTGCAATGTCTTCAGGGTCTTGTCCGTTGCACGCAATCGAAATTGATTCCAATTCAGATTCACTAAAATCAGGCAGTCCAGGTTGATTGTTAAACTCAAAGGTAATTTTCATTGGTTATTCCCCGTAAGGTGATGTGTAAAAAGCCTGCCAGCGTGGTACGTGCGAACCTCGTGTTCACCGCTGGCTAGGTCGCGTCATGCTTTCAATCAATAACTCTGCCATTTCACGATGTACCTGCCGGGCAGGCCGTTGCGTGTCAATTGACAGCAATTCTAAGCGGTCTCGCAATGCCTTTGGAATCCTCAGCGTAAACGGGACCAAATACCCGAGTGGATCAATCTTTGGCCCCGAATTTGGTCTCGCTCCGCCTTTTGGCATCGGTGTCCTACCTTTTTGTTGATGTTAACAATATGGTCAATGTTTCGCGTCGAAGTCGTTGATTCCGTGGCAGATATTCTCAGCGATGTCGCGGCTATTGCGACCCCACATTGTATTTTCGGTCTCGCCAACCCCCATTCGCCCTATCCGGTACCGCACGCAAATCAGCGTGACCTCATCCAGCATTCTTTCGCGTCGTCGTCGCTGGTGTCGGTCCTCGTCTGATTCCTGGGATGTGGATTTTCCGAGCAACTGATTGTTTAATCGTTGGATTTCTTCTTCCAGTCGATCAATTGTCTCATTGCGATCATTAAGGTGAGATTCAAGGCTTGCGATGCGTAGCTCTTTTTGACTGAACACACCGAGCATGGCTTTATTCTGTTCCTCCAGATGCTGGATGCGATCTTGGCCCCATTTGCGGACTGCTTTTTCGTTTGATTTGATAGCAAATAAATCAAAAAACGCCTGCCGCAGTTGACGTTCGCTCATCTCTGCCATGCCATCCCCCTTGTTTTCTCGTAATTTCCCCGATGTTCCCGAAACCAATTTCGGGAACATAAAAACACCCCTCGCAGAATCGGAATGTCAATAACGATCGGCTCCGGAGTTCCGTCAGCAACATGCTGCACCGGCTGCGAGGGGTGCCACTTGATTTGAAATGGCCGTCTCTCCGGCCTGTCACCGCGTCCGTGCTACGTTTGCGGTTTACTGCGCGTCACCCACGGCGGTGTCTTCGGTGGGAACTGAACATCGCCGAAGCATGGCAGTTCTAGGCCGGAAAGGATTCCCCGCGTAGTTCAGTGCCATCGGTTCCATTGATTTGCATTCCCCTGACACGACAAATACTAGGCTCAACCGTTTGAACTGTCAACAGAATTCAATGGACATTCCGAAAGTTTCTCAAGAGAATTTTCGGTTGCTTTTCACGAGACAATTCAGTACGATCGTTCTCGCGGGTGCTTCTCCCTGCTCCCCTCCCTGGTGGCTCCCCTCTGCCGGGAGGGTTGATTTTTCTTTCTGACGATGGGACTTGACAACGGAACACGCGAAGCCTACGATTTGCCCAGCAGTTGTAGTGCGACCGCTAACATGGGAATCACCGAGAGCCCAACTCTCGTTTTCACCCGCTAACAGTTGCACTACGACTGTCAGCGGGTTTTCTTTTTGAATCCTCGCGAAACCGAACATCGTTCCGAGTTGCGTGCAACAGACGAATGATTCGGGTTGATAACAGCGGAACTGGGTTCACGGTAAAGATGGGGTGCAAGTCCCCTACCCAATAGCGGCTGTCGAATACGCTATCTGAATCCGTCCGAGCAGTCGGGATGAAACCTGCTGATCGTGTTAATCAGTTCCCTCAACTTTCCTCCATGGGGATAGTAGGGGGAACTGTTGACCAAACAATCGAACAAAACCTGCTGTATTGGTCTTTCTCTTCTCTTTCTTGGTCTTCTCTTGTCTTCGAGTTTCCCTTCAGGGAAACGAGTCTTGGAGTGTGGTGCGATGAGTTCCTGAACCGGCAAGTCAAGTTGTCGGGGTTGAGCCTGGAAGCGTAGGCTGAGTTGTTGCGTTTGGTGTTGTTGGTTGACGCGGAAGAAACAAAGGGGAGTGAAAGCAATGATGAGATGTCAGTTTAAAACCTGTGGAATGACAGCAAAATGGCGTGTTCAGATTGGACCAGTGCAAGACGGTAATGCGTGTCGCAAGCACGCAAAGAACCTTCTTCGAATCTGCAAGCTGACAGCCGAAACGGAAGCCGATCTCCATTTCATTCAGCAGGCATTGGCGTCTCACCGATTGCTTGGGGTGATTACAAACAAAAAGGGGAGTGAGAGCAATGAGTGATTTACTGACGATGGATGAGTTGATTGAGCGGATCAAGGAGCAGAACGGGGCTGTGATCACGTTAAATGATATCGAATGGGTGCTCAGGACAGGAGGCTATTTTCGCAGAAAGGTTTCCGCCCATGACATTCCAAAAATCATGGATGATCTACTGGACGCGAAGCTGGTCACAAACACCGACATGAAGCCAGTTGAATCAACGACGGCTGATTGCGAAAGCCAAGAAAGCGTGGTCAAAGAGACCCGATGCCGGGCGGAGGTTATCGCGGACTACGTTGGGACTTCAATCGACGACATCCTGAATGAGTGCCCATTCTGGAAGATGGCTGGCGGTGACGAAGAGCCGCTTTGGTTTGAGATTCGCGATGCGATCATGGCGAAGGTTTTCGACGTGGAGCACGAGATGGGACGTCAAGAATTGTACTCGGAACAAGTGATTGAGAATTGCTCGTAGGAAGGACCAACCGCAATGAAGGTTTTGGTAGCATGTGAGTACAGCGGGACTGTCCGTGATGCGTTTCTTTCTCGTGGTCATGACGCAATGTCGTGTGACTTATTGCCGACCGACGTTCCGGGACCACATTACCAAGGCGGTGTGTTTGACGTGATAGGAGACGGATGGGACTTGATGATTGCACACCCGCCTTGCACATACCTCAGTGTCTCGGGGATGCACTGGACAACGCGAGGCTTACGCGACCCTCAATTGACTGATGATGCCTTGGAGTTTGTTCGGAGATTGCTGGATGCTCCGATTGAAAGAATCGCATTGGAGAACCCCGTGAGTGTGATCAGCACGCGGATACGCAAGCCAGATCAGATCGTTCATCCGTGGATGTTCGGGGAAGACGCCAGCAAGAAAACATGTTTGTGGTTGAAGGGTTTGAAAAAACTCGAACCATATTACCCCAATTGCGTTCCACCGAACGGGTGGAATCGGGTAATGAGTTTCGCAGACATGCTTCAATGTGAAGACTGCGAAGAGCCGTTTTGCGCTGTGCACCAAATGCACTACGCGGATTGCGACTGTATTGGACCAACGGAAACCGACGTGGTATACAAGACTACTGACGGTTTCATGTTTGCAACACGCCAAGATCCTGCTCCCAACATGAGATGGGGAAACCAGACTGGTAGCGGCCAGAACAAACTTGGGCCAAGTGACGATCGATGGAAGATCAGATCGAAGACATACGACGGAATTGCAAGGGCAATGGCAGAGCAATGGGGATAACCAACTAACCGGAGAGAACAATGTACGGACTGAATGAAATCGTGGCGATGATTGCCAATAACCAACACGAAGGGGAGTGACATGAACATGTTTGGCTGGAATCAAAACAAGTTGGCGAGAATTGCCGAGTTGGAGGAACAGAATCGGGAATTGCAAGAGATTCGCGAGTCGTTGCTTCACGAGGTAGGACGAATCCAAGGCGAGTTCATGGTAATGCGAGACGTTGTGGACGAATACCGAGAAGGTTCTGAGCAACAACGCAATATCGCCGAGCGATTGGAGAAAGAACGCGATGACTTGAAGGTGCAACTGGAAACTCGCAGAAAACACTTCGTATATCTAAATAACGAAATGGTAATCCTTAATCGCATTTTCCAACAGGCATTCCATGCGCACCGAGGAGGTAATTACATCGTAACGGGATTGGATGCGATCGACGAACGCGATCCAAAGTGAATGAATCCTCAATGAAAAAACCCCGCTATCAAATGGTAGCGGGGTTTTTCGTTCTCAGCCACGTCAATTTTCAGTGGATTCTTTCGCGGGCTTTGATTTTCGCTTCGCTTTTTGCTTACCTCCCTGAGTCGCTCGCTCTTTCCAAGGAACAATTTGCATTCGAGTTCCCATGCGAATCATCCACGGATGCTGTCGAAGGATCATCTCAATCAGTTGCGAGCGGTTCCGATTTCGTTCCTTGGACAATCCGTCCAATGCCGCAAGCGTGTCGTCTTGCAGGCAAATTAACCGGCGTGTCATCTTGCTGCTCATTGGGCGTCAATCCCCGCCATGATCTCTTCGAGTTCGTGCTTCACGCTGTCAATCAGTCTCAATCGGTTCTGATGGTCTTTTTGAGCACCGGATATCGCAAACGGTGAAATCAGGTAGTAATCCCTGCCGTCCGGGGCCGCTTGCTTCAATGCCTGGTACGCCGACTCCAGTTTTGTGAATGCGTCGTCGTAGAACCTGAGCAACTCTTCCTTGCTCGTGCCGTTCAAATGAACTACTGGTATCTGAATTCCCATTTCGATTCCCCGATAAGTGTTGATCCGGTCCCCTTGACTGGATTCGGAGGTAGTATATCATATTGAGCATAACCGTCAAATGACGATTTTCCAACCCAACAACGAGAGTCACCATGAAAGAGCCGCTGCTGATCGTGATCTTGTGCGTTATCAGCTCTGAATTGATGCGACCACTTGAGCCACTGTTTCGCGAAGTAAGAGAGATTCAGCGACAGGACTCCGAAGATATCGTACGATTCTTGCCAGAAAACTACTTCAAATGAAGTTGGCGGACGTAGATCCTTGCATTGATGTTTCGCAGTGAGACCAAAAAAACACCGACAAGCTGCGGCGAATCGTTTCTGTTCGACTAACGCTGTGCAGGTTTCCCGGCGTCGTGAAGAACACCAATCGTCCAGCCTTTGGTTTTATGACGGCTGTTGCTCCGTCATCGCATTGCATGACCAGTTCGCCCCCGACTGCATCGTCCACGTAGAGAATTGCCGTTGCTTCTCTCTTCCAGTTTAATGTCGGATGCCTGATCGTGTCGTAATGCCTGCCGAGGATTGATCCAGGTTGCATCTGATGAATTCCAGCCCCATGAAAGCGAGTCGTATCGCCAAACATTCCTTGATGTTTGAACCCACGTCCAATTGATTGCAACTCCGCGTTAATGCTGTCGCTGAACTTCGGGAATATCTTGCTTGCAAGCTTTCCGTTTTCGTATTTGTGCCAATGATCCCACGACTCGTCAGGCCATTCAGATTTAATGGCTTCGATCGTCTCGTAGTCGGCCCATGAGTCAATTATTTTCAGGATCATTTGGGTTGTACTCTTCGTATTCAACCACCGTCATGAAGCAGTGAATCTCATGGCAGCAGTTGGGGATATATTTGGCGACTTGGTGATCCGTCAACGCGGGGAACAAAGGGCGAAGCTCGTGGTACGCCTCGTCAATCTGGTAGTGGATGTTGTCTAGTCGGAATCGCTTTCCAGTTGATTTCCAGATTGATCGACTTTCTTGACACCACGTTCTGATTGCCCTGTCACTAATGACGTGAACATGACCACCAAACTCAGGTACTCCGTGTACCATTGCGTTTGGGTGGAGCCAGTGAGGAAGTCGTATCTCCACACTTGCCCCAAGTTTGCAAACCCTCAGCACGTCAATCATTAACCCAATCGCATTCTTGACATGCTCCAAGCAATGAGACGAATAAACCATATCGACTGAATCGGATTCAAATGGAAGTTTTCCGTGCTCGAAGTCAATAACGACATCAGCACATGATTGGCCGTCTAGGTTAATGAACCCATCACCTTTCGGGAGCGTTCCGCCGCCGATTTCAATTTTAACTTGACTCATGTTGTCCTGCATTCTTTCCACACGCGAGACTTCTCTTCCAATTGAACCCATGCCGAAGGTTCGTACAAACTTCCGACGTTATCCCCAAACAGGCACGCTGACTCTTCCGGCTTGAACATCAATCCCGGCCAGCTTTCAACGCCGAAAAACTCTCGATCAATCGTCTTCCATTTCTGAGTCTTGAAAACATCGTCGTTCCGAAACCAAAAGAACGTACCGCTGTAATGCCATCGGTTGTTGTTTGGGGTTGTGAACTCCCCAAATCGACGCAACGACCCTGCGATTGAAAATGTCTCCAATGCCTTGGCTACACTTTCAAAATCATCCAAACACGAATCGTACATGACCTGACCCCATTTCACTGTGATCGAATCATCCGAATGCGTGACCGCTTTCCCTTGGCAGTAAAACGTGATCTCGTTCGGATCAATGGAAACGACATTGGACATGAGCCATTCAAATGTCGCGACCTCTCGAAGGTGCTGGTCGTTGGGAAACGCCTCGACCACATCCCATTCCAGTCCGATACACCGAGAGTACGCAATGACTTCATCGGCAGAGACAGTCTTCAGGTTTCGTCCCCCAACATCCGATCGTTCGTCGATTGCGATTGCCAAGACTTTTTTGTTGTTGAATAAGTGATCTCTCTTCTTCAGTTCCTTCAGGTTCCATTTCCAGTTGTTGTTTGATGCGACCGGAAGCAAGTGCATCAGTAAGTTTGTTTTGGGAGAATCCAGTTTTCGAGTTTTGCGAACCGCCGGAAACCATTTGTGACCAGGGCACTCCTCAATTCGAGAAGCGGTCTTCAGTGCAAGATTGCATCCACACCCGCCGCACCACCCCGCTTGATTGAGCGTGCAGGTTTCACACGTCAGCAATCGTGCCAGCTTCGTTTCCTCGTCCGTCAGTTGCATTCCGTCGCCAATGAATCGCGTCAATGCTTGGGTGGCGTTTACAACGTATTTTGATAGCGTCATTCGCACCGGAGCCGCACTTGTGCAACCGCTGCAAGGTACGGGTCCATTCACGCTTCGTGACGGATCGCAAAACGCAGGGGGATTCGGAACTGGATTCTCAGGTTGCGTTGCCCCAAGTTTTCCGAACTCCCATGCCATCCAGTATTTTAATCCGCAATCTGCACACGGGGCAGTCCCATTGCATAACTGGAATGCAGTGTCGTTCTTGTCCATCTGATGCCGATTGCAAAACCCTGGGCCTTGACATTGACATAACGTATTCATGATTCCCCTTACTCAAACAGCGTAACGTAAATTGTTGGATTGGTTAAGGAACTTCCGCCGCAACATCCGATCCCGCCAGTCGTAAACACAAAATGAGACAGAATTGGATCGCATGACCCTCCTGAATCAGTTGCGTTCGCACTGGTGCATGGATTTCCTTCAAAGAACAGATTCTTAAACCCACACCCCGTGGATAGTTTGATCGTGTGGCCACACATACTTCCTGTTCCGACCCATTGTTTTAAGATTCCCTGATATGCCAACGCAATCGTAAATGTCGGACATGTGTAGCACGTCGTTGTCACCGAAGCGTAGATGATCGAAGGAAAGTTTGTTCGACCATCTGGACAACACGCGGGAACATTGACGGTGCATGTGCTGTCGCAACCTACGCATTTGAGGGAATAGAAAATTGGATGATCAAACGGTTGTCCGGCAGTAGGGCTTTCAAATAGCGGCCAATCTGCAAATGGGCGAGGGCATGGATTCATTGTTCTGTCGAGCAGCACTGGGGCGGGACTGACGCTGGAAACAATGTTGTGATTCCCGACTTCAATCAGAGATAGGTAGCAGCGATCATCAATCTTGCAAGGAGTCCCAGCCCCCTTATTGTAGATCAACGTCGTGCTGATATGGACGCTGGTGATTGCAATGTCCCAAAGCGTCACTTGATCAATTCCACCGAATAACCATTGCCTACTGACAGTAGAGTCTTGTCCTCCGAAGCACAGAAATCCTGCTGTCAACGGAAGCATTCCCGTAAATGACCCTGTTTGAATTGCGGTCTGATTGATTTGTAGGAACATTTGCTTTGAAATGTCGTCAACCGAGATTACGAAATACGTCCAAACGCCAGTTGTAATGAACGCCGCCGCTGGCGAAGACACTGCGAAGAATGATGTTCCGTTTGCAATCGTGAACACAATCTTGTTTGTCGATGCCTGATACCACAATTTCCAACTGTAGCCATTGATGTTGTCGCCATTTGTCGTCTTGGCCAGAATCGCTTGGTCCGTCAACAATGAATCAAATTTGACCCAGCCTGTGAACGTGAAGTTGATTCCCGAAAAGCTCATGGCCAATTGAGCAGTGGAGTACAGCAAGCTATCGCCCGTGAATTTCGCACACTTGGCAATCAATCCCGTTGCCGAACCAGTGTTCCCCAAGCTGATTAAGCTGTTCGTTCCGCGTGAATCCAGTCTCGTGCCCGAAGTTTCGTCCATGCTCCAACAACTCAAGAAGTTGATTGAATCAAGGTAAACGTCATTCAATGGACCAAGGTGAACCACCGCTCCATTTGAAAACCTCCATGAGTTGTTGTACAGGCACGCAATCATCGACTGCGGAGTGTCGGACCCTGTGATCGTCAGGCACATGCAATCACAGATGCAATCGCAATTGCAGCACAAATTGCGAAGCGGGCTTTCATCTTGAATAATCACGCCCGTATTGGTTACGCATTTTGGTCGTCCCGTGATCGGAATGTGATCCACTCCGGTGATGTAGATGTCGTACCACGCCGCCCCATTGAACACCGAGAACTTTGTTGATCCTGCGTTGTCGTAACTGAGGGTTTTGCAAAACGAGTTGGGGGCGTTGCGCTGCGTTGCATCAATAATTTTCGTGCAACCGTAGGAGTTTTCATCCACCCCCAATGCCCGACTTCTGATTGCAAACACGCATTGATTGTTGATGACCAAGAAATAGAACGTCACGTCAATGTTGGTTCCGGCGACCGCAATCCCGCTGATGCTTCCCGTTCCAAGCCCGTTGTTGATTTGATACAGGGGTTGATTTGTTCCCAGTCCTGTTGTTGGCGAAGACGTGCAAAACAGTTTGAAGATTGCAGACCCTGTAATATCTGCGGTCTCGGGAGTAAACGTAAACGTCACTGCGGGCAATCCACCGTTCCCGCCAAGTTCTCGCTTCCCTGCTCCGCCGCCACCAGCACCGT
>Ga0194047_10000794_pt1 | contig 20067 bp, 18 predicted proteins | sample JunL225m_MetaG_2_FD_160070 | JGI IMG/M metagenome (GOLD analysis project Ga0194047, IMG submission 160070) | Anoxic zone freshwater microbial communities from boreal shield lake in IISD Experimental Lakes Area, Ontario, Canada - Jun2016-L221-5m | ecosystem: Environmental > Aquatic > Freshwater... | reverse complement strand
TTGCGCGCACCGCAGTATCGCCGTCAGAACTTCCACTCGGAGTAATTACCGCACTCGTAGGTGCACCAGTTTTTGTTTTAGTACTCAGTCTTCGAAGGACCCAGCAATGAGTGCCATTGACATCAAGAATCTCACGGTAAAAGCTGGAGCGAAGATACTTATAAATGACGTGACACTCAGCGTCGAGGCGGGGACGTGGCTCACCATCATTGGTCCAAATGGTGCGGGCAAGACGTCACTCGTTGAAACCGTTGCGGGAATAAGAAAGATTGATGCAGGCTCCATTGCAATTACTGGTCAGGACATTGGTGGGCTGAGTGAGCGAGAGCGTGCACGTCTCGTGGCCCTTGTTCCACAGAACCCCTTCGTGCCTAGCGGCATGAGTGTTCGTGATTATGTTGCACTCGGTCGCACGGCATATCACGGCATGATGCGTGCTCCGTCGGCGGGTGACCGAGCGATTGTTGATTCAGTCATAGAGCGACTATCGCTACAGGAATTTGCTAAGCGCAATGTTGCAACACTCTCAGGTGGTGAGCGACAGCGCATGGTGCTTGCTCGCACCCTTGCGCAGTCAACCATGGTGGTTGTTCTCGATGAGCCAATCACGGGTCTTGATCTTCGCCATCAAATGGATCTACTGGAGCTTCTGAAGAAGGAAGTCGCAGATTGTGGTCTCACGGTGCTCGCAACCTTGCACGATCTCACCCTCGCTGGGCAGTTTGCTGACCGACTTGTTTTGCTCGACAAATCACAAGTAGTTCTTGATGGTCCTGCGCGTGACGTAATTCGAAATGCGGAACTCGCCAGTAGGTATGGCATGCAACTTCGAGTCGTTGACGTTGATGGTGCTGACGTCGTGGTGCCGGTTCGCTCGTAATTACCACCTAGACTTACCTTTACAACGAAGGGAATTACCTTGCGCCGTACGCGAATTGTTGCAACTATTGGACCGTCATCCGACAGTGACGATGTCATCAAGGGTCTCGTCCTCGCGGGCGTTGACGTTTTCCGCCTTTCATTCGCCCACGGTGACATCCCGTCAAACATTGAGAGACTTCGTCGCCTACGTGAATTAGCGCCTGACGCTGCAATCATGGTTGACATTCCTGGTCCAAAGATTCGTGCAGGGTCATTTGGATCTTCACCCGTGTACTTAAACGTGGGTGACCAAGTTGAGCTCTACGAAGCCTTCGGCGAAACCTCTACAAATTCTCGAATTGCCGTTGAGCGTGAAGACGTTCTTCGAATGTTAAAGACTGGTGACCGTGTACACCTCGGAGATGGTGGAACATCACTTGAAGTCACTGCAACTGGAAAAACATTAATGACGGTTGTTATTTCTGGTGGTGGCGTAATGGGTAAGCCTGGACTCTCGCTTCCTACATCAATAATTGCGGACCGTCTTCCAACCGCTGATGACCGTGACCGCCTCGAAGCGCTGCGCAACGAGAAATTCGAAATTCTTGCAGTTTCATTTGTGCGAACAGCATTTGACATGGTTTCAGTTCGTACAGTTCTTGGACGAAACGATGTGATGTTGATGGCGAAGATTGAAACCGCTGAAGGTATTGAAAATCTCTCCGAAATTATTGAAGTCTCTGATTCAATCATGGTGGCCCGTGGTGACCTTGGTGTTCGTATGCCAATTGAAGATGTTCCTCACCTGCAAAAGACCATTGTTCACGAAGGCGTCAAGTTCGCGCGCCCAGTAGTTGTCGCGACACAAATGCTCGAATCCATGACCCACGCTCAAGTTCCAACTCGTGCTGAAGTAACTGACGTTGCTAACGCTGTTCTCGATGGCGCAAGTGCAGTAATGCTTTCGGGTGAAACCGCAATTGGTGATGACCCAATCGGCACTGTTGTAACCATGGACCGCATTGTTAGGCGCGCTGAAACATCATTTGATTATGAGAAGTGGGGCGCAGGGCTAGGCCTTCAGCAAGGTATTACTGATCCTCACGATCCAGCTCGGATCACTGCAGCAATTACAGGATCTGCCTGGCGCGCCGCAATGGAAGAAAAAGCAGTGGCAATCGTTGCGTGCACTCGTTCAGGTATGACTGCTCGTGCAATTTCACGCTTCCGACCTCCAATGCCAATCATTGCAATTACTCCAAGCGAAGCAACTGCTCGTCAACTTCGTAGCTCATGGGGTGTGCAAGAAACATTCATCTCACAAGCAACCGCGATTGATGATCTCTGTGAATTTGCAATGCAGCAGTTAAAACTTGCTGGTATCGCAAAAACAGGGGACCGCATTGTTGTAATGGCTGGTTCTTCTAAGGGCGGTGCTTCAGTTACTGACACTGTTCGAATGATTGTTGCTAGTTAGCTAATCCGCTGGCGAATGGGTACTGCGTTCTACTAACGCAGCAGTGAGTAGTGCCAATGAGGCAAGCGTTATTGAATTTCTAGACATGTACGTTCCGAAACTTGCCATCCATGATGTAGATGTTGCTGATCGCCAGTGATTCCAGGGCACGATGAGAACCGCAATGTTGAGTAGTGCAGTCCGTGCGGTCCAGGACTTCATCCCCACCTCAAGTGCTACGAAAATCAAAATTGGTGCGTACGTGAAGTAGTGATCCCACGCGACTGGTGCGCCAATTATCGATGTCATGAGAATTACTACTGCAGAGCTGAATTCGTAAGAGCGCTTCCAAAGATTTTGAGCTGCATACAGTCCAAGGACTACAACAAAAAGTGAACCAACAAATGCTCCGATGCTGCCGAACTCACCTATGTGGAACGGCGCGCGGTTCAGCATTGATGAAAAGCTTGAACTCGAAATAGGCGCACGGTTAGAGAGGAAATGCTTTAGTTCGTTTCCACCAAAAAGAACTTTTGAGAAATAGGTGCTTGCACTAGCTGGCCACAAGATAACTGCGCTCATGGTGATAGCTGTAAATGTTGCTAGTGCCGTGAATGCTGCTTGCCACTGTCGGCGAAGAAGCCACACGAGTATGAAAATTGCTGGATATAGTTTCAATGCAGCCATGAGTCCTAGTAGGACTCCTTGGGACTTTCCTCGAACTATGAGCCAGTCCAACATGACTGCAAACATGATGAAAGTACTTGTTTGACCCCAGCCGAGGCAATCTCGAACAGAAGGAAATAGAAAAATCGATCCGATGCCAATGGCGCAGGCACTCATTGAAACGGTCATTAACTCTTGCTTCAACACGTAGCGCTGGGCAATAAACACTGTCCCAATTAATGCAAGTAGTGATCCGAGCGTCCACGTAAAGGCAAGTAGATGAAGAGGTATCCACATCAGTGGCCAGAGCAGAAGAATGGCTCCCGGAGGATATGTAAATGCTTGTGTACCAAACGGTAAGTAAATGTTTCCGGTGTGTCTTAGATTTTCAAGATTCACAACACGACCTAGAAGGTCACCGTGATGGCCAATCGATGCACCAACGAAGTGTGATGCGTAGTAGGCGAATGCAACTACAAGTAGCAGTTCACCAATAATTATCGAGAACTTCAAAAGCTTCGATGTGCGCATATCGTTACAGTAGTTCCGAAGTTGTTCACTTACCTGAGGGTGTAATTCATTGATGAGTTGCTCAGGTAACGTGGTTAAGTGAACAGCTTCTCGGAGAAGGCCTGGGCAACCTACCGGCGTCTCCCTCAATCAACTACCAGTGTCTTGGTCATAATTGGTTTCGTATTGCTCGGGAACATTGTTTTTGTTTCGGGTCTAATGAATGACAATCCAATTTCTTGGACCTCTCAAATTTCTCACGTTTCTTGTCTGGTTACCTGTGGTCGTCCAATGACTGATCCCAATGTTGGCTACATCACCCAAGCGCTCGGACATCTCTCAGCGAATAATTTGTTGCATGGACACATGCCGTACTGGAATTATTTTGAAGGTCTAGGAACGCCACTTCTTGGTGAGATGCAGGCAGCATCGTTATTTCCTCTGACACTGCTATTTCTGATGCCAGCTGGTCTTTTGTGGTTTCACATCAGCCTTGAAATTATTGCTGGGCTTGCAACGTATTTTCTCGTTCGACGATTCTCATTGTCGCCAATGTTGGCCACAACCGCTGGCGTTCTCTTTGCTTTAAATGGCACATTCGCATGGATTGGAAATGCTGTTTTAAATCCGATTGCGTTCTTGCCGCTGTTGTTGCTCGGTATTGAAAATGTGCTTGATGGCGCGAAGTCAAGTAGGCGAGCGTGGTTTCTTGTTGCGTTAGCACTGGCGCTCTCGCTCTACTCAGGTTTTCCTGAGATTGCGTATCTCGATGGTTTATTCGCACTCGGCTGGGCAGCGGTTCGAATGTTCTCACTTGAACGCAGCCAGCGTTGGTTCGCGACTCGTTCACTTGGAATTGGTGGCGCAGTAGGTGTGCTCGCTTCATTGCCAGTAATCGTTCCTTTCTACGACTACATGAAGGTCGCTCACCTTGGTGGGCACAGTTCTGTTGACGCTACGGCACATCTTCCTCTTCAAGCGCTGCCAATGTTGTTTCACCCTTACGCGTACGGCACGTTGTTTTCGAATCTCAATGTTGCAAACTTCTGGGGCAACATTGGTGGGTACTTCACTATTAGCGTCACCGCGCTAGCGCTACTTGGTCTTTTTGGAAGCCGCTGGCGTTCGCTGAGGATCTATCTCGGTGGGTGGATCCTTCTAGGAACAATGGCGATTTTCGATGTCTTGCACACCAGGTCACTGTGGAACTTGTTGCCATTTGTAAAGGCAACTGCCTTCATGCGCTACATCAACCCATCAGCAGAAATTGCCATGATCATTTTGGCCGTGATGGGTATTAGCGATCTGCTCAGTGAGCCACGATCAGTAAAGCGCTTCAAGATCACTTCGGTTGTTGCATTCGCACTGTTGGTGTGGTGTGCACTCGAGGCGCGTTCACTCAATCAGGGCGTAGTCATTGGTCACAGCGCCCGACTTATCTTCATTCTCCTAGATGTCCTGCCATTCTTAGCCGTGGGGTCATTGCTTCTTTTGAGCTGGTTCACGTCGAAGCGCTACGCAATGCTGCTTATCTGCGGCGTTCTAGTTATTGAGTCGCTTGCGATGTTTTTTGTTCCAACCGCGGAGTCACCAACGAGGGTTGATGTCGACATGGCACCAATTCACTTCTTGCAACAACATCAAGGTGAGCAGCGCTTCTTTGATATGGGGGTACTCACACCGAACTGGGGCTCACAGTTCGGCCTCAATCAATTGAATCAAGTTGAGATGCCGTTCCCTAAGACGTTCGCTACATACATTTTGAGCAGTCTCTATCCGGGTTTAGATCCAGTGCACCACTTTACGATTCAAGGTGGACTGGCTGCAGGTGTTCCGGAACAGGAGAAAGAACTTGTTGCACACTTTGCCAATTATCAAAATGCTTCAGTTAAATATCTTCTTTACCGCAACTATGTAAATCTTCCAGGTGGTAAAACTTCACCAATTATTATTTCGCCAGCACTCGTTGCTCTCGGAGTAAAAGAAGTCTTCCGCGATGAGCTAACAACAATTTATGAACTGCCAAACCCAAGGCCGTTCTACTCAACCAAGTCTTCTACCTGTCAGATAATGAGCTCTGCGCCTTCTACGGCAACCGTCATCTGTCCTTCAGCGACTACGTTGCTTCGCACCGAGCTTTCGATGGCAGGTTGGCACGCAAAGGTGAATGGTAAAGAAGTTCCAATCACCACGGTTGACGGTGTCTACCAACAGATCTCGCTTCCAGAGGGAGTGTCTCACGTCGAGTACAACTTCACGCCACCTCACCAGCGTTACGCACTACTTGTTGGTCTTGCAGCGATGATCTACCTTGCTGGAGCATGGGGATTCGAAGTGAAGCGACGTAAAGATTCTCCAGTTCCTTCTACTGAGTGAGCCAAGCATTACGGCTTAATCAGTGGCCCTTGAGAGATGAAATTGGTGCCCCCGGCAGGAGTCGAACCTGCGCACATGGCTTCGGAGGCCAATGCTCTATCCACTGAGCTACGGGAGCGTCATAAGTAAGGCTACCGGACTCATCTAAAGTTCTTCTATGAGTTCCAAAGCACTACCCACATCACTTCTGGCAGATACTGCCGTTGTTGGTGATCACGACGTCACCATTGGCGGCGTCTCACTGATTGAACTCGCAGCCACCTACGGCACACCGCTCTTTGTCTACGACGAGCAGACACTGCGCTCACGTTGCGCCGAAGCAGCCAACATTTTTGACGATGGGGTGGCCTTCGCATCAAAGTCATTCCTCTGTGGGGCCATGGCCAAGCTCGCCAGTGAAGAAGGTCTCTGCATTGATGTTTCAACCGGTGGAGAACTCGACATCGTGCTTCGCGCTGGCATTATCCCAAGTCGCATCATTCTTCATGGCAACAACAAGTCGGCTGATGAACTGAAGCGTGCCATTGAAGTCGGTGTGCACCGAATCGTGGTTGACAACTTTTCTGAAATCGAGCGCATTGGCTCACTCACGTCGAGCTCATCAGATGTTCACTGTCTCATCCGCGTGACTCCCGGCGTTGAAGCGCACACGCACGATTTCATCAAGACGGGCAATGAAGACACCAAGTTTGGATTCTCAATTACTTCTGGTGATGCACGAAAGGCCATTGACGCAGTCGCCGCACTACCTGGGGTAACACTGCACGGAGTACACGCACACATTGGTTCGCAGATTTTTGAAACTGCTGGCTTTGATGAAACAATGCAAATCCTCGCAACGTTCACCAAAGATGATGACTTTGACGAACTCTGCATTGGTGGAGGAATTGGCGTTGCCTACGTCGAGGGTGAATCTGCACCATCTATTACGCAGTGGGGTAGTGCAATTCGTGAAGCGGCAAAGCGCATAGGACTTAGTCCCAAGATTCGCATTCTTGCTGAACCAGGTCGCTCAATTGTTGCCCAAGCGGGTCTCACGCTATATCGCGTAGGGGCTGTAAAGCCCGTGGCGCAGCGTACGTACATGGCAGTAGACGGTGGCATGAGTGACAACCCCCGTCCAGTGCTCTATGGATCTGGATACGAAGCATTTGATGTTTCAAACCCCAAGGCGCAAAGAACGCAGAGTGTCCGACTTGTTGGAAAACACTGTGAAAGTGGCGACATTTTGATTGATGAAGCGTGGCTTCCAGCAACTACTGGTGTTGAGTCTCTTATTGCGACCCCAGTAACTGGGGCGTACAGCTATTCAATGGCTTCTAACTACAACCGCGTTCCACGACCAGCTGTGGTGTTCGTAAAAGACGGAAAAGCCCGTGAAGTACTGCGTCGCGAGACGTTTGAAGACTTAGCTCGTCTCGAAGTCTGAGCCCAGTTCCCCTAGACTTAGTCAATGACTTCTCCCGTAATTCGCGTTGGCGTAATTGGGGCAGGCTTTGTAGGAAGCGCCCTAGTTGAGCTACTCAATGACCGTTCACGTAACGATGCATTGCTCGACGCCGCTACAGCAACCATTGAAGTTGTCGGAGTTGCCGTTCGCGACACCTCAAAGCCACGCGGATCAATCTCGAAGGACCTTTTAACTACTGACGCTGCAGGACTAGCTGGTCGTAAAGACCTTGACATTTTGGTCGAACTCGCTGGTGGCATTGAGCCAGCACGCAGCTACGTTGAAGCAGCACTAAAGAATGGTGTTTCAGTCGTTACTGCTAACAAGGCACTAATGGCCGACTGCGGGACAGAACTCGCACGCCTCGCCAGCGCAAATAATTGCGACCTCTTTTATGAAGCTGCCGTTGGTGGCGCCGTGCCAATCATTCGCGCACTTCGCACATCACTCGCGGGTGAGCGAATTAATCGCGTTATGGGAATTGTGAATGGCACTACAAACTTCATTCTCTCGAAGATGACGAGTGAGGGTAGTGACTACGGCGTTGTGCTCAAAGAAGCACAAGCTCTTGGTTACGCCGAAGCAGATCCAACTGCTGACGTAGAAGGATTCGACGCGGCTGCAAAAGTTCAAGTTCTTTCTTCGCTCGCTTTTGGCACCGAGATGAAGAGCACGGAAATTTCTCGTGAAGGCATTTCGGGTATTCGTTCTGTTGACGTCGACTTTGCAAAGAATGCTGGCTACGTCATCAAGCTCGTAGGAGTTGCTGAGCGTCACGGTGCTCATGGACTATCTCGCCGCGTTCACCCAGCACTAATTGAACAGAGCCACCCACTCGCTTCAGTAAATGGTGCAATGAACGCAGTATTCGTTGAAGGTGTAAACAGCGGTCCACTTATGTGGTCCGGACAAGGCGCCGGTGGTGGTCCAACTGCAACTGCGGTACTCGGCGATATTCTTGACGCCGCACGCAATCGCGTTGACAAGCGTCACCAGGTCCCCTTCAGTGTTGATCCAGAGATCAAGGACATTGACGCAGGCGACACTTCAAGCATTTTCTACATAAGTGTCGACGTTAAAGACGAACCTGGAGTACTCGCTGCAGTTGCGGGAGTCTTTGGTAAGAACAACGTTTCAATTCGTTCCATGGAACAACACGGTGTGAGCAATGAAGCCCGCATCTCATTCATGACGCACGAAGCACTTGGAAAAAACGTACAAGCAACGATTAGTGATCTAGCAAAATTGAGTTCAGTTGACTCCATTGGAAATTGCATTCGGGTCATCGAGGGAGTTAAGTAATGCCGGGTTGGAATGGACTCCTCAATGAGTACTCAGAGTGGTTCAACCTTGAGGGTGTGAAAGAAGTTGTTACCCTGCAAGAAGGCAACACACCGCTTATTCGTGCTGACCGTCTCTCAGAGCGACTCGAAGCGGACGTTTGGCTGAAGTTCGAAGGACTTAACCCATCTGGTTCTTTTAAAGACCGCGGAATGACAAACGCTGTAACCCAGGCCAAGGCCAAGGGCGCGAAGACTGTTATCTGTGGATCTACTGGAAACACCTCGGCCGCCGCTGCTGCATACGCCGCTAAAGCTGGCATGGACTGCGTGGTGCTTGTTCCTGAAGGAAAGATCTCACGCGGAAAGCTCGCTCAAGCAATTGTGTACGGCGCGAAGGTATTGCAGATTCGTGGCAACTTCGACCAAGCACTCAACTTGGCTCGTGAACTAACCCAGCACATTCCCATCACCATTGTTAACTCCATCAACCCAGACCGCATTGAAGGACAAAAGACTGGTGCATTCGAAGTTGTAGACGTGCTTGGAAAAGCACCAGATATTCTTTCCATCCCGGTTGGAAACGCTGGAAACATCACTGCCTACTGGCGTGGTTTCACGCAGTACCACTTCGCTAAAAAGATAACGACACTGCCAAAGATGTGGGGCTTCCAGGCCGCCGGTGCTGCACCAATTGTTCTTGGCTACCCAGTAGAAAATCCAGAAACAATCGCCACTGCTATTCGCATTGGTAATCCTGCAAGCTGGGTTCCAGCACTCGAAGTTATTGCTGAGTCGCATGGTGACATTCGTGCCGTAACGGACGAAGAAATTCTTGACGCCTACCGCTACCTTGCTCGCTACGAATCAATTTTCACAGAGCCAGCGTCAGCTGCATCAGTTGCTGGAATCATTAAGTTCGGTGTTCCTAAGGGTTCGACAGTTGTCTGTGTGCTTACGGGTAACGGCCTAAAAGACCCAGACACTGCAACCATGGATACTGCTGAGCCAGATGTGGTTGACGCGACCATCAAGGCGCTTCTTTCCAAGATTTCCTAGGCATTTACACCGGGTCTAAGTCCGGCTACACTTTTACTTGTCGTCCGCGACCGGCCTTTTGCCAGCGTGCGGAAAATCTTCCAAGACGGCACTTCTTTATTTTTTCTCTGTCCAGGATTCTCTTTACGGACAGCGAGGAAGGAAACACTTATGGCTGCAAAGCCCACACCAGATCGTTCGGACCTTGAATCTAAGAGCGTTGCTGATCTACAAAAAATCGCTGAAGTAACTGGAGCTAAGCCTGCGGGTCGCTCAAAGGCCGCAATCGTTGACGCCATCATGAACACTGGCGCACCGGCTGCTTCAGATTCAGCCAACCGTGCCGTTCGCTCACGCCGTACCGTTGCAACGCCAGTTGACGACTTTGATGACCTGGTCGGAGAATTTGTCGCCGATGCTAAGACTGAAAAGCCAGCAGCTTCACCTGCAGCAGAGTCATCATCAGCTCCTGCACCAGAACGCCAGAACAACCCACCTCGCCAGAACAACAACCAACAGCGCGAGCGCCAGCCTCGTGACTTTGGAAATGAGCAGGGTGGACGCAATAACCGCCGCAACCGCCGCAACCGTAATGACCGCGGAGACCGAGGCAACAGCAACGCAGGACGCGAGCGTTTTGGTGGCGAAGCAATGCCGAATGCTGATCAGCCATACGACGGCGAGCTCGTAGAAGTCCAGGGTCTGCTTGACCTTCGTGACGATGGATACGGCTTCTTGCGTGTGAAGGGTTTTCACCCATCACCAAATGACGTGTACGTCTCAATCAACCAGGTTCGTCGTTTCCACTTGCGCAAGGGAGACACCATTGTTGGTGGCTACCGTCCAGCTGCATCAAACGAAAAGTACCCAGCACTTCTTCGCGTTGACCTCGTTCAAGGACTTGACCCAGAAGTTGCACGTCTTCGTCCAAAGTTTGAAGACCTAACGCCACTGTTCCCAGACGAGAAGCTCAAGCTTGAAACGGCTGAAGGAAAGAGCGACCTCACTCCTCGCATTGTTGACCTGCTTGCACCAATTGGTAAGGGTCAGCGTGGACTTATTGTTTCACCGCCTAAGGCCGGTAAGACAACAATCATGAAACAGATTGCTCACTCAATCGAAGAGAACAACCCAGACGTTCACCTCATGGTGCTTCTCGTTGACGAGCGCCCTGAAGAAGTAACTGACATGCGCCGCAGTGTGAAGGGTGAAGTTATTGCTTCAACATTCGACCGTCCAGCTGATGAGCACACACACATTGCAGAACTCTGCATTGAGCGTGCGAAGCGTCTTGTAGAAATTGGTCGTGACGTTGTAATCATCCTCGACGGTATTACTCGTCTTGCTCGTGCGTACAACCTCGCAGCTCCGGCGACTGGACGAATCATGTCTGGTGGAGTTGACTCTGGTGCGCTCTATCCACCTAAGAAGTTCTTTGGTTCTGCACGAAACATTGAAGAAGGTGGATCACTCACCATCCTCGCGAGTGCTCTTGTGGAAACTGGTTCCAAGATGGACGAAGTTATCTTCGAAGAATTCAAGGGAACTGGAAACATGGAACTTCGCCTTGACCGTCGTCTCGCTGAGCGTCGTTTGTTCCCAGCTATTGACGTCAACGGATCATCAACTCGTCACGAAGAACTCCTCTTTGACCGCGATGTTCTGCCTCAGGTGTGGAAGCTGCGCCGTGTTCTGAACGGGCTTGCAGCTGAAGGCCGCGACGCGGCTGGACTCGAGCTCCTCATTGACAAATTGAAGTCAACCCGTAGTAATGACGAGTTCTTGGCCGAGATTGCCAAGGGCCCGACACCCACCTCTTAATTTCCTGTAAACTCTTACTTCGCAACAAGGAGCACTAATGAAGCCAGATATTCACCCAAATTACGCAGAAGCGTCTGTTACCTGCTCGTGTGGAAACACGTTCGTGACACAGTCGACTAAGTCTGTGATGACGGTTGAACTCTGCAACGAGTGCCACCCGTTCTTCACCGGTAAGCAGAAGCTTGTTGACACTGGTGGACGTGTTGAGCGTTTCGAGCGCCGCTACGCGCAAAAGACCACCAAGGCGCGCGCTCCTAAGGCTTAAGGCCTAGAGCTCGCAACCTTCGTGCGCTCTGTAGACGACACACTTAACGCCCTTCAGGACGAACTTCGCATTGTCGAATCGTCTCTCGCTGAACCTGACGTTGCAAGTGATCTAACTCGACTTCGTGATCTTTCACGTCGTCACAAAGAACTCAGCGAAATCAATGTCGCCTGGAACGAACTAAAAGCCGTCCAAGAGGACTACGCCACCGCCAAAGAAATGTTCAATGAATCATCTGGTGATGACCGTGAACAATGGCGTGAAGAAATGAATAACGCTGAAGCAAAAATTCCTCAACTGGAATCGACACTCGAAACATTGTTGCTGCCACGTGACCCTAACGAGGGCAGAAACGTAATTATTGAAATCCGTGGCGCTGAAGGTGGGGAAGAGGCAAACCTTTTCGCTGGTGACCTCGCTGACATGTACCGCCGTTACGTTGCGGTTCGCGGATGGAAACTCGACGTTATTGAACTTCGCGAATCGGAACAGGGCGGTCTAGACGAAGCGACCTTCCTCGTTAAGGGTGATGACGCATGGGCGAGACTTGAACACGAAGCTGGTGTTCACCGCGTACAGCGTGTTCCGGTAACGGAAGCCAAGGGCCGAGTGCACACGTCTTCGGCGACAGTTTCGATACTTCCTGAAGCCGAAGAAGTTGACGTTGCACTAAATCCAGCAGAACTAAAGATCGATGTGTATCGTTCATCAGGTCCTGGAGGACAGAGCGTTAACACCACTGACTCCGCTGTTCGCATTACTCACCTTCCTACGGGAATTGTTGTTGCGATGCAGGACGAAAAGAGTCAGATCCAAAACCGCGCCAAGGCGCTCATTGTTCTTCGCTCGAGGCTTTTAAAGGCTGCTCAAGATGCCCAAGCCGACGAACTCAGTTTGTTAAAACGTGGCCAAATTGGAACTGGTTCTAGAGGCGAGAAGATTCGCACCTATAACTTCAAAGAAAACCGAGTCACTGACCACCGAATCAACCTCACCACGTACGCCCTCGACGACGTACTTGCTGGAAACCTCGATACGTACGTTGATGCGTTGCTCGCTGAAAAGCGTGCTCGCCAATTGGCTGAGAGTGACGGACGTTAATTCCGAGCTAGTGACCGAGTTAATCGGTCTCGGTCTTGAGCGTCACGAAGCACGCTGGCTCGTCGAGGAATTCGTTCCTGGAGCCGACCTTGATGCCGTCCCTGCACTGCGACTCGCAGCACAACGTCGACTAAACGGTGAGCCACTGCAATACATCATTGGTCACTGGCCCTTTCGTTCTTTAGATCTTGACGTTGACACACGAGTACTTATTCCTCGCCCCGAAACAGAAGAACTTGTTGACTACGCGTTGCAAGAACTCGCACGTGTGGGCGCGGTGGCACCAGTAATCCTCGACCTTGGATGTGGATCTGGCGCGATTGGACTTTCGTTGCTGTTTGAACTTCGTGAGCGTGGCATTGCAGCAACACTGGTGTGTGTTGATGAGTCACTTGATGCACTAAGTGTTGCGAAACGAAACGCCATTAAACATCAGTTGCACGCAGTCTCATTTGTGGAGTCCTCTTGGTTTAACAACGTGGACCGTTCGCTACGCGGTCACATTGATCTCATTGTCTCTAATCCGCCATACGTGGGTGAAGTGGAATTTGAGGCACTTGACGCAGTGCTTCGACATGAACCACTTGGCGCACTGGTGGCTCCAAGCGCTCAGGGCGTTGAAGGATTTAGTGACCTCGAGGAAATAATCGCCGAAGCACTAGAGTGGCTGTCCTCAACCGGAGTGCTTATCTGCGAGCATGGAAACATGCACCGTGAAGTTGCACTTCAAAATTCCTATGACGCTGGGTTCAGCGATGTCTTTGACTTCGATGACCTCGCTGGGCATCCACGCATCTTGGTAGCGAGACGTTCATGAGCAAAGTCCTTTCTTTAGAAGAAGCTGTTGCTGCGTTAGCGAGTGGCGAAGTAGTGGCCCTGCCTACTGACACTGTCTACGGCGTGGGTGCTGCAATCAACAATTCTTCTGTTGCGAAAATCTTCGCACTTAAGCAGCGCCCTCAAGACGTTGCGCTCCCGGTTCTGGTGTGCTGCGTAGAGCAAGCGCTAGAGCTTGGTGTTACGTGGAATGAAAGCGCACAGTTACTCAGCAATGCATTCTGGCCTGGGCCGCTCACCATTGTTGTTAATGCTCCACACGACCTCGCACAAACAATTGGCAGCACCACACAGAGCGTGGGACTGCGCATGCCAAACAATGAAGCGCTACTTAGTGTTTTAAAGAACAGCCCGCTATGTGTTTCGAGTGCGAATAATCATGGAGAGGCACCCTGCGAATCAGCTCAGCAAGTCCTTGATGTATTTATGGACCGAGAAATGTTTTGCGGTGTACTTGACGGCGGGACGTGCAGTGGAGAAGTTTCAACAGTTGTGGACGTTACAGGTGGAGACTGGAAGATTCTTCGTAGCGGTGCTGTGAGCGAGCTAGAAATTGCTCACGCATTAGCTAAGTGAAATAACGTTTTCTTCAACGGTGGCGCTTCGACCAATGATTTCTTGAGTCTCACTCAATTCCATTAGTCCTTCGTCAGTACTGTGGCTCCAACTACGCACCCCGTCACTACTTCTCGCGGCGACCACAAGCTTTGAAGGCGCACCATCTTTCGCGTGCACCACGGTGTAGCTCTCGATTGTTACTTCACCACTTCGTTGCTCGTAGACACACTTCTCTTGTGCATCAACATCTGGTTGTGCGCTTCGCCACTGGAAGTCTTTTGTAGGTGGCGTTGACGAGTACGTACCCCACGCGTGCTTGGTGGAGAACCAACCGAGTCCCGTGACGAGACCGTGGCTGCTCTCATCGCTTCTTAGTTTGTCGACCATGGCACAGATGCTGTGGGTGACGTAATTGTTTCCCGGCCCACCACCAAAGGTGAGACCGCCGGTCAGAGTTGGAATGCGCTGTTCGTCGAGTGGATCAATGTTCATCACTTCGCAGGCAGTTTGCACCACGGTTGGAAAACAGCTGTAGAGATCCATGTGGGAAGTCTCGTCAGTAGTAACTCCGAAGTTCTGAAGCGATGACCAAAGCGCACGCATCGCGGGTGAGTCATCAAAGACCGGTCGCTCTGAAACAAACCAGTGGTCAGTTGCATCTGCCCCACACTGAGGGAAAATCATCTTGTCTTTTGTAACTCCGAGTGAAACTGCTTTTTCGTAGCTCGTCATAATGAACGCTGCACCCATGTCGACTGGGAGATTCGCTACTAAAAACTTTGTGTAGGGGAATGAAACCATTCGATTGTTTTTTGTCGGAGTCGTGATTGCAGCAGGAGCAGGTGGCTCAGTTATCCACGCGTAGGGATTATCTTTTGCCACTTTCGCAAAGTTGGCCCAGAGTTTCCCGAGTTGCTTGGCTTGTTCGTCCATGCTCCAGCCCATGCGAGCTCGTCTGGCGTTTTCAAATACTGGATACACCTCGACTGGCAAGGTGAGACCTTGCTCGTATTCGTCCTTGGTGAATGGGATGCGGTTATCTTCAACAAACGGTGGCTTGGCGACATCGTCACCTTGTTTGACCCACTCGGTGTCTACGCCTTCTTTTCGAGCGAGCCCTCGTGCGTAGTTCGCTTCTGAACCAACAACGCAGACAGTTGTTATCTCACCACTCAGAATTCTTCGAGCAGATTCGTGCACCAGCATCTGGGGAAGGTTTCCTCCAGTAGGGGTGAGGCGAGTGGTGACGTTCTTTAGGCCTAACTGCTCAACTACAAGTTGAGCTGGGTCATTGGTGTGCCAAGTGAATGAGCCAATGGCGACAATCTCTTCAATGGCATTGAGCGTGCCGCTAGAGCCGGAATCTCCCGCTGCTTTTTCGAGTGCAGCGACCATGAGCGAAAGTGGGGTGGAGCGACTGGCGAAAGTGGCGCCAGAAGTCGGTCGCTCCGTTATTTGGCCCACGCCAATCAGGACCGGGGTGCGAGGGTTCATTTCCACGCTATGAAGTATTACCGCACCACGGATGTGCGCTGAACGACCAGTAGGGTTATAGGGATGCGCATTGCACTTGGCTCCGATCACGCTGGTTTCGACCTCAAGGCAGTACTCGTTTCGACCCTTTCCGAGTGGGGCCACGAGGTCATTGACCTGGGCACAAAAAACGCAACTGATTCTGTGGACTACCCCGACTTCGGTGAAGCGGTCGGAAGAAGTGTTGTTGAAGGACGAGCCGACTACGGAATTGCAATTTGTGGATCTGGAATTGGAATCTCAATCGCTGCGAACAAAGTTCCTGGCGTGAGGGCTGCACTTGTTCATGACGCAACATCAGCACGTCTAAGTCGTGAGCACAATCACGCAAATGTTCTCTGTCTCGGAGCTCGCCTCATTGGTGAGCCCGTAGCAATTGACGCCGTTGCGGCGTGGCTAGGAGCCACCCCCGGTGAAGGTCGACACATAGGTCGAATTGAAAAACTGCACGCTCTTGACGAGCGCGCAGGCGAATAAGAAAGCGAGCCCACTTTCGTGGTTTCTTCACCATTTGATGCCTGGATTACTAACGACAGTGAAGTTACGTCACTGCTAGCCCAAGAGTGGGAGCGTGAAACAACAACGCTGCAGCTGATTGCGAGTGAGAACTTCACTTCACCTGCCGTTATGGCCGCAACTGGTTCAATCCTTACGAACAAGTACTCAGAGGGATACCCGGGTCGTCGCTTCTACGGTGGAAACCAAGTTGTTGACGAAATAGAAGACCTCGCACGTCGCAGGCTCACTGCACTTTTTGGTGCAGACCACGCAAACGTGCAACCACACGCTGGAGCGAGTGCAAACGTTGCTGTGTACACCGGACTACTAAATCCTGGTGACACAATCCTCGGTCTTCGACTCGACCAAGGTGGCCACCTAACGCACGGTTCACCAGCGTCACTTACTTCAACGTTCTGGAATTTTGTTTCCTACGGACTAACTCCTAGGTCTGATGACCCAGCGAATCCTGGTGAACTCATTGACTTTGATAACTTGCGCGAACTCGCACTGAAGCACCGTCCGAAGCTCATCATTGGTGGAGCCACCGCCTACGCACGTGAAATTGATCCAGTTCCTTTTAGAGAGATTGCTGACGAAGTTGGCGCGCTACTCATGTTTGACTCAGCGCACGTCGCTGGTCTGATTGCTGGTGGGTCACACCCGAGCCCAGTTCCTTACGCCGACGTTGTGACCTTCACCACTCACAAGACACTTCGCGGTCCACGCGGAGCTGCAATTCTTTGTCGTGAAGAGCACGCGAAGAAAATTGACAGCGCCGTGTTCCCAGGTATGCAGGGCGGGCCACTCGAACACGCCATTGCTGCTCGTGCGGTTGCTTTTAAAGAAGCGGCGCAACCAGAGTTCGCAACGTACACCCAGCAAATTGTTACTAATGCCAAGGCCTTTGGTGCTTCGCTCGAATCAAAGGGCTTTCGCATGGTTTCTGGAGGCACAGAAAATCACATGGTGCTACTTGACCTACGTGAATACGACGCAGAGCTCACTGGAAAAGTGGCACAAGAAGTTCTTGACCGCGCGGGAATTACAACGAACCGTAATCAAATCCCTGACGACCCACGTAGTCCATTCATCACGTCTGGTATTCGTGTGGGAACTGCAGCGCAGACAACTGCAGGGATGAAAGAAGCACAGTTTGCTCAAATTGCTGACCTCATGGACAAAGTCCTTCGTGGTCGTGACAGCGACGCGGTTGTTACTTCGGTGCGCGAAGAAGTGGCTGCGCTTTGCAGTCAGTTCAACCCCTACGCGAACTTTACGAAATAGATCTGCATGGGCAACATCGCTTCGTACGTTGCAGTGTTCCTCGTAGGAGCAATTGTGACGTTGCTGGCGAACAGACCAGCGAGAACCATCTCGCTCAACATTGGCTACACCGCACAACCCGACGCTCGAAAAGTTCACGTTGAAGTAACGCCGTATGGCGGTGGGGCTGCGATGCTCGTGGGACTCTGCGTGGCGCTTCTGGTGGCGACTGCTATTCCATCGCTTCGTAGCGTGATCACTTCGTCACACGAAATGATGGGTGTGCTCATTGCTGTTGGTGTGATTTTTATTGTTGGTGTTGTTGATGACTTTAGAGACATGAGTGCTCCAGCAAAAGTTGCGGGACAAGTTCTTGCAGCATCGATTCTTTATTTCAGTGGTTGCACGATGTACCAGCTCAAGTTGCCACTGGCTGGATTCATTGTGCTTGGTCCATCAATCCTTCCAATCATCACCGCGTTGTGGGTCTTTGCACTTACTAACGCGGTGAACCTCATTGACGGACTTGACGGCCTCGCTGGAGGAATTGTTGCCATTGCCTCAGGGACACTGTGTGTGTATGGACTTCGCCTTGAAACACTTGGACTACTTCCGACAACGAATATTGGACCACTGATCGCAGCACTCACGTGTGGAATCTGTATTGGGTTCCTTCGTGACAACTTTCATCCCGCGAAGCTGTTTATGGGTGACGCCGGTGCATTGATGCTGGGACTACTTATGAGTGCATCAACAATGGTCATTGGTGGCAGAACACCTCCGGCGAGTGGTGTGACGTTCTTTTTCTTTGCTCCACTACTCATTCCAGTTTTCATTCTCGGAATTCCACTGCTCGACGCCCTGTGGGCATTTGTGCGACGAACGGTAACGGGTCAGGGGTTCCAGACTCCCGACAAGAATCACATCCACCACCGCCTGATGCGACTTGGCCATGGTCACCGCCGCACCGTGTTGATTTTGTGGCTCTGGACAGCGCTGCTCTGCAGTTTTGTCCTTTTTCCACTTTTCCAGCCACGAACGAACGTTTTTATTCCGTTTGGAGTCGCGGTCTTGCTGATTGGCCTCTTCACATGGTTCAGTCCACTTCTTAATCGCAAGCCTGGAAAACACGAAGCTAAAAAGGAAGAAGAGAGTATTACCTGATGAGTGAGGGGAGAGAAGAAAAAGCCGAGAAGTCGGTCATGTCTGAACTTCCTGGACTCGCTGCATTTGCCACCATGGGGACAACAATTGCCCTCTGCGAAACAGTGGGCGTGCTGCTTGGACTTTGGGCAGATCACTCATTTGGCACTGGCCCCACGTTTTTGATTATCGGAGTAGTGTTGGGAACCGTGATGGCCGTGATGAGCGTTGTAAAGCAAGTTCGCCGTTACCTTTAAATACTTACATCGTGCTAGAAAACCTTCCCCCAAATACCCTTCCTCGACTTCTTCGTCGCACCATTTTGTCGGCGATTGTTGTGGGTGTTGTCGGATTTGTAGCAACACTCCTGATCGCACCACACGCCCCATTCGCCGCCGTTGGCGTGGTTATTGGCGTGGGACTTGCAATTTTGAACCTCAGATTCCTTGACCGCCAGGCGGCAAGCGTGGAATTAAAGGGAGAACAGAGCTCTAAGGCAATCCGTCGTCAATTGGGCGGAAAGACGACTGGGCGCCTGGCACTCATGACTTTGGTGGTTCTTCTGGTGGTTTGGTTATATGCCCCTCTAGGAATAGGTATTGTGTCAGGGCTTGTGCTTTACCAGATTGTTTTCGTTATTAACGTAATGCGAGTTGTTGCAAATCAAGGAGGATTTGAGTGAAGACGCTGTACGCAGCTAAGTCGATAGAGGTTGGGGTCCACCCAACGCTAAGCGTCTTCGGTCTAACCATCAACCTTGACATTGTTGCGTCAACTCTTTTCGCAATGACAGTTTTCTTGTTTCTTGCATTTCGTATGCGCGGAAAAATTACCGCCGGTGTTCCAAGCAAGCTGCAACTCTTCTGGGAAGTTCTTACTGAACAAGTAACTGACCTTGCAGTTTCTGCAATGGGTCCTCGTGGAAAAAAGTTTGTTCCAATCGGAGTAACACTCTTCCTCTTCATTCTTATTTGTAACTGGATTGGTTTCATCCCATCAGCAATGCACCCGGGTGCTTCAGGTGAAATTCTTCCTGCACCAACTGGTGATGTAAACCTTCCGCTCGCTATGGCACTGCTCGTCATTGTTTGGGTTCACATTGAATCATTCAAAGCACGTGGTGTTCGTGGTTACTTCAAGCACTACGCCCAGCCGTACACGGCACTCGCTCCTATCAACGTGGTGGAAGAAATCACTAAGCCAATCACGATGACCTTCCGTCTTTTCGGAAACCTTTTCTCTGGTGGACTCATGATCGCGGTTATGACCACCTTGCTTCCTATCTACGCCGTTCCATTCGGCGAGATTATTTGGAAGCCTTTTGATCTCGGCATCGGAGTAATCCAGGCATACATCTTTATGTTGCTTGCGGTTCTCTACTTCGGCATGGCAACCAGTCATGAAGAAG
>Ga0194047_10000792_pt1 | contig 20095 bp, 21 predicted proteins | sample JunL225m_MetaG_2_FD_160070 | JGI IMG/M metagenome (GOLD analysis project Ga0194047, IMG submission 160070) | Anoxic zone freshwater microbial communities from boreal shield lake in IISD Experimental Lakes Area, Ontario, Canada - Jun2016-L221-5m | ecosystem: Environmental > Aquatic > Freshwater... | reverse complement strand
GGCGCGTTGAGGCGAGGTTGCGTAACAGGATGGCAAGACGCAAGGGGATGAGTTGTTTTTTTGCACTGCTCTCTCCTGACGCTCCGGGAAGGGCAAGTCCACCGGGGTTCATGACAAAATAGAGTTCTGTCAGCTTCATCGATTCAACGGCGGGCATGAGTTCCCTTCCGCTCAGGACACAGAAACGAAGGGATGGCTGAAAGCCAAGCAGCGAGACAAAGTGCAACAGGAACCAGGTATAGAGCTGCTGGAAATCGATCCTGTTTGAGTAAAGCTCTTCAAGCGTTCCTGACAGCAATGTGAAAAGCGACAGGTTTTTTTCATTACCCTCTGTTGCATGCCGTACAAGGTCGATGATCCTGTACAGGATAGCGAATCGATCAAGGTCAGGAGCGGGAACCATCGGGCTTAAAATAAGGTTACCATCCGTGACAAGTTGAATGTCGCGATTGTTTTTTTTATAGAGCACCAGATCGACAACATTACCTGCGCTGAACAATCCGGAAAGCTTGTTTTTCGGGTTCCGTAAGCCTTTGATGATCACTGAAATTTTACCAAACTCACTGGTGTAAAGAGAACAAATTTTGGACTGATCACGGTATTTGATTTCTCGTAATATCACAGCCCGGGTTTTGACGATCACGGCTTCAGCTTTTTTATTTCTGGAAAAAAAATTATATACCTGAACGAACAATAACAGTAAGAAAGAGATTAATCAAGGAGAAATAGAGATATGCCGACCTATCAGTATCGTTGTAACAATTGCGGGAATGAACTTGAAATTGTTCAGAAAATGTCCGATGATTCTTTGACAATATGTCCAAAATGTGAAAAGGAGAGCTTTGAGCGTGTTATTAGTGGTGAGGGGGGATTTGTGCTGAAGGGATCAGGGTTTTACAAAACAGACTATAACCCAAGCAAAAAAGATTCTGCTCCTGCGGCTCCTGCTCCCTGCTCAACAACTTCATGTCCGACCTGTCCACTGGCAAAATAGATTTCAGTGAAAGGCCTTCCGATCAGGGGAGGCTTTTCTGCTGTTGAAACGGATTTTCCTTTTCTCTCCAGACAAATTTTGACAGATTAATTTTTTTGTCACCACGGAAGTTCTCGGGGTATTGCTTCCCTTCGACATTTCCGGTCACTTTTACCCTTTTCAGAATGCCGCCGGTGAAGAACATCCGGATCATATCTCCGCTGGAATAGTTGATGCCTGAAGGTTTCCGATCATTGCCATAGAGGTGGTAGAGGCTTTCGGCCTGGGGGGAAAGGGTAATGTCAGTGATTTTTGAGTTATCGTTGAGCAGAATAACTATATTTTTTCCGCTGAATTGATCATAGACCATAGGGGAAAGGGTTAGGGTGTCCCGGGCTGCAAAAAAAGCATTGCCTCGTACCTGTATTTCATCAATACATCTGCGTTTTCCGCCTGCATCGAGTTCCTTGAGATGCAAAAGGATAGTGTCCCCGCTGATCTGCTGCCGGTTATGCCAGGCAATTGCGTCATCGTTGAGCCATATCTGACTGGTTATTTTATTGACCACAGCTTTTTTCGATTTGCCGACAAGGGAGTTGTCGAGCATCCTGCCATGGACGTTGCCGTTTAATTCTCCAATTTGCTGATCGATGTAGTAGACTCCATTTTCACCAAAAATTTCAACACTCTTATCGGTCATGTGGACGTTTCCATTAAGCACGATTTTGTTTTCCTGCTCGTAACTGGTGGCGCGGTCACATTTCAGCGTCAAGTTATCGTGCAGAAAGAGCACATTGCCGATGACAGAACGGTATGACCCGGTTTCAGTCTCGCCACCTTCGATGATATCGGCGTGCTGGAGAATAATTTTCTTTTTTTCCGCCTGGAGTGTATTATGGTTCAGTGCCGGGAGTATGAAGCTATAAAGCGCCAGAAGTGTGGCGGTGAATAACTTAACGGATATGACTTTTCGCATTGCGGAACATAATTGATGGCGTCTCGGGACAGTGTTTCTTGTAATAATGTAACAAAGCTTTGTTTTTACCGTGAAAAAATTACTCCTCGTTGCTGGCGGCAGGCCAGGCAATCTTTTGCTTGCCCCTTTATATGATTTATTGAACAATCATAAGGCTTATCAGCCGCTTGCACTTTTTGCTGTCATGGAAGGTGGTGAACCGATCAGCAGCGATCTTGCAGCTTGCTTTGGACTTGAAGAAGCTGCGCATTCCATTGTTGTTTCGTTGCCGCAAGGCTCTACGATTGAACAACTTGCTGCTGTTTTGACCGGGATTGAAAAAATTCTCATCAGTGAACAACCGGATCTTGTCATGGTGTGCGGAAACGATAATGCTGCGCTTGGAGCGGCCATGACTGCTGCAAAGCTTGGCATGACGGTTGCTGCGGTTGATGCAGGGCTGAGGAGCTATGATCGTTCGGATAGTGAAGAGATCAACCGTATTGCCATTGATGCCATGGCGGAATATCACTTTGTCAGCGAACACAGTGGTGAGTACAACCTGATCAATGAGGGGGTAGCTGATGAAAAGGTCATTTTTACCGGCAACCTTTCAATCGACAGCCTTGTCAAATTGATGGAGCAGGCAAACAAACTGCCGGTATCCAGAGCTCATGGTTTTCGTCCGAAGACTTACGCTCTGGTGCTCCTGAATCCCGAAGGTCATTTCACCAGAAAAGAGCCGTTGGAAATGATGCTCAGGCTTCTTAAGGATATTTCCGGCAAGAGTACCGTTATCCTTCCGAAGTGTACCGTGTTTGATGATCTTCTCATGCAGTATGGTTTGGGCAGTGTGTTCAGTGAGATAGAGAATTTGAAGGTTGTTGAACCGCTGACCTATGCCGGATTGCTTTTGGTGCTCCGTGATGCTGCGATGCTTCTGACTGATCTTGAAGAGCTTCAGTCGGAGGCTACGGTTATGAATGTGCCCTGTCTCACGATGATGGAGTCATCGTCTCGCCCTGTGACTATAGAAATTGGCACCAATGTTCTTGTCGGTCTCGATGAGGAAGATATTATCAGTCGCGTCCACGATATCCTTCATCATGGAAAGCAGAAGCACGAATCAAACCGATCAAAAATTCCTGAAAAATGGGATGGAGCTGCTGCAGCACGCATTGTCGCGGCGCTTGATCGGATTTTATAACCATTTTGACGACAGTAGGTTGAAAAAAATAACATGGAAAAGGTCAATGGAGTGCAAGATCGTAGATGACTCTCTTGTTCTGATTGCGGATCACCATACGATTGCTTCGGAGTTCCACGGTGCCGCAGGTGAAATCGGGGTGTTCGTGCCGGTTTATGAATGCCGGAAGGACAACAAAGTGTATGCCGTTTTGTAGCGCATAGCCGCCATAATGATAGTGGCCGCTGAGACAAGCCTTGACAGCGGTGCAGGATGCAAGGATATCGACTATCTCCTGATGGTTCCAGAGAAGGCCGTGTTTAGAGTCGGTTGTTTCGGGGAGCAGCGGGAAGTGGCAGATCATCATTACTTTTTCATCCCCGCGTTCTGCGCTGTCAAGTTCATTTTTCAGCCATATCTTTTGGCGAAGGCCCACTGCTCCGCAGTAGTTGTGTTTTTCCGGCTGCGCGAGGAAGTGTGCAAGGGTTTGACGGTCTTCAGGAGTTTCCGGTTCATGCTGTATTGATACATCCATGCCGTCAAGCACGATAAAGCGAAAGCCTTTTTCGGTAAATGAATAACTGGGGGCCTGCAGGCCAAGAGCGCTCAGCAGCTGTTTTCTCTGTACGGCAAGGCAGTGGTTGCCGATGACATGGTGGATGGTTCTTGGAAACTCTTTGAGTATAGCGTTGGCCTGCAGGAGTTCATCCTGGTTATGTTCTTCACTTCCTTTGATCAAGTCACCGAGCTGCAGCAGAAAATCAACACGGTTATTGGAGCAGTTTTCGAGGCATGATCGAAGGTCTGCGGCAGTGGTCATGGCTGCCGCAGGTTCGGTTGTTGTTGAGAAGTGAATATCGGTTATGATGCCGATACGGAGGCTCGATGTGTTCTGAGAGTTTGACATCAGTCGCCGAATTCGGAGAGATATTTTTCCATAAATTCGTCAAGGTCTCCGTCAAGGACGTTTTCTACATCAAACCGTTCATAATTGGTTCGGTGGTCTTTAATTCTCCGGTCATCAAGCACATAGCTGCGAATCTGGCTCCCCCACTCGATTTTTTTCTTTTTGCCTTCGATCTCCCGCTTTTTTGCCTCTTCATCGTCACGCTGACGCTGGTAGAGCTGGGCCATCAGCATTTTCATGGCACGTTCCCTGTTCTGGAACTGTGAACGCTCTTCCTGGCAGCCAACAACAATTCCTGACGGGATATGCTTTATGCGTACGGCAGTCTCAACCTTGTTGACATTCTGGCCCCCCTTGCCTCCGCTGCGGAATGTTGAGAGTTCGAGATCCTCTTTGCGAACGTCGATTTCAACGTCGGGAGGTGCTTCGGGGTAGGTGAAGACGCTGGCAAAGGAGGTGTGACGTCTGGCGTTCGCGTCGAAAGGAGAGACTCGTACCAGCCGATGAACGCCGTTTTCAGCTTTCAGATACCCGTAGGCGTAAGGGCCCTCTATTTCGAGAGTTGCGGTTTTGATGCCGGCACCGTCGCCTTCCTGGTAGTCGTCGGTATAGATTTTAAATCCTTTGCGTTCAGCCCACCGCATATACATACGATAGAGCATTTCCGCCCAGTCCTGTGCTTCTGTTCCGCCTGCTCCGGCATGAATGGTGATGAGGGCATTGCCAGCGTCATCCTTGCCTGAGAGCATGTTTTTAAACTCGATGGCTGCGATGTCGTGCTCAATTGATGTTATGGCGGTTGTGAGCTCATCAGTGAAGGATTCGTCTTCAAGTTCCGAGGCAATGTCGAGTTCATCCTGACATAGGGCGGCATGCCCTGCTATTTTATCGTATCCATCGGTCCATGACTTGTGTTCGTTCAGCTCTTTTAATATTTTGTGAGCCTCTTTCTGGTCGTTCCAGAAGGTTGGATCGGTTGAGATTTTTTCAAGGTCATAGATTTTTTCTTTGCGTTGATCGACGTCAAAGATACCCCCGTAACTGTTCGAGGCGACGATGAATCTCCTGCAGTCTTTCTTTTTGTGGTTCAAACATTGTTGTATCTGCTGGTTGTTGACAATAACATGGAATAAGCACTCTCAAAGAACAATTTTTTTCAGGAGAAATCAAAAAGGGTATCAATGTTTAAGTTTTAATGGAGCCTTTGAAATTAGAAGAGTATCTGAGTAAAAAAGTAATGGAGTTTTCATATTTTCCTTTCTGTGAAAAAAAACAGGGAGCCCTACCGGAACTGTTTACGCTTCGTTTAGTGCTGGCAGAACAATGACCCGAATCACCCCGGGCACCAATTAGATAGATCCTGAAGATGAATCATACATTCAGACGGGCAGTTCCCCATTATAGCGATCAACAGCTTGATGGCCGTCAACGCGTTGTTATTGAAAATGTTTCTCCCGAACTTGACGGGGGTAAGTACTTTGCAAAAGCAGTAGAGGGAGAGCGTCTTGTTGTTGAGGCAGATATTTTTGTTGATGGTGCCGATACAATTTGTGCTGAACTCTGTTTCCGGCCTGCCGGTCGAACTGAGTGGCAGCGCTCTCCGATGGCGTCGCAAGGTAATGACCGATGGCAAGGCTCGTTTGCCGTTGGGGCTCCAGGCATCTATGACTATACGATTGAAGCGTGGGTTGATCATTTTCTCACGTGGCAGAAGGGACTGGCCAAAAAGATCGAGGTTGGTCAGGATGTTTCGCTTGACCTTCAGATCGGGGCTATCTTTGTCGACGACGGAGCTGCAAGAGCTGGACAAGCTGATGCTGCGAAGCTTACCGCATACGCGGCTCTTCTTCGATCGCAGGAGAGGGATGAGGCGGCCGCTGCTGCGCTTGATGGACATCTCGAACAGCTCATGGGCATGTATCCCGATAAGGCACACGCTACCGTCTATGAAAAAGTGCTCGGATTGACGGTTGAGCAGAAAAAGGCCGGATGCAGTGCCTGGTATGAGCTTTTTCCTCGTTCATGGAGTACCCTGCCCGGTAAACACGGGACGTTCAACGATTGTAAACGGCTTCTGCCTCTGATTGCAGGTATGGGGTTTGACGTTATCTATTTGCCGCCCATTCATCCGATAGGCTATACCAAGCGCAAGGGCAAGAATAATGCTCTTGTTGCCGCTCCGGACGATCCGGGAAGCTGCTGGGCTATCGGCAACAAGGATGGCGGGCATAAGGCCGTTCATCCGGAACTTGGCACCATCAAGGACTTTACTGCTTTTGTAGCTTCAGCGGAGGAGTACGGTATTTCTGTGGCCCTCGATATCGCTTTTCAATGTTCACCTGATCATCCTTATGTCAAGGAACATCCGCAGTGGTTCAAGTGGCGTCCTGACGGAACGGTGCAGTTTGCTGAAAATCCGCCAAAACGATATGAGGATATTCTGCCCATTGATTTTGAATCAGCCGACTGGCAGAATCTCTGGCTTGAGCTGAAAAGTATTTTTCTGTTCTGGATTGACAAGGGTGTGAAAATTTTCCGTGTTGATAATCCTCATACCAAGGCGTTTCCTTTCTGGGAGTGGGTTATTGCGTCGATCAGGGCGGAGCATCCTGATACCGTCTTGCTTGCCGAGGCGTTTACCAGACCGAAATTAATGGCCAGGCTGGCCATGGTGGGCTACAGTCAGTCCTACAGTTATTTTACCTGGCGCAATGCCAAGCATGAGCTTCAAGAGTACCTGAATGAGCTTACTTCATCACCACTGAAGCATTTCATGCGCCCTAATTTCTGGCCGAATACACCTGATATCCTTCATCATGAATTTCAAGGCGGTGATAGAAGCAGGTTTATTATCCGACTGGTGCTTGCGGCAACTCTTTCATCGAACTACGGGATGTATGGCCCGGCTTACGAGCTTTGCGAGCATATTCCTGTTTACGGAAGCAAGGAGGACTATCTTGATTCCGAAAAGTATGAAATCAAACAGTGGGATCTCGATCGGCCCGGTAATATCAGGGCTGAGATTACACGTATCAACAGGATCAGAAAGGAGAATGCCGCTCTTCAGCAGACCAATGATATTACTTTTGTCCGCATCGAAGCTTCGCCGGGTCAGGAAAATGACCAATTGATGGGATATGTCAAGCGCTCCGATGATGGCAGTAATATTATTCTTGCAGTTGTCAGTCTTGATTCTTCGAATACCCAGGTGGGCTGGCTCCGATTCCCCCTTGAGCTGTTCAATCTTGCGCACGATTATCCGTTTAAGGTCGAGGATCTGCTCACTGGCATTCACTATGATTGGAATGGTGAATGGAACTATGTAGCAGTAAATCCGGGGATCATGCCTGCGCATATCTTCAGGATAACGCTCACCTGATGTTTATTTTCAGGATAACTTATTATCAATATTCACTTTATCCCTAACTGACCATATTTATCATGTATCAACCCGAAAAACTCTGGTACAAAGATGCCATCATTTATGAAGCGCATGTCAAGACATTTTTTGACAGCAACAATGACGGCATTGGAGATTTTCAAGGATTGCGCCAGAAGCTCGGTTATCTGGAAAGCCTCGGTGTTACAGCCATCTGGCTGCTTCCCTTTTATCCTTCGCCGTTGCGTGATGATGGCTACGACATTGCTGACTATATGACTGTTAATCCCGATTACGGCACTCTGGAAGATTTTAAAGAGTTTCTTAATGAGGCTCACAGTCGTGGCCTGAAAGTTATTACTGAACTGGTGGTGAACCATACTTCTGATCAGCACGCATGGTTCCAGCGCGCGAGAAAAGCTCCTGCCGGTTCGCCTGAGCGGAATTTCTATGTCTGGAACGACGATCCGAACAAGTACTCTGAAACCCGTATTATTTTTCAGGATTTTGAGGCTTCCAACTGGACGTGGGATCCGGTTGCCGGTCAGTATTTCTGGCATCGCTTCTTTCATCACCAGCCCGATCTGAATTTTGAAAATCCTGAAGTGCATCAGGCACTTTTCGATGTGCTTGACTTCTGGCTCGGTATGGGCGTTGACGGACTCAGGCTTGATGCTGTTCCCTATCTCTATGAAGCCGAGGGCACCAATTGCGAAAACCTTCCCCAGACCTACGAGTATCTGAAGAAGCTGCGTTCATACGTTGATGAGCATTACCCGAACCGTATGCTGCTTGCCGAAGCCAATCAGTGGCCCGAAGATTCCGCAGCTTATTTCGGCAAAGGCGACCAGTGTCACATGAACTTTCATTTTCCTTTGATGCCAAGGATGTATATGGCCCTTGCCACCGAGGATCGTTTTCCCATTATTGATATTCTTGACCAGACACCTGAAATACCTGAAGGGTGCCAGTGGGCATCGTTTCTGCGCAACCATGATGAGCTTACCCTTGAGATGGTGACGGACGAGGAGCGTGACTATATGCGCAGGGTTTATGCGAACGACCCCAAGGCCCGCATCAATCTTGGCATCCGCCGCCGTCTTGCGCCACTGATGAACAACGATCGACGCAAGATAGAGCTGATGAACATCATGCTTCTTTCCCTGCCGGGAACGCCGGTACTCTACTACGGAGATGAGATCGGTATGGGTGACAACTACTATCTTGGCGACCGTGATGGTGTGCGTACCCCGATGCAGTGGAACTCCGATCGCAATGCCGGCTTTTCGCGCGCCAATCCCCAGCAGCTTCTGCTGCCTGTCATCATCGACCCTGAATACCATTATGAAGCACTGAACGTTGAGGTGCAGGAAAGCAATGTCAACTCCCTGCTCTGGTGGATGCGTCATGCCATTTCCACAGCCCGTCGCTACAAGTCCCTCAATCGCGGCACTATCGAGTTCCTGCAGGTCAGTAACCCCAAGGCGCTTATCTTTATCCGTCGCTATGAGGATGAAACCATGCTTGCGGTCATCAATCTTTCCAGAAATGCCCAGGCGGTCATGATTGACCTCTCAGCGTTTGAAGGGTATATTCCCGAAGAGGTATTCAGCATGAACCGCTTCCCGAAAATCCGTAAAGCTCCTTACATGGTCGCACTCGGTGCTTTTGGCTATTTCTGGCTGAAGCTTGTCAAGGATACCGAGGATACCGCTCCACGCAGTTCGCTCGAAAAACCGGTTGCCAATGTCTCCCGCTGGCAGAGCCTTTTTGCCGGAAGAAGCCGTGAATTGTTAGAGACCAATGTTCTGCCTGAATATTACAAGGCCAGCAGATGGTTCGGCGGCAAAGCTCGAAATATCATGCGTATCTCTCTTGTTGATACGGTACCTGTCGCCGGCATGGATCAGGCAAAGCTGCTGATGACAGAAGTGCGTTACTCAAGCGGTGAAAACGAACTCTATCAGCTTCCGGTCTCTCTTTCGCCGATTTCGGCACTCAGTTCCTCTGACGACAACTTCTTTAAACGGGTCATTGCCCGTGTTGTTGTTGGCGGGGATGAATACTATCTCTGCGATGCTACTTTTGATAACCGCTTTCTCAGTCAGCTTTTCAGCCTTGTTACGGGCAATGAGGGTTGGCAGGGCAAGTCTGGGCTTGTTTCCGGACTGAAAGCAGCTGCTCTTGATTCTGTCATTGAAAAGAGCAACGGCCGCGAGTCAGAGCCTTACCTTATGGGCATTGAGCAGACAAACACCTCGATCAGGTTCCACAAGGATCTCTGTTTCAAGCTTTATCGCCGAATCGAGATCGGGATATCTCCTGAAGTTGAAATGTGCAGTGCACTGAGCACCGGAACTACCTTTAAAAACCTGCCGAGCTACCTTGGTTCATTGAACTATGACCAGGGTAGAGTCAACCGCTATTCGCTCGGTATTCTGCAGACTTATGTGAAAAATGAAGGCGATGCCTGGCAGCTCTCACTTGGTCATGTGAAGCGCTACTATGATGATGTTCTTTCCAGAATCAATACAGGTATCTCTCTTCCTCTGCTTCCGCCACTCAGCGGAAATCCTGTGCAGATTCCTCAACTCATGCATGAGTTTCTTGGTGAAGCATACCTTGGCATGATTGAAAAGCTTGCTGAGCGGACCGCAGAAATGCATCTTTCACTTGCTTCGCTTGACAGTGATCCTGCGTTTGCTCCGGAAGCATTCACGACGCTTTACCAGCGTTCAATTTATCAGGCCATGTGCGAACAGGTTAAACGTACTGTGATTCTTATCCGTGAAATCATGCACTCACTTCCTGAAGAGCAGCAGGAGCTTTGTTCTCTTCTTCTGCAGAAGCAGAAAGTGATTTTGCAGCAGTTCGATCCTATAAGACGGGAGAAAATCGATACCCTGAAGATCAGGATTCACGGTGACTATCATTTAGGTCAGGTGCTTTTTACCGGCAAGGATTTTGTTGTCATTGACTTTGAGGGAGAACCTGCAAGACCTATTTCTGAACGCAAAATCAAGCGCTCAGTTTTCAGGGATATCTCAGGCATGCTCCGCTCGTTTGACTATGCGGCATTCAATGTACTGCAGAAAACCCAATCGGTTTTCCGTCCCGAAGAGTGCCATTCCCTTGAGCCATGGGCTGACCGCTGGAGCTTCTATGTCGGACAGCATTTTCTTGACAGTTATTTCGAAAAAACCATGGGGAGCGACATTGTGCCTCAAGAGCCGATACAGAGAGAGCACCTGATGCGGGCTTATCTGATGAACAAGGCGGTATATGAACTGAATTACGAACTCAACAACCGTCCTGACTGGGCAGGGATTCCGCTCAGGGGAATTTTGAAACTTCTGGAATTGTAATTGATCTCAATGGGCTGTTATGCAGGAAGGTATCATTCAGAGTTCTCTAAGCGGGCGGTACCTTCTTCGGCCACCATCAGACTCCGGTGCTGCCCCGCTTCTTGCGGGGTTTCACGGTTACGGTCAGACGGCAGAGGATGAGTTCAACCTGCTTTGTTCTATTCCCGGCGCTGAACGCTGGCTCTGCTGCTCCATCGAAGCACTTCATTACATCGACACCCCTGCAGGCATTCATGGAGCAAGCTGGATGACCACGCGAGATCGCGACCAGCATATCGAAGAGAATGTGCGCTATGTCGATGCCGTCATTGAGCGTATCAGAGTACTCTATCCTGTGAACGACACCCTTTGCTTCCATGGCTTTTCGCAGGGTACCGGCATGGCCTGCCGTGCAGCACTGCTTGGCCGTCATCGGGCAGAACATGTCATGCTTCTTGGTGGCGACATTCCGCCTGAACTTGCGGTGAACAATCATATTGGCAGGGTGCATCTTGCTCGAGGCAACCGTGACAGGCTTTATTCGCAGGAGCGGTATGAACGCGATATTGCAAGGCTTCAGGATAGCGGTATCGCGTTTGTTACCAGTGAGTTCACTGGAGGTCACCGGGCAAACGAAGCATACTTTAAAGCTGCAGGGGGATTTCTGGAAGGGGCATAGCCGTGGTTTATTGTTCCTTCGCCTGCTTCCATAGGTCATCAAGTTCTTCGGGGGTGTACTCTGGCCAGTTCCGGTCTGAGGCCTGCACTTTTTTTTCAATGTTTTGAAAGCGGTCTATAAACTTGTTGGTTGCTTTCCGGAGGGAGTCTTCAGGGTTTGCGCCAAGGAATCGGCTGTAGTTGACAATGGTGAAGAGCAGGTCGCCGAACTCATCTTCCTTTTCTTCTTTGCTTGCTGCATTTTTCAACTCTTCGATCTCTTCGGCAAGTTTATCAAGGACGCCCTCGTCGCTGGGCCAGTCGAAGCCTACGCCAGCTACTTTTTTCTGCACGCGGTAGGCCCGCAGAAGTTCAGACATGAAGTTCGGTACTCCGTCGAGCAGGCTCTGGCGACCTTCCTTAAGCTTCAGGTTTTCCCAGTTTTTCAGCACTTCCAGTTCGGTGTCGGCTACTGCATCGCTGAACACATGGGGGTGGCGGCTGATGAGTTTGTGGCAGAGAGCTTCGAAAACATCGGCAAACGTAAATGTTCCTCTCTCCTCGCTGAGCAATACCTGAAAAGAGAGATGCAGAAAAAGATCGCCAATCTCTTTTTTCAGTTCAACTTCATCATGCTGGTCGATGGCGTGCACCAGTTCGTAGCTCTCCTCGAGCAGCAGATGGGCCAGCGATTCGGGAGTCTGTTTCCGGTCCCAGGGACACTCCTGCCTCAGGACTTTGACAAGAGTCAGTACCCGTTCGAACTGTTCCTGAAGAGTTCTCTCTTTCTGGGCGATTATCTCGGCTTTTAACTGCTCTATCGAACGTTGTTCAGGCATAAGTCAAAGGGTGTTGTTCATTATCTTTCAACGTGACTCTGAAGTTACTCTTTCTTGATGGTATTCCTTATACTTCGATAAAACCCAGAAACAGAGGTTTCCACTATGTCTACACCACGCTTACAGCCCGAACAGGGTGAACCGATTGCCGCTCTTGCCACACCGGTTGGTATTGGCGCACTCGCTGTTGTTCGAATAAGTGGCCGGGGAGTTTTTGCCATAGCCCAGAGGGTGTTCCGTAAAAAGAGTAATCCTGCATTTCTGTTTTCGCAGTCAAAAGGGTTTAGAGCGCATTTCGGGATTGTCTATGACCGTGAAGGGCTGATAGATGAAGTGGTCGCCCTGGTGTTTCGTGCGCCGAACTCGTTTACCATGGAGGATATGGTTGAGTTTAGCTGCCATGGAGGGCCGGTTGTTGTCAAACATATTCTGCAGGTTCTGCTTGACGAAGGGTGCCGGTTAGCTGAACCCGGAGAGTTTACCCGGCGCGCATTTCTGAATGGGCGCATTGATCTCCTGCAGGCTGAGGCTATCGGCGAGATGATTCATGCCCGTTCGGAGTCAGCATTCCGGACTGCAGCAACGCAGATGCAGGGTACGCTCTCTCTGCGCCTGGATGCCATGCGTGAAGAGCTTTTGCGCTCCTGTGCATTACTGGAACTTGAGCTTGATTTCAGCGAGGAGGATGTTGAGTTCCAGAGTCGCACGCAGCTCCAGGAAGAACTCAAGGTTCTGCAGGCAGAGCTTCGCCGCCTTGTTGATTCCTACCAGCAGGGGCGGCTTATGAAGGAAGGGGTTGCAACAGTGATAGCCGGCAGGCCGAATGCCGGCAAGTCGACCTTGCTTAATGTCTTGCTTGGCGAAGAGCGCTCTATTGTGAGCCACATGCCCGGTACGACACGCGATTATATTGAGGAGTGCTTTCTTTACGAAAAAACCATGTTCCGACTCACTGATACGGCAGGGCTTCGTGAAGGGAGTGACGATATCGAGCACGAAGGCATCCGCCGCAGTTACAGAAAAATATCCGAGGCTGACCTGATTCTTTACCTTCTCGATATAAGCTGTGAGAACTATCTTGATGAAGTTCCCCAGATCCTTGGTTTCCGTGAGCATTACAGCAATGCCCGCATGATTGTGGTTGCCAATAAAACCGATCTGACAAACGAGAGCACCGAAAGGCAGCAGCAGCTTCGTGGAGAGACCGGTTGCGAAGTGTGCGGTATTTCAGCTGCGAAAAAAGAGGGGGTTGAGGAGCTTAAGCGTCGTATGGGCACGATGGTGGAAGGGCTTGACAAACTGCAAGAAGCAAGTGTTCTCGTCACCAGCCTGCGCCACTATGAAGCGCTCCGAAATGCCTCAGATGCTCTCGACAATGCACAGCAACTCATCACCACCTGTTCCGGTACCGAGCTCATTGCATTTGAACTTCGTTCCGCGCTTGAGTATGTGGGTGAAGTCACTGGCAAGGTGGTTAACGAAGAGATCCTGAACGTGATTTTCGACCGCTTCTGCATTGGGAAGTGAGACTACATCGCTTCAAAAGAATACGCTATCCATTTTTCTCCTTAATCCAAAAATTTCATGAACATCCTTCAATACGAATCAAAAATCTGGGCGACTGCTAATCTTCTTCGTGGGAGTGGTATCAAAGAGTCGGAATGGCCATCGTATATGATGCCGTTTTTTGCACTGACCATGATTGAGAGCCGGCTGGTTCGGATGTTTGATGAGCTGAAAAGTGATATCAGTAAAGAGGCTTTTGAACGGATTCAAAAAGATGATCTCTATGACCTGATCAGGGACAAGGGTCAGGGGTACAACAGCTTTATTTTTGAGTGGTGTTGACAGTGGTGATGGGGAGAAGTTTCTCGACATCAAGGGGGTGATATAAGGCTTTAAGGGGAACTCTACACGCTCTCTTGCATAGCGCAGGAGTTCATCGATTTTGAATTGCTGATAGCCTGCGTCAAAGGTCTTGGCAAATTCAAGATCAAGGTCTTTTCGTTGTTCGATATATCGTTGCAGGTCATCCATTGGATATGTGTACCAGTGTGTGAACAGCTTGTAACGCTGTAGTGAAATCTGGGACTTCCCCTTCAGCGGCATAAGAGACGCCTTTGACAAACAAATCATATTCGCGGGCATATTCCTCTTTGTCCGTTTCCAGTATCGTTAGCATTTGCTTGAATTTTTCCGACATAGGCAATCCGGCGAATAACGGATTGTTTTTAGAACGGCGGTCATCTTCCTGCATTGCGGAAGCGACCAAGGCGGAGAAATTTGTATGGGTCAACGCCCATTCTTTCAGCAAAGCAAGATCGTGGATATGTCGAACAAGGGAAGGGTCATCGTCTTTTCCACCCCGCACACGGTCAGGAATACGCCATGCCAGCGCACTCAGTTTGTCAGCAGCGCTTTCCACAGGATCAATACAGGCGATACGGCTTACTTCCACTGTGTTTTTTGTAATGGTATTCACAAACGAAGAAACAGGCAGATAGCTTTGTTGGCATTGCAGGGCCCTGACTGTTATCTCTATCTGGATATGTGGGCCGGAGCGCATCGGGGCGGGAGAAGTGGCTTGGATAATCAAAATCAATCGAGAAAAATCGGTTTTCGTCTCTGGCCTGAATGTGATCGTCCTCTATTGCAAAACCGCTTTGGCGAAGGGCGTCTATAACTCCATGTTTGAACGTAGAAAGAGTTCTCCGGTTTTGTGGCGTTGTCGATGCAATAACCCTGAAATCTACATCCTCAGAAAAACGCTGGATCAGATTGTGGGCTTTTGAAAGAGCCGTGCCACCAGTAAACACAAATTCAAAGCCCTCGGCAGTGGGGTTGGCAAGGACAGCGATAACTTGTGTTACCCACCAATCTTTCTCGATAAAAGACGGATCAATAGTTTTGAGAAGCGCAACTTCTTCAAACAGCCCTTTTTCAGGGCGCCGGTTCATAACTGACATAAGCACCACCATATCCAAGCTTTCGATTGACGCGTCCCCTAACGGCGATTAACCGACCGGTAGGAACCTGTGTTGTTTTTCCTGCATTATAATCCTTCTCCAATCGGGATGGAGCGGTTTTGATTCCAAGCCGTGCCAGCGCTTCTTTCGCCAAGACTGGCAGCGGAGCCACGGGCACCAGTTCGCCAGTAATGGATGATTTTTTAGCCTTAGCATAGACGCCATAGCCCAAGCGAATAAGCCGCCCATCTTTGGCTATATTGCGCAGCGCACGACCTACTTGATCGTAGTCGCTCAAATCCTTGAAATCTTTACGCACGAAAACAGCGCATTTCTTCCGCGCTATTCTGGCCGTAATCTTATATTCGACGCTTCCGTATCTGGGGTCTGCTCACGAACCGGAAAAAATAGCACGTTAAGCAGTTTTGGTAAACTTCATGAGTCTTGATACCGTAGCTGGATGGACATTAAAAAGCCTGGCTGCATCCGCTGCGGTTTTCTGTCCAGACGTAACAAAATGGATGATCTCTTTCTGTTGCTGTGAGGTGAGCTTTGGTCGGCGACCTCCAACACGCCCTTGTTTGCGTGCGGCATCCAAACCGTTGCGCGTGCGCTCTCGAAGCATTGCCCGCTCGAACTCCGCAAATGTCCCTACGATTTGCATCATCATGCGGCCACCGGGCGAAGTAGTGTCAATTACTTCCGTCAGACTACGAAACCCAGCTCCTGCTTGATTAATCTTCTCCATAAAAGTCAACACATCTTTCAGAGAGCGTGATAAACGGTCAAGTTTCCAGACAACCACCACATCGTCCTTGCGCAGTTGCTCTAACAGCCGATGCAATTCTGGCCTGTCCCATCGGCCCCCGGAAGCTTTCTCTTGAAAGATCAATTCACATCCGCCAAATTCCAGCGCGGCAATTTGTGCTTTGGTGTCCTGATCCTTGGTGGAAACACGCGCATAACCGATAAGCATCTCTACCTTCCTGTTGCATAAAGTTATTGCAAATGGTTATAATTTAGCAATAACTTCCTGACTTCATACATGAAAACCTGCAAACCCAATAAAGACGTGGGTGTGCCTTTAAAACAACGCACTACAATGCAGTAATTCCAAAGAGCACTATTACATCAAAAACGGTGTTGCACTAAGTTTTTTACCCATGACCTGATAGATTTTCTGGGCGTGCAGGGTGGGTTTAGACGGGATACCATACCGGTTTCCATTAGTCTTGTGGATGAGGATACTCTGCTGCACATGCACCAGTTCATTTCGGATGATTTCCGGCGACAGTGGTTGGTATTGCAAATTTACCCGGTATGATAAATGACGGATGCAGACCAGCGCCATAAAACAGAGGGCAACATGCGCCTGAATTCGTCTTGGCGTCCAATGATAGATCGGACGGACTCTTAGGGACTTGGTGTATACCGTAATACCGTTTATCTTCTTTTTAGTTGATGTGAATATTCGGTAAATAGATAAACGTCATAAAATGACCGAATATCATCAAAAACGACCAATGCGCATTGAAGAAATAACGTCAGGCAATTCCCTTACAGGTCTTGAACCTTCGGCTGTTGTCACGGTTATCGCGGTCATTCCAATTGCTGACGGAGCCGTTCGGGTTATCTATCAGACTCCTGACGGTACCCTCAAAGAACGGCTTTTGGGCCGGACTGATGAAGCGAGCATTGCTGTTGCTATCAGTGAGCGCCCTTGGTCTTTTGACGGAGATGGTGAGGCATTCAAACTCACTGTTGAAGCCAAGCGCATTGATCTTGCATTTCTGTTTGATCCGATGATGGCCGTTCATACATCAAATGTTGAACCCCTTCCACATCAGATCACGGCTGTTTATGAAGCCATGTTACCCCGTCAACCGCTGCGGTTTGTGCTTGCGGACGATCCTGGTTCGGGCAAGACCATCATGGCAGGCCTTTACATCCTAAATTCCCGTGGAAATTATAACTATGAGCTACCCGACAGCTGAACCTCCAGCACTTTGAGAATGTCCCGCTGCGCCTTGGTAACCTCGGTAAGAATGTGTCCGTACCTTCCAGAATATTGCACTTTGACAATAGTTTCCATTTCCCGCAGGAGTGTGTATTTCTCTATGAGCCCAGATGTTCTCGTTTTCTGGCGTAGAGCGCTGATCAGGATCAGTGCAATAAACTGGATGAAGAGTCTTCCGTCGACAGTCGCCGACTGGTGCATCCGTAGACGCTTCATGTCTAACGAGTTCTTAAGGTCGTCGAAGCACTTCTCCACCGCATCCTTGTCCCGGTAAACCCTCATTGCCTCTACTGGATCCTTGATTCCATTGGAAAGAAGTCCTTGGAATCCTGCGTACCGGCTGATGTGATGGCTTATTGCCTCGGTGTTATAGGAGACCTGCAGACCGCGCTTGGGAGTTTTCTTCTGGATAAAGAAATTATCATAGGCCTTCTGGTGCTCTGCCACTGGCTTACCTGACTCGAGTTCTTGTTTGTAATCAAGCAGTTCCCCATTAAACATGTCCACATCCTTGGCATGGCTTTTGGCGTTGTAGTACAAGTGGAGGTAACATCGGCGTTTTTTCTCTCCCCAAGGGTATAGACGTGAGTGAACATAAAGTATCTCGTCATCAAGTTTGCGATACCCTGCAGGACCATGAATGGTATCACGGATCTCGTCGATAGCATGCTGTAACCACTTATTGCTCAAGGGGACTCCGATCGTGAAGCGATCACGGTGTTCTACCAAATCATCAAGGTTTTTTTTGCTGTAGAACCCTTTATCCATGACGAAATGGAGTCGATTTACTTCAAGCTTCTTGAAGGTCAACATAAGATTGTGCAGCATTGAGATATCGGTAATGCTGCCCGGAACGCGGTGGTAATAGACCGGTAGAGCTGACTTCTGACCAAACAGCATCGCAAGATTGAGTTGGGGAAGCTTCTCACCATCACGGTTATTGCCATATTTGATGTATTCGTTCAATTCTGAGTATGAGGAGATCGAGGTGATGTCGTAACAGATGTAGTCATCTTCCAACGTTTTTTTCATCCATTTGGACAAAAACGTCTGCTTGGCATCGGTTCCGATAGAGGAAAGAATCTCGCTGATCCGCCGGCTGGTTAATGAGGTTGCAAGGTCTGGTTCATGGCTTTTTGCCCAAGATGAGCAATGGCTCAGCGCGCCACCCTGTATGGCGAGGTAATTCGCCATCGCCAGTATTTGGCTATGGGTGTCGGGAAAGCAGGATTTCAGCAAGTTTGCCAAGCCAGTGCGTTTGGAAAACTCATTGAGTACTGCCACTGGGCCGATTATCTGGGCTGATGCAGTGACTGCTGGATCCCGAATTGCCGCCTGTTGTGGGTTCAGTCGTTTAGAGGGGATGAACTTCCCTGTGGCAGGATCAATCTTGCCGACACACACCTGCTTGTTTCGCGACTGCTTGAGCTCCTTGTTATAGGCGGATACCGCCTCATAGACATAGGTAACTCCTGTTTTTTTATTGAGATGATGGGCTTTGAATGTCATGAGCTTTTCCTTTTATTGTAGTTACAATAGTAACCCATTTAAAGGCGAAAGACAAGGATTTATAGCTCATAAATTGCTTTATTTTATAAAATTAGCTTTGATATAGTTATAAAAAGATCGGGAAATTAGGATAGATGTGATTAAAATAGCTCATCAAACGAAGATTTTTTGAGATAGCAAAATCGTGCGACTGTTAGAAAATGGGAAATAAGAGCACCTTGCCGCGGACAGCTTTTGTCCGAACACTATTGGTATATTTAATGATATGACCTTTATAATCACCAAAATAACGGTATAAACCTTGATTTCATAACGGCTTATATTAGGTGAAATCGTTTATAAGGGCGAAATAGATTTGTATATTTTATGATATTTAGTTTCTGCTGCATCTTTGGAGCAGTTGATTATTTCCACTGCTCCTCATGAGTTTGACATTTACGAGATCCCCTATTACATAATGCAAGAGTATAATTCAGACATCAACATCATTGGTAGTATTCCGGATTTCAGCTTGCTTGAGGTTGCATTGACACAATTTGCCAAAGGAAAGGGTTGTCTTGATCTCAAGGAATTGCTGGTGACCAACAACGCCTTCGACTTTCGGACGGAGAGCACCCGGAAGCGCTTTCTTGCAGCGGTAGAGCGCAGCATTCTGGTTTTTGCCAGTGAGCAGCACCGGCAGTTGATGGTGGCACTTTTTAATGCCCCTGGTCTGGAAACTCTGAAACGGTTGGCAATTTTTTTGCAGTTGCTTGCCGGGAACGATCTCTTCCGGATTCTTACCAAAGAGGTTTATCTGAAGGTCTACTTCTCCGGTCGGACAACGATTGCCGGGGATGAGGTTTTTGCATACTTGAAGGACCGCCAATGCCACTCCCTGCCGTTGAAAAAATTCTCGGATTCGACCTTGGAAAAAATTGCTTCAAAGTATCTCACGATTCTCAAGAAGCTTGGTATGGTTGAGGGTACAGTAAAAAAACGGTTGCTCAATATCAGACTTTCTGAGGCTGAACTTCTTTTCTTTGTGTATGTTATCCTCAGTGTGGATGATTCTACAACTGATATTTTAAAGTCACCATATCGAGAGTTCTTGTTTCTTGAACGAGAGGAGTTGATCCGGTCGCTAAAAAACATCAGCTTCATGCCATTTATCAATATCGCCTCTACCGGGGAGGCTCTGACTGTGCAGTTAAAATTGTCACCACAGGAGCTTGTTGATGCCATTTCTCACTGAAGAAAAACAGAAATTCGATGACCTTCGTGTGGCTTTGCATGAAGATCATCGGACGCAACTGAAGCGAACGGCAAACGGTGGGAACACCGTTCTGTTTGTCTATCCCCCTGCCGAATAGGAGGAGTATAT
>Ga0194047_10000791_pt1 | contig 20105 bp, 21 predicted proteins | sample JunL225m_MetaG_2_FD_160070 | JGI IMG/M metagenome (GOLD analysis project Ga0194047, IMG submission 160070) | Anoxic zone freshwater microbial communities from boreal shield lake in IISD Experimental Lakes Area, Ontario, Canada - Jun2016-L221-5m | ecosystem: Environmental > Aquatic > Freshwater... | reverse complement strand
TCCGAAAACGATCTTGGAAAAAGATAGCAAAGATTTGTTTGGACAAGTTTTGTCGCATGAGTACAACCTACTAGACTTGTTAAAGCGCCCAAATGTTTCATATGAGCAACTAATGACAGCTCTAGGCGGCAAGTGGAAAGGTGAAGAGACGTATGATCCGGTATTACAAAACCAAATCGATGAGCAGGTAGAGGTTGTTACCAAATATGAGGGATATATTAGCCGCCAAACCATTGAAATAGAAAGACAGTCCTATTACGAGTCCATGGAGCTGCCAGATAGCCTCGATTATCAGGAGGTCGGAGGTTTATCAAACGAGGTTAAACAAAAGCTTGGCTTAACAAAGCCTAAAACTTTGGGTCAAGCATCGCGAGTTTCAGGAGTTACGCCAGCTGCGATTTCGCTTTTACTGGTTCATTTAAAGCGAGGTATATTTAAACGCTCCCAGGTAAGTAATGGAAAAGAGTGAAGAGATAAAGGCTTATTTTGAGCAAGGAATTACTAAGCTTGAAATAAAGTTAAATCAGATTCAAAAAGAGCAGATTCTAGAATTTGCAAATGAATTCTGGCGCTGGAATAAAGTCCATAACTTAAGTGCTGTTGATAATACTCGAGATTTTGTCTTTACCCATTTGTTGGATAGTTTGGCCGTGGTGCGACCGATAACAGACTTGATTGCTCAGGGGCTTTTATCTAAAAAGGCAAAATTTGCAGACTTGGGCACGGGCGGTGGGTTCCCGGGGATCTTGTTGTCAATTATGTTTGTTGAGCATGATTTTGTTTTAGTGGATGCTGTCAAGAAAAAAACGGCCTTTTTACATCATATTAAGGGCAAGCTAAAGTTAAAAAATGTAGAAGTTGTGGAGGGGAGGATTGAAAACCACTCTAAAAGCCATCCTAATTCAGTTGATGCAACTATTTCGAGGGCATTTGCTGAGTTATCAACCTTTGTAAGCTATTCTTTACCCTTACTAAAAGATATGGGCTTAATTCTTGCAATGAAATCACAGAAAATTAATGAAGAAATTCAGGCCTTATCTAATGAGTGCCATTTACTTAGAATTGAAGAGCTCATGGTGCCAAATTTAAATGCTTATAGGTGTTTGGCAATACTACAATCTAATCATATATAGATAACGGGATAAATTAAGAATGGCAAAGATCTTTTGTATTGCAAATCAAAAGGGCGGAGTTGGGAAAACGACAACGGCTATAAATTTATCAGCGGGATTGGCATTGCTTGACCAAAGAGTTTTGTTAATTGACTTAGATCCGCAGGGAAACTCCACAATGGGATCCGGCATTGATAAACATCAAGTTGAAAGCTCCGTTTATCAGGTTTTAATAGGCCATAACACAATAAAAAAATCAAAATATCATTCAAAATCAGGTGGTTATGATGTTGTTCCAGCGAATAGAAACTTAGCAGGAGCCGAGATTGAATTGGTAGATTTTGATGGTCGTGAAACCCTCCTCAGAAAGGCGATAGAGGAGGTTTTAGACGATTATGACTTTATCCTAATCGATTGCCCACCAGCACTGTCACTTCTCACATTAAATGGGTTGTGCGCAGCTAACGGAGTTATTGTGCCAATGCAGTGTGAGTATTTTGCGCTTGAGGGGTTGTCGGATTTGGTAAATAGCATTAAGCAGGTCCATGCAAATCTAAATGCTGATTTAAAAGTCATCGGTTTGTTGCGGGTAATGTTTGACCCAAGAATGGCGTTGCAAACGCAAGTTTCAGATCAGTTAATTAAGCATTTCGGAGATAAGGTTTTTTCTACAATTATTCCGCGCAATGTGAGACTAGCGGAAGCTCCTTCCTACGGTGTTCCAGGCGTTGTATATGATAAAAATTCACGTGGCGCAAAAGCCTATGTGGCCTTTGGCGCTGAGATGATAGAACGAATAAAAACTTTATAGAGAAAACATGATGAAAAAAAGAGGCTTAGGAAGAGGCTTAGAGGTCCTGTTAGGTGAAGCTATTGATCCGGGTGCAAAAAGCGATAAGAGCGGTGAGGTTAGAGATTTGCTCCTAGAACAACTGCAACGGGGAAAATATCAACCACGTAAAGTAATGCACGAGAGCGAATTAAAAGAGCTAGCTGAAAGCATTAAAGTACAAGGAATTATGCAACCTCTATTGGTGAGGTCTATTGGCAATAGTCAATACGAAATTATCGCAGGCGAAAGAAGGTTTCGCGCTGCGGCGATGGTGGGTTTAAAAAGTGTACCGGTCTTAATTAGAGATGTAGACGATAAAGCTGCCGCAGCTATGGCGCTGATCGAAAATATGCAAAGGGAAGACTTAAATCCCTTGGAAGAGTCTGAAGGATTAGCTAGGCTAATTTCTGAATTTGGGTTTACCCACGAACAAGCAGCACAGGTCGTTGGAAAGTCTAGAAGTGCCGTATCAAATCTTCTTCGCTTATCGCAATTAAGTAAGACAGTCCAAAATTTGTTGATGAGCGGCGAGATTGATATGGGGCATGCTAGAGCCCTGATTCCATTGTCAGGTGCGATGCAAGTTGGTTTGGCCCAAAGGGTTGCGGCACAGGGGCTATCAGTCCGAGAGACAGAAAAGCTTGCCAATGCACTGTTAAATGCATCGGTTAAACAAAGCGATATCAAAAAAGTGGTAAAAACGGGAGTTAGAAACGATCCTGATTTGACGCGTCTACAAAATCAGATGTCGGATTTAATCGGTTTAGCTGTAGACATTAAAACCAAAACGAAGGGTGGAGAAATTAAAATAAAGTTCTCTCACGCAGATGAGCTTCAAAGCTTATTTAATAAATTGGGGTTGGTTTAGAGCCAAGTGGTGAAAGCTAATAACTTATATAACGACGATGAAAAAGACGTAAAAGCTTTAAGTCGTGCAGAAGCATTGGCATTGTTTGGCCAAGAGCGTTTACATCCAAAAATTAAATCCCCGTGGGTGGTAGTAAATGCCCAGATCATATTAACAGGAGCCTTATGCCTTTTAGTAACTGTGTTTAAAGGTCAACTAGGAGTAAATAATCTGGGGATTTCAATATTTTTTGGTGGAATCTTAGGCGTCATTCCTACGATTGCGTTTATACTTCTAGTCGAATTAGTGAAAAGAAGTGTCTCTTTTAAGCCGCAACTTTTTGTTAGAGCAATGATTTATGGGGAATTCATTAAAGTTACTTTAACGATAACTATAATATTGTTGGTAATTCAGTATTTTCCAAATTTAAACTGGCTAGCTTTTTTAATAACTTATATAATGGTTGTCCAGTGTTATTGGTTGCCTTGGGTAGTTAAAAATAAAATTTTTAAGTAATTTTAGGATAGAGTCGATGTCAGTAGAAGTTTCATCACCCACAGGCTTACAGCCTACAGAATACATTCTTGAGCACCTAACGAATTTAAATTCAACAGGTCATGTACAGGCTAGCATAGTTGATTTCAGTATCATCAACTATGACACCCTGTTTTGGTCAATTTCCATGGGCCTAATCGCTGTTGGATTTTTATTGTTGGCGGCAAGGAAAGCAACCTCTGGAGTTCCTGGCAGGTTTCAGGCTTTAGTTGAGATTGTCGTAGAGTTAGTAGAGACCCAGTCAAAGAATATAGTGCACGGCGATAGAACATATATTGCCCCTTTAGCGCTGTTTGTGTTTTGTTGGATTATATTTATGAATACGCTAGACCTCATTCCAATAGATTGGATTAATGGCGTGAATGGGTTTTTGGGAGTGTTTCATGTCCATATCCCTCACCATAAAATTGTGCCCACAACAGATTTAAATGGAACGATGGGGATGTCACTATCTGTTTTGTTAATTATTTTGTACTACAGTCTTAAGATAAAGGGTATTGGCGGTTTTGCCCATGAATTGATTTCAGCCCCTTTTGGATCTAAATGGTATTTGGCACCATTTAACTTATTACTCAATTTAATTGAATATGTAGCAAAAACCGTATCTTTAGGTATGCGACTTTTTGGCAATATGTATGCGGGAGAGCTAATTTTTATGTTGATAGCACTTCTCGGCGGTGTATGGGGTTTTGGTGTTGATCTTTCATTCCTTGGGTTTGTAGGACACGTCATTGCAGGTGCGGCATGGGCGATTTTCCATATATTGGTAATTTTGCTTCAAGCATTTATTTTTATGATGTTGACTTTGGTTTATATAGGTCAAGCGCATAGTCACCATTAATTTTTTTTCAACTTTTATTTTTAGGAGTCAACAATGCAAGAATTTATTTCAAACATACAAGGCCTTACAGCAATTGGTATTGGCATCATTATTGGTTTAGGGGCTATTGGTGCCTGTTTAGGGATCGGTATGATGGGTGGAAAGTACATTGAAGCATGTGCACGTCAGCCCGAATTGATGGAACCTTTGCAAACTAAGATGTTTTTGCTTGCTGGTTTGATTGATGCCGCGTTCTTGATCGGCGTTGGTATTGCAATGTTGTTTGCATTTGCAAACCCATTGTTATCAAAACTAGGTAGTTAAGTATTAAATAAGTATGGCCACTAATTAGTTTATTAGTGGTTAATTTAATGATTCGAAAGGAAATACCGTGAACCTGAACGCGACACTATTCGCGCAAATGGTGGTCTTTTTTATTCTATGGTGGGTTGTTGCCAAGTTTGTTTGGCCACCACTTGTGAAAGCTCTTGACGAGCGGGCCACTAAAGTAGCTGAGGGATTAGCTGCTGCAGAAAAAGCGAAAACAGATCTAGACGTAGCTGGCAAAAAAGCTGATCAAGCGTTAGCTGAGGCTAGAAACGAGGGCGCACAAAGAATTGCAGAAGCTGAGAAGCGTGCGCAAATGAGTGCTGATGAGATTAAGCATAATGCTCAATCAGAAGCAGCTAGAATTATTGCTCAAGCAAAATCTGAGGCTGAGCAACAAATTATTCGAGCTCGTGATTCCTTAAGAAATGAAGTTGCAGACCTGGCGGTTAAAGGTGCGGAGCAAATTTTGCGACGTGAAATAGATCCCAAGGCACACTCTGCTTTGTTAGAACAATTGAAAGCTGAGCTCTGAAATGGCAGATTTAGCAACAGTCGCTAGGCCCTATGCTGAAGCTCTTGTTCAAAGCGCATCACCTAGCCAACTAAGTAGCTGGTCAGAGCGGTTGTTTGAACTTAGCCAGATGGCTGCGCATCCTGAGGTTGCGTCGCTTTCAAATAATCCAAATGTTTCACAGGCTCAGTTAGCAGGATTGCTATTGAGCGGAATGAAGAATAAAGCAGATGATGTGATAACAAATTTTGTGAATTTGATTATTTCTAATCACAGGTTAGCTGTTATGCCGGAGATTGCTATTCAGTTTGAGCAGTTAAAAAATGAATTAGAAGGTTCGGCGGAAGTTTTTATAACAAGCGCATTTCCAATGAGTGATGTTGAGATTGCAGACTTGTTACAGACACTTAAAAAGCGCTTTGGAGACAAGAAATTTAACCCATCTGTAAGTATTGATCCAGATTTGATAGGTGGCGTAAAAGTAATAGTTGGTGATGAGGTTTTAGACACATCAGTGAAGTCGCGACTAGCTTCAATGCAGGCAGCACTTTCAGCTTGATTATGATTTGAAATACAAACGATATTAAAGACCCTAGGAGTTATAAATGCAACTTAACCCATCTGAGATCAGTGATCTGATCAAAAGTAGAATTAGCAGCGTCGGTGTTGATGCTGAAGTTCGTAATCAAGGAACTGTTATTTCTGTGACGGACGGCATATGCCGCGTTCATGGATTGTCTGGTGTGATGCAAGGCGAAATGTTAGAGTTTCCCGGAAACACTTTTGGTTTAGCGCTGAATCTAGAGCGTGACTCCGTCGGCGCAGTTGTGCTTGGAGAATATGAGCATATTTCTGAAGGTGATCCAGTAAAGTGTACGGGTCGAATTTTAGAGGTTCCAGTTGGCCCAGAGTTGCTTGGCCGGGTTGTAAATGCGCTGGGTCAACCGATTGATGGTAAAGGTCCAATTAACGCAAAAATGACGGATGTGATTGAAAAAGTTGCTCCGGGAGTAATCGCAAGACAATCTGTGAGCCAACCATTGCAAACAGGCTTAAAGTCTATTGACGCAATGGTGCCAATTGGTCGTGGACAGCGAGAGTTAATTATTGGGGATCGTCAGACAGGAAAAACTGCAGTTGCAGTTGATGCAATCATCAATCAAAAAGGTAAGGGTGTTTATTGCGTTTATGTGGCGATTGGCCAAAAAGCTTCAACCATCAGTAACGTTGTAAGAAAACTAGAAGAGCATGGTGCATTGGGCTACACAGTTATAGTTGCAGCTTCTGCATCTGAATCGGCAGCGATGCAATACCTCTCGGCTTACGCAGGCTGCACAATGGGCGAATATTTTAGAGACCGCGGTGAAGATGCATTGATTGTTTATGATGACTTGACTAAACAAGCCGTGGCATATCGACAAGTTTCACTTCTATTAAGGCGCCCGCCTGGTCGTGAGGCTTATCCTGGTGACGTATTTTATTTACACTCTAGGTTGTTAGAGCGTGCGGCACGAGTTAACGAAGACTATGTTGAAAAATTTACAAATGGAGCAGTAAAGGGAAAAACGGGATCTCTTACAGCACTGCCTGTGATTGAAACACAAGCTGGTGACGTTTCAGCTTTCGTGCCTACCAATGTGATTTCAATTACAGATGGACAGATCTTTTTAGAGACCGACTTGTTTAACTCCGGTATTCGTCCAGCGATTAATGCGGGTATTTCAGTATCTCGTGTGGGTGGAGCGGCGCAGACCAAAGTGATTAAAAAACTTTCGGGCGGAATAAGAACAGACTTAGCGCAATACCGTGAATTAGCTGCTTTTGCTCAGTTTGCGTCTGACTTAGATGACGCAACGCGTAAGCAATTGGATCGTGGTCGTCGTGTGACAGAGCTTTTAAAGCAGGCACAATATAGTCCACAGCAGGTTTGGCAATTGGCGACAACATTGTATGCTGCTAATAACGGCTTTTTAGATGATGTCGAGGTGAAGAACATGTTAGCTTTCGAAAAAGGGTTACATGATCATTTAAAAGCTAAATTTGCTGATCTCATTGGTCGGATTGAAGAAACTAAAGAGCTATCGAAAGAAGATGAAGTAGCCCTTAAATCTGCCATTGAAGATTTTAAACGCTCAGCCTCTTTTTAATAGACTAGTCAGGAGAAGCCTCAATGGCTAGTACTAAAGAGATACGAACAAAGATCAAGAGTGTACAAAATACACGCAAGATAACTAAAGCAATGGAAATGGTTGCTGCATCTAAAATGCGCCGTGCTCAAGATCGTATGAGAGCGGCACGCCCATATTCTGAAAAAGTTAGAAATATTGCAGCAAATTTAAGCAATGCAAATCCAGAATATCGTCCATCGCTATTAACGCAACGCGAAGTAAAAAATGTAGGTGTAATTGTTGTAACTACAGATAAAGGGCTTTGTGGAGGGTTAAATACAAACGTATTAAGAAATTTAACTGCAGACATGAAGACCTGGACTGGAAAGAACTATGGGATTAATTGCACTGCTTTTGGTGCAAAAGGATTTCAATTCTTAAATCGGATCAAAGCTAAATTAGTATCACATTTAACTCACATGGGCGATACGCCTCATCTTGATGCGCTTATCGGATCTATTAAGGTTCAGATTGATGCATTTGAGTCTGGTGAAATCGACGAGCTTTACCTTGCCTACAATAAATTTATTAACACAATGAAGCAGGAGCCGGTAGTAGAAAAAATCCTGCCCTTGGCCAGAGAGGCCCTGAATCAATCTGAAAAAGAAAAGTCGGATTATGGATGGGACTACATCTATGAACCCGATGCACAAACTGTTGTCGATGATTTATTAAAACGTTATGTTGAAGCTTTAATTTATCAGGCTGTAGCAGAAAATATGGCTTCAGAGCAATCTGCAAGAATGGTTGCCATGAAAGCCGCTTCAGATAATGCAAAAAATGTTATTGGAGAGCTGCAGCTGGTTTATAACAAAACACGCCAAGCAGCGATTACTAAAGAGTTGTCTGAAATTGTTGCTGGTGCGGCAGCTGTTTAGATTTATAGAATTGTAAAATTGATTGGAGAAATACGATGAGTAACGGAAATATCGTTCAGTGTATTGGAGCAGTTGTTGACATACAATTTCCTCGCGATAGCATGCCTAGAGTGTATGACGCGTTAATTTTGGATGATAATAATGAAGCGTCCTTTGCTGAAAAAGGCTTAACTTTTGAAGTGCAGCAACAATTAGGAGATGGGATCGTCCGTACTATTGCATTAGGCTCTAGCGACGGTTTGCGCCGAGGAATGTCCGTAAAGGGAACCGGGGCCCCAATCTCAGTGCCTGTTGGGCCTGCAACTTTAGGTCGAATCATGGATGTGTTGGGACGTCCTATTGATGATGCCGGACCGATTGCAACCGAAGAGCGCCGCTCTATACACCAATCTGCGCCTAAATTTGACGAGTTATCACCTTCTGTGGACTTATTAGAGACCGGGATTAAAGTGATTGACTTGGTATGCCCGTTTGCAAAAGGCGGTAAGGTTGGATTGTTTGGCGGTGCGGGTGTGGGTAAGACTGTAAACATGATGGAATTGATTAATAACATTGCAAAGCAACATGCCGGATTATCAGTATTTGCTGGTGTAGGTGAGCGGACCCGAGAAGGAAACGACTTTTATCATGAAATGAAAGATTCAAATGTTTTGGATAAGGTTGCAATGGTTTTTGGTCAGATGAATGAGCCTCCAGGAAATCGTTTAAGAGTGGCGTTAACGGGGTTATCAATGGCCGAGCGTTTTCGTGATGAGGGCCGAGATATTCTTTTCTTCGTTGATAATATTTATCGCTTTACTCTGGCGGGTACAGAGGTATCAGCACTATTAGGTCGTATGCCTTCAGCTGTGGGATATCAACCGACGTTGGCTGAAGAAATGGGTCGATTACAAGAGCGGATTACATCGACTAAGACAGGGTCAATCACATCGATTCAGGCTGTATATGTTCCTGCCGATGACTTAACAGACCCATCACCAGCAACCACGTTCTTGCATTTAGATTCAACCGTTGTGTTATCTCGCGATATTGCTGCCTTAGGAATTTACCCAGCGGTTGATCCCTTAGATTCAACAAGTCGTCAATTAGATCCATTGGTTGTTGGTACAGAGCACTATGAGGTAGCGCGAGGAGTTCAAATAACTCTTCAACGCTATAAAGAGTTACGTGACATCATTGCTATTTTAGGTATGGATGAGTTATCACCTGAAGATAAACAATCAGTAGCCCGAGCACGTAAAATTCAGCGTTTCCTATCACAGCCGTTCCATGTGGCAGAAGTGTTTACAGGCTCACCTGGAAAATATGTTCCTTTAAAGGAAACTATCCGTGGTTTTAAAATGATTGTTGATGGTGAGTTGGATCACTTGCCGGAGCAGGCGTTTTATATGGTGGGCTCAATCGATGAAGCGATTGAGAAGGCTAAAAAACTGTAAGTTTAAAAAAAGGTTTCCGATAGTATGTCTACGATATATGTTGATGTTGTAAGTGCAGAAAAATCGATCTTTTCAGGGGAGGCTAAATTTGTAGCTTTGCCAGGGGAGTCGGGGGAGTTGGGTATTCTGCCAGGTCATACGCCTCTAATTACAAGAATCAAGCCTGGAACAGTGAGAATTGAAAAGGCGGATGGAGAAGATGAGTTCGTATTTGTTGCGGGTGGCGTTCTAGAGGTTCAGCCAAAGAGAATTACAGTTTTATCGGATACGGCTATTCGTGGTGCTGATTTAGATGAGGCAAAAGCAACGGAAGCTAAAAGAAAAGCTGAAGAGTTAATGGCTAATCGCACATCAGACATTGATTTTGCTAAAGCTCAGTCAGAATTTGCTTTTGCAGCTGCGCAACTCGCAGCCATAGCAAGATTTAGAAAGAAAAAATAAATTTTGGCTCAATTTAAAGCCAGCCCAGAATTATTAAATGACCGATTTTTAAAGGCTTGTCGTTTTGAAAAAACAGACAGGACGCCTATTTGGCTGATGAGACAAGCTGGGCGTTATTTGCCTGAATATAACGCCACAAGGTCAAAGGCGGGAAGCTTTTTGGCTTTGGCAAAAAATCCACAATTTGCAGCCGAAGTAACAATGCAACCATTAGATCGTTTCGAGCTAGATGCAGCAATTTTATTCTCGGACATTTTAACGATTCCAGATGCAATGGGGCTAGGCTTAAATTTTGTGCAAGGAGAAGGGCCTCAATTTTCAAAGCCTCTAAACACAGAAAAAAGAATACTAGACTTGCAGGTGGCAGACATGGGTCAGTTAACTTATGTTTTTGATGCTGTCAAAGAAATTAGGAAAGCCCTAATAACTAATGGAAAACAGAGGGTACCTTTAATAGGATTCTCAGGTAGTCCATGGACCTTGGCATGCTATATGATCGAGGGAGCGGGGTCCAAAGACTTTTATCAAACCAAGTCACTTATGTTTAAGCGGCCAGATCTAATCCAGAGAGTCCTAGATATAAATATAGATTCAATAAGTGAGTATTTACTCCAACAAATATTCTCTGGCGCGCAGGCTGCAATGCTCTTTGATACTTGGGGTGGGTTACTGTCTAATGAAGACTATATAAAGTATTCGCTTCTACCAATGCAAAAGATTATCAAGAGAATAAAGGCGCACCCAGAAGTTCCAAAAGATTTACCGGTGATGTTGTTTACTAAAGGTGGATCTTCATGGTTGGCGGATATGGCCGGAGTGGGGGCGGATGTCATTGGGTTGGATTGGTCGAACTCATTGGGTAAGAGTCGAGAACAGCTTAACCAATTAAATAAGAAAATTGCAATACAAGGAAACTTAGACCCATTGGTTTTACTCTCTGATCCTAAAACAATTCAAAATAAAGCCATCAGTTTATTGGAAGAGTTAGCACTAACTTCGAATAAAAATGAAGGCTTATCGTCATTAGATGGGCATATTTTTAACTTAGGCCATGGTATTTCACAATTCACGCCTCCAGAAAATGTACAAGCACTAATAGAGCAAGTGATAAAGACATCTACGTTATTAAGAAAAACGTGATTTAAAAGTTATACACAATAGAAATAAAAAACATAAGAACAAACCTTTGCAAGAGTATTACAAAATTAGATTTAGGAAAAACTAATAACTGTATGATTTAAAACAAATAATATATATTATTTTATTATAAAAAATATAATGACTAATTTGGCAAGGATAAAAGTAGGTAATAACTAACAACTAATCCACAGACTTATCCACAGCTTAGCAAAATAAAAAAATAAACAATTTACTGGTCAAAAACTTCCCCTATAGTGAACCATGACCCAAAAAAAAGTAAAAATCGCGCTAGACCTACCGCTATTCCAGTTATACGACTACATATGGAGTGAAGAGCTATTAAATCACCATCCAAAAGTGGGAATGCTCGTGGAGGTGGAGTTTGGGCGTAAAAAAATAGCAGGATTTGTGATTGATGAAAAGGTAGAAGGTGAAAAGCTTGGAAAATGGGAACTCAAGCAAGTAATAAGCGTTGCCCCATTAGAGCCCATATCAAAAGAGCAATTGAGGTTATGTAAATTCGCAGCAAAATACTATTTAAAGCCAATAGGGGAGGTTTTATTTACAACCTTACCAACTGAATGGAAAAAAGCATCCAATTGGCCGAGGTTACAAAAACAACAAATAAAGCAAAAATCAGAAAAAGAAACGATAGATATAGATGAAAAGGTAAATCAGGGCAGAGAGTTAAATGTAGAGCAGCAGATAGCACTAGAAGAACTAAAAAAAGTGAGCAATGAAAAAAAATATAAAAATCTGTTGCTCAGGGGCATCACTGGCAGTGGGAAAACAGCAGTCTATTTGAGATGGATAGAAGAGATTATTCAAGATAGTGAAAGTCAAGTCTTGATATTAGTGCCAGAAATAAACTTAACACCACAGCTTGAAGTTGAATTGAAAAAAATATTTAGTAAAAATACTGTAGTGGTGATGCATAGCCATTTGACGCCAGCCCAAAGAAATGAATCATTTTGGAAAGCTAAAGAAGGAGTGGCACAATTGGTTGTAGGAACCAGATTGGCAATCATGGCACCTATAAAAAATCTGAAAGCAATTATTGTTGATGAAGAGAATGATGCTTCATATAAACAACAAGAAGGTATGAGATATTCAGCAAGAGATTTAGCCATCTGGCGCGGATCAGATCTAAAAATACCAGTACTTCTAACATCGGCTACGCCTTCCTGTGAAACCTGGCAAAAAGTTCTTGATAAAAAAATAATATCATTAAATTTAAATCAACGAGCCAAAAAAGGGGCACAAAATGCACAGGTAATTATCGTTGAGACAAAAAAAGAAATAAAAAAAGGTCAAAACGAAAAAATACTAGCAGACATAGTCAAAAAAAGAATAATAGAAACTGGAGAAAAGGGATATCAAAGCATTATATTTATTAATAGAAGAGGGTATGCACCAATACTATCTTGTCAGTCATGCAATTGGAAATTTAAATGTCAGCAATGCAGCAGCTACATGGTTCTTCATAAAAAAGACACAATCAATCACAAACAAATGATGCAGTGCCATCATTGCGGCCTCATAGAGTGGCCACCTGAAAAATGTCCTGAGTGCGGAAACCAAGATTTAAAAGATGTTGGAAGCGGCACTCAAAAGATAGAAGACTATCTAGAAAAAACATTTCCGAGTCAGGAGTTAATAAGGATAGATGCAGACTCGTCAAGAAAAAAAGGCGAAGCGAGTAAATTATTTGAAAGAATTCATACAGGAAAGGCGCAACTCATCGTAGGAACTCAGATGATTACAAAGGGCCATGATTTTGAAAGGGTTTCAACAATTGTAGTGCTGGATGTAGATAAAAGCTTATATTCTTACGACTTTAGAGCAGAAGAAAAACTCTTTGCACAATTAGTGCAAGTAGCAGGTAGAGCCGGAAGGTCAGAACAAGAGATGGCGCCGGTTATCTTTATACAAACAGAGTTTCCAGAGCATCCAATATTTCAAGCAATCAAGGAAAATCAGATAGAAGCATACTTAAATTATATATTGGAACAACGAAAACAATTAGGACTCCCTCCATATAGTTATCAGGCATTAGTAGTCACAGAAGGAAAAAAACTAGAAGACTGTATCAATAGCCTAAATATGTTGAAAAGAGATTTAACAAATAGCTTAGATCAAAAAGAAGTGAAGTTGAATGATGTAGTACCACGCCAGTTAGTTAAATTAGCAGGTAAAGAGAGAGCACAACTATTAATCGAATCTAAGGATAGACTAAAGTTGCAGAATAAATTAGAACAGGCGCTGGATTTAATAGAATTAGAAAAAAAACAAAACCGTACACTTCGCACTTATATAGAGCGAGACCCAACAAGTTTTTAAAATAGAGTTAAGTAAAAAAAGAAGTTCATATTATTAAAGTAGCATATTGAACTGAAGGCAAAAGATTTTGATAGTCATCTGGCGACTTAGGAGCGATCTTAAAAAGCCAAGAACTATAGGGAGACTTATTAATATCTTCCGGAGTGTTTATAAGAATCTCATTAATGGCGGTAATTGTTCCGGCAAGGGGAGCATGAATATCACTAGCAGCTTTTACGGACTCAATAACAGCAATCGGTTGGTTAAGCTCAACCTGTTGACCAAGGATAGGAAGCTCCAAAAAAACAATATCACCCAAAGCATCCTGAGCATGATGAGTAATACCAACAGAAATAGAGCCATCAGGATCTAATAAAGCCCACTCATGAGAGGGCGCATATTTTAAGTTATTAGGAATAGTCATTAATACCACCGTTTAGAAAAAGATGATAACTAAAACACCAGTAACCACGGAAAAAATTCCGAGATAGCTAGGCCTTAGTAGCGCCAGTTCGATGTGTGCGATTGTATAAACAGCTAGCACAAATCCAACGTTGCTTTCGATTGCTTGTGGGGATCCAAGTTCCACCCTCTAATCGTTTCTCTCGACTACAAGAAGAGCAAAACTTTAAAGAGGGCGAGCTTGCCTCAGAAACAGGAGTAGTGGATGTCGTTGTAGTCATATTATTACAGCCAAACCAACAAAATTAACATTTTACCCTATTCTGAAACCCGACCTCCATTGGCGGGGGATAGGATCACTTTTACTGAGTCTGCAGTTTTGGTGCCATCGAAACTCAGCCACGACTTATTATGAAAATCATAAAGCTTACATTTCTTGGCGGTGTCGAAGTACCACTTCCATGAAAATGGCTGAATAATCACCCTCCCCGGAAGTAGGTCTTCAAGTTTACTTTGCGCTTCTTGAAGTTTGTATAGGGGAACGCCCATATCAACATGATGGGCTGTATGTTCCATAATATGGTGCATTAGAGCGCCGAAATAGTATTTAAAGGTCAGATGAACTGTAGTAGAAACAAAGGGTTGAGCTCTCATCCATTCAGATTTGTTGTCATACCAAGAAACACTCGGATGAGTATGATGCACATAAACAACAAAACCAATCATCCCATTCCAGAACAAGAAAGGAAGAGCAAAAGCAAAAACTAGGTTCCAAAGCGCGGAATAATCATAAATAAAAGAAACCGCAAGAATTGAGCTGATCCAGAGGACACCAAAAGCTGTCGATAAAAGGCTATCTTTTAAAAAAACAGATCTAGTAGCTCCCATATGCTTTTTTGTAGGGAAGTACATTTTATTCCACCAAATTTCAATCATGTAATATAAAACGGGACCCCAGCCACTCCGATATATCCTCTCTAATAGCTTACGACGAGGGGACATGGCTTGGTATTCTTCTAAACTGCAAGGAGCCCATACAAAATCAAAACCCTTTAAATTAGTTTGGCCATGGTGGACAACGTTGTGACCAATTTCCCAAAGACTGTAAGGGGTTAATGAAGGGAGGAAAGCGATACGACCTAAAACCTTATTGAGTTCACGATTTGGCGTATAACTTTGGTGACAAGCATCATGCCCAAGTATGAAAATACGGCCAATCCAAAAGCCGGCTAAATTACCTAAAATAAATTTAATGATCAAATTATCAACAAATAAAATAGAAGCAATCAGACAAAACCAAATAGTAAGATCAGTCAAAAGCAGAAAAACAGCTTTTAAAGTATCTTTTTGAGCAAGAGGCTCAATCCAGCTTCTAATAGCTTTTCTATTGGGAATCGGCAATCCCTCTGGAATAGGCACTAATGAATCAGAAGAACTTGAAATGGAGGACATAATTAAGTAAGTAGTAAGTTTCAGTAGCCCCTATTTTATAGACATTTAAAAACTCTGCACGATACGCTAAATAAAATAGGCAAAATATTTTGGAAGAGAAAACAAGAGGACATCCGAAGGGAGTTTTCGGAAAATAAAACAGGATAAAAGGTTGCGCATAAACAACAAATGAAAATATAAACTAAATTCAAATATGAAAAAAACAAGCAAGTTTGACTTGGCGCATCATTTCGTCACACATTCTGTGTTACTTTTTGGAATGTAATAATTAGACGTGTAAAAAATATTGGGAGAGTTTGTATGAAAATGATTAAAAAATTAAGTGCGGCCATAGTTCTAGCTGTAATCGCAGCGGCAACCCAAGCGGCGCCAATTGCTTATGAAGCAAATAAAATGCCAGCTAACGATAACTGGGGTGGTTCAGTATCTGGAGCAGTCGTAAAAAATGGCAGTGATGAATTATGCTGGCGTAACAATTTCTGGACTCCTGCGACAGCGAATGCACAATGCGATGGAGCAATCGTAGTTCAAAAGGCAGCTCCAGCTAGCCCGCCAGCAGCTCCAGTTCCAGCTCCAGTTGTAAGGCAGCCAATTACAGGTACATTTACCCTTGGCGCAGATGGATCATTTGATTTAGGTAAGTCTGTGATTACGCCGAAGGGCAAAGCTATTCTTGATGCGGCTTTTATTAAACTACAGGCATATGACCTACAGTCTTTAGCAATAAGTGGTTACACAGACTCACAGGGTAATGACAAGATTAATATTCCTTTATCTAAAGCTCGCTCACAAAGCGTATATGACTATCTAGGTGCAAAAGGTGTACCGACGAATAGAATGACAAATGAAGGTTATGGTTCAACCAACTATGTAGTCGAGCCAAAGTCTTGTAATGGAATGAAGATTAATGGACGATCAGTTTCAAGAACTGTCTGTGAAGCTCCAAATCGTCGTGTAGAGGTAAAATTTAATGGTTTAGCTAAGTCAACAAATTAACTAGACAAGAAGGTTTAGAAAAAAGCACCGCAAATGAAATTCATTTGCGGTGCTTTTTTTATTGTCTTTTGAAGCATGGTGCGCCCGGCGCGAATCGAACGCGCGACCCTTGGCTTCGGAGGCCAATACTCTATCCACTGAGCTACGGGCGCAATATCATCAGCATTGATTGTAAAGGCATGCTTGATTCTTAGAAAGATAAATTGAATAGGTGTAAGTTTCCTCAGCGATCAATCGCATAGAAGAAAGGAGATTACGCAACATTGGACGGATTGTTTCAGAGTGGTCCACTCAATATACATGAAGCGTCGCTATAATATTAAGATTGAATAATGTACTAGTAAAAGGAAATGTGATGAGCGAAGATCACGGCAATTTAATTAAATCCCCAAAGCAACTCATTCTTATGGTGTTTGCAAGCTTTTTTGTCCCACTCATTATCATTCTTTTATTGATGGTATATGCCGATAGCGGCAGCAAAAAATCTGCGGGTAATGAGCATTCTGAGGCTACAACCTTGATTAAACCAGTAGCTAATTTAAATTTTAAAGATGCTAGCGCCCCAAAAGTAAATAAATCAGGCGAGGAAATCTATAAAGCAGTCTGTTCATCGTGTCACGCTGCCGGTGTGGCCGGAGCACCTGCAGTTGGAAATGTCGCTGCTTGGACGCCACGAATTAGTAAAGGCTATGAAAGTTTGCTAACCTCAGCCTTAAAAGGAAAAAATGCAATGCCAGCCAGAGGCGGAGCATCACCAGATGATATTAGTGATTTCGAAATTGGCAGAAGCATTGTTTATATGGCAAATAGTTCGGGTGGAAAACTAGCTGAACCCAAGGAACCCGCGACTAGCCAAGATGATACTAAGAAGTAAAAGATTCAATACGCCCATCAAAAACCCCAGTCATTATGTACTGGGATTTTTGTTAGCTAAAGCGAGTTGATACGCATCATTTTTAGACATGATCCCAACAGTTGAAAAAATCTCAGCAATTTGCTTGCTACCAAGGTAGCCCGCTAAATTTGCGGCCAATAAGTTTATATTAACGTTAACTTCCGAAGCCCCGTCAACTATGGGCATATTAGTTGAAGGCTCACCTTGAATCAGAATAGAAAACTCCCCTTTAAAAGTTTCTTGGAGTTTGAGCCATTGTGGCAATTCAGCGACGGTTAAATGACTAAGGGTTTCAAATTTTTTAGTAAGCTCACGTCCAATGATGACTGACCGATTCTTATTGATGGTTGATTCCCAAACTTCCGTAAGCATTTTTTCGATACGCTGAGGCGCTTCATAAAAAAGTGTTGCTAAAGAACAAAAGTTGAGTTGATTTAATATTTGAAGACGCTCATTTTTTTTAGTAGGCAAGAAACCATAGAACTGAAATAGCCCATGAGACTTCTCTAGAGCCTCTCCAGCAACAGATAAGAGAGTTGTAATGGCACTGACCCCAGGTATCGGTATTACCCTCATACCCGCACGAATAAACTTAGAGGTAAGCCTTGCCCCCGGATCCGACACTCCAGGGGTGCCAGCATCAGAAACATAGGCCCAACGACTGCCAGATTTGACCATGCTGATGAGTTTCTCCGCCGCCTCATTCTCATTATGCTGGTGTAGAGAAAAAAGGGGCTTTTGTATACCTAAAGAATTTAATAAATGAGAAGTATGACGCGTGTCTTCACATGCGATCCCATCAACCAGCGATAAAACATAGCGTGCACGTAATGTTAAATCGGCAAGATTACCAATAGGCGTAGCAACAATATATAAGCAATTAAGTGGAAAATCTTGTAAGCTAAGATCGAAGGGTATGGGGTCATTCATCATTTAAATGGTGGGTCTGAGTTTAGGGGTTTCCTAAATCATAGCCCTTATATAAAAAATTAAGTGGATAATTAAATTTATCAAATGGAATATAGACATGAATGTACTGCAAGACAGAATAAAACAACAATTTTTAGATAGCATTTCAACAAAGCAATTATCCGTTGAAAAGCTTAGTCATCAAATTGAAGCTGCTATTTATCTTATGACTGAAAGCTTGAATATAGGCGGTAAGATTTTAGCTTGTGGTAACGGTGGATCTGCTGCTGATGCACAACACTTTGCTGCAGAACTCGTGGGTAGATTTGAGAGAGAAAGAAGAGAGCTTGGTGCCATTGCATTAACCACTGATACGTCAATTATTACAGCAATAGGAAATGATTATGGGTACGATGAGATTTTTAGAAAACAAGTCAGAGCGTTAGGCAATTCTAAAGATATCTTGTTGGCAATATCAACTTCAGGTAACTCTCGAAACGTTATTCTTGCAATTGAATCAGCAAAAGAAATTGGAATGAAAGTTGTAGCTTTTACAGGAAAAGATGGTGGAAAAATTAGCCAATTACTTGACAACCAAGACGTACATCTTTGTGTGCCTGCAGAAAGAACTGCTCGCATTCAAGAAACACACCTACTGTTGATCCACTGTCTATGCGATGGTATAGATCACTTAATTTTGGATATGAAATGAAAATAAAAAAAATCTTAACGTACTTTGCTTTTAACTTAATTTTGCTAAGTATCACTTTATCTATGCAAGGCTGCTTTCCATTGTTGGCCGGCGGAATGGTAAGTGGGGTAATGGTGGCAGCCGATAGGCGACCACTTGCAGTTACAACAATTGATCGCGGCTTACAAATTCAGATAGAAGCAGATTTAACAAAAAATTACGGTGATAATTTGCATGTCAACGTCAATGTATTTAATCAAAAGGTGCTTTTGACGGGCGAGGCAAAAACAATAGAAATCAAAAATCAAATTGATAGCTATGTTCGCAAACAAAGTAATGTAAAGACATTAGCAAACGAATTACAAGTTGGTATTCCAAGTTCGGTTTCAAGCAGACTAACGGACACTTCAACATATTCGCTCATTAAGGCGCGCTTAGTTGCCACAACAGACGTACCTTCAAACTCAATGAAAATAGTTGTAGAAGCGGGGAGAGTTTATTTGTTAGGAATAGCTACGGATACAGAGGCAAAAGCTGCGGCAGTTGTTACCAGTAAGTCCAGTAATGGGATAAAGGAAGTAAATAAGCTATTTGACATTATTTCTGAGGATGAAAAAAAACGTTTAGACGGCGTAACAAAATAAGTGAACTTAATTTTTGCACTAGTAAGATTTAAGGATGTGACTAGAAAACTTAAATGCGTTATGTAAGTTTTCTTTAATGCCGTAATCAATGAGCGCAGCTTGGTCTTGCAACGCCTCAGTAAGAAGAGAGGATTGATCCCCAGGGTTAATTTGCAGGTAAGCATCCGTCTCGCCTAGATCGTTTTGTACAGACATCCCAGACTTCTTCGCAATGTGCATCATTGCATCGTTGCTAGACAAGCAATGAACATACAAAATTGAAATATTCGTGTTGCGACAATGGATCGCAGCCCTTTTAAATAGGGCAGTTCCAATACCAATGCCGCGACCAGATTCGGAAACAGAAACGCCAAATTCAGCAGTCTTATTGCTTGATAGGTCAGGAGGATAAGCAAGATGGGCCATTCCTAAAATATTTAAATCTTGATTAAAAACACCAAAAATGGAATCTCTCGAGAAATTAAGTTGAGAAACATAGCTATCAATGAATTCATTAGAGACAATCAAACCGAATCTAAGCCTTCTATCTTCAGGGTTCAAGGCTAAAAGATGCAAATGAATTAAATCTCTATGGATAGGATCGAGCTCTCTAACCAAAATCGCAGAGGTCGTCGGTAAGAAAGAAGAAGAGTTGATCATAAAAAAGTCTAATAAATTAGGGTATACCCTAATTATAGCCCTTAATCTGAAAATAGGTTTGTAGTCCAAAAGTAGTATTTTTCGGATA
>Ga0194047_10000790_pt1 | contig 20108 bp, 21 predicted proteins | sample JunL225m_MetaG_2_FD_160070 | JGI IMG/M metagenome (GOLD analysis project Ga0194047, IMG submission 160070) | Anoxic zone freshwater microbial communities from boreal shield lake in IISD Experimental Lakes Area, Ontario, Canada - Jun2016-L221-5m | ecosystem: Environmental > Aquatic > Freshwater... | reverse complement strand
AGTCATATAATCTTAAAAAGATAAATATGGAACAATGGAAAACTATTATTTCTGATCAAAGACTACAAAATTTTCAATCAGCTATTCGAGATAATATAATAAAAGTAAAAGTAGCTTCTTTAAATCCAGATGATTGCTATGAACAATATACAGATTGTCTAGATGATGCATTAGCCGTTTATGCAACCGAACAAGTAGTTTGTGTTGGCGCAGGAGCATTAGGATGGACGGGTGTTGGTATTGCTTTATTTGTTTCTTGTGAAAGTGCATCCTACTATCACTTAACTACATCAAAAAGAAAATGTACATCAACTTATAAAACTTGTAAATAAAAATCATGGAAACGATTTCAATAGAGAAAAAGCGAAAAAGGAGAATAATTATATCCCTAATAATTATCAATTTTATATTATTAGAGCTAGCTGCTGAATTTGGATTGTTTAAAGGAAACCTAAAGTATATATCAGGCCCTATATCAATTTTAATTTCATCTGCAGTTGTATTAGTTTCTATCAAATACAAACTAGCATCTTGGAAATTATTCATTGTATATGGTATAATAGCCATTGCTTTTCTGCTATTTCAATTTTTAATAAAAACGAATTAAGAATTTAATGAGAAAAATATTTTCAATTGAAACATTCATTTGGTTTTCTATTTCAGTTATTGGTACAATTTTATCAAAATTGTTTTTTCCTGATTTTGAGATAATTATACCTGTACTATTTGGCTATTATGTAACTAATATCCTTGTTAAAAATGGCATGGTTGCCAAATTGGTATTGGCTGTATTAAACCTGCTTAAAATCAAATAACCTAAAACACTGCAAGTGAATCAATTCAAACTCATTGCTGATTTTCTTTTTTTATGCTTCATTTTAATAAACGGCCTAGTATCCTTTGCTAGAATAATTTATTTGTTATTCAAGCCAAGTTTTTTTGAAAAAAAGAATTTTTCAATTATCACTGGCAGTCCTAACAAAAGGCAATTAGTAGTTTATAATATAGTAATGACCCTTGCCTGTATAGAAGGATTTTATGTGATTTTAGAAAAATTGAAATAAAAATCCAATATCCTCTTAAAAGAAAACGGCTCCTAAATTTAGGAGCCGTTTGTTTGTTATTTTAATAACGCTTTCGGAACAGGTTTTTCCAAAAGGTTTTTGTATATGAATTTTGTTTTAAGGTTTGCAAAGTGTACACCTTTTGCGCCTGGCCATCCATGTCTTCCACCAGGATATAATAAGAATTCAAAATCTTTGCCTTTGTCTTCTAAAGCACTTACTAATTGAATACTATTTTGCATGTGTACATTATCATCCATTGTACCATGTACCAATTGCAATACGCCTTTAAATTTGTCTACATAAGTTAATACACTACTTGATTTATATCCATCTGGATTTTCTTCTGGAGTATCCATAAATCTTTCGGTATAATGACTATCGTATAAACGCCAATCTACCACACTTCCGCCTGCCATTGCATGGGTAAATACATCTGCTCCATAAGTCAAAGCATAACAACTCATATATCCACCATAACTAAAGCCTGTAATACATACTTTGGTAGGATCTGCTTGTCCGTTGGCTATAAACCATTTGGCCATTGTTTTATAATCTTCCATTTCCCAATAACCTAAATTACGGTGCATGTAGTTAACACCTGCTTTTCCAAAATGCCCACTCGCGCGGTGGTCGAATGCTACTTGAATCAATCCTTCTTGTGCATAGAATTGGCGATTTGCACTCCAGTTCCATCCATCCATTACGGTGCCTGCATTTGGACCTCCATAGATACTTACTAGAATTGGGTATTTTTTATTTGGATCCATATTTAATGGCCAAGTAACCATTGCTGGTAAATCAAATAATCCATCGGCACTTTTAATGCGAATTAATTCGGTTTTTGCTAGGTTGTATTTTTCTAGTTCTGCATTTTTTGCATCGCCTAATTCCTTCATTATTTTACCCTTGCTATCTACCAAAGTCATTTTGCTTGGTGTAGTTACATTACTGTAGGTGGTAATAAAATATTTACCATTTGGCGATAAATTAATATTGTGGTTGTACTCGCCAAAACTCAAACGTTTTAAATCTGTACCATTGAATTTTACCACATAAAAATCGGTGCGTGCTGTGTTTTCTCTAGAACGTGCAGTAAAGAATACTTGGCTATTTTTTTCATCAATAAATTTAATGCCTGTAACTGTGTAATTACCTGTAGTGATAGGATTCTTTAATACGCCATCGCTTGTATACAAATACAAATGATTCCAACCAGTACGATCACTTTGCATGATAAAATTCTTGTTATCATTAATAAAGTTTACACGTCCGCTTACTCGGTCTTCTAAGTCGATCCAAGTTTTTTGTTTTTCGTCGTAGATTTCTTTTTTCTTTCCATTGGTTGGATCTACATCATACATTTTCATATTGTCTTGTCCGCGATTCATCCAATACACCAAAAGATTAGTAGTACCTGGTTTCCATACTGGCCAGCCAAAATACTGATCGTCTTTTTCATTAAAATCTGCCCAAGTAGTTTTTCCGCCATTTGGATTGATAAATCCAATTTTTACTTCTGGATTTTTGTCGCCGGCTTTTGGATAACGGGTTTCTTCTACAAATCCATGTGTGCCTTCGCTATTGTAAATAGGAAACATTGGAATCATACTTTCATCAAAATGCATATAAGCCAATTGCTTACTATCTGGTCTCCACCAAAATGCACGATAGCGTGTTGGACGTCCGAATATTTCTTCGAAATATACCCAGCTAGCATAACCATTTAATGTTGTGGCAGTGCCATCAGTTGTTAATTGATTTTCTTTGTTGGTTGTTAAATTGTAGGTATAGAGATTATTGTTTTTGGTATACGCAACAAAATTGCTGTCGGGCGAAAATGTTGGATTTTTTTCTTCGGCCTTATCATTGGTTAGCCTTCTTTCTTCGGTACCCAATTTGTAAAAAATATCATTGTCTTTTTCAATAATTTGTTTGGCAAATGGCGATGCTGGAGCACCAAATCCGCCTCGTCCTTGTATCATAGTGCCTCCGCCTCCAAAGCCTCTTCCGCCTCCGCCACCTTTTGTTTCGGTGAATACGCCAGACACTACATCTAGTATATAATTTTTACTGGCAGAATCTGGATGGATTTTTTGATTTAAAATAACATGCTCGTCATCTACCCATTTTACCACCTGTGGCAAGGTATTTAGAAAGTTTTTAGGTAGATTATTGGCCAGTAAATCTGACTGACTAAAATTAATTTTTTGAGCACCTGCAGCAAATAAAGCAGCAGTGCTGGTGACTGTTAAAATCAAACGTTTCCAATTCATAACTTAATTTTTGGTAAAGCAATGTAATAAATGCAACGATAAGTTCTTTGATTTTTACACGAATTGGTAGAAAATAAAAAACGCCACCCTAAATCAGGGCGGCGTTTTACAAATTACTTGAGCTGTTTATTAGAACACTACATTAATCATCTTGCCTTTTACAAAAATGAATTTTTTAAGGGGATTACCCTCCATCCACTTTTGTACCAATTCATTAGATAGTATGATTTCTTGTACTTGATCGGCAGTTGCATCCAAAGAAATATTGATGTTTGTTCTTACACGTCCATTGATGCTTACCGGATATTCTTTGGCAGATTCAGTGGTGAATTGCGCGTCAAAAACAGGATAAGCAGCGTCTAAAATAGAACTTATATTTCCTAATTCGGCCCATAGTGCTTCACTTACATGCGGAGCATAAGGCGTTAATAATATTAGTAAGGGCTCTAAAACAACGCGCTTATTACATTTTAAATCGGCCAATTCATTCACACAAATCATAAACCCACTAACTGCTGTGTTAAAACTAAATCGTTCGGTATCATCCTGCGATTTTTTAATGGTTTTGTGTAGGATTTTTAGCTCCTCGGGCGTTGCTGCATCATTATTCCAAACCTTTCCTTTTTGTTCGTCGTAAAACAAACGCCATAGTTTTTTTATGAATCGGTGAACGCCTTCAATCCCTTTGGTATCCCAAGGCTTACTCTGTTCTACAGGACCCAAAAACATTTCATACATCCTAAAAGTATCGGCTCCATATTTTTGTACTAACTCGTCTGGGTTAACCGTATTGAATTTCGATTTCGACATCTTCTCAACTTCCGATCCACAAATGTATTTTCCGTTTTCTAATACAAATGTTGCTCCTGCAAAATCAGGTTTCCATTTTGTAAATGCTTGAGTATCTAGTTCAACGCCATCAACAATATTTACATCTACATGCAATTTATCTACCGTATCAAAGTCATTTATTAACCCTAGTGAAACAAATTCATTGCTCCCTTTTAATCGATATACAAATCTTGAGGCACCTTGAATCATCCCTTGGTTCAATAGTTTTTTAAATGGCTCGTCAAATCCTATAAAACCTAAGTCATACAAGGCTTTGGTCCACATTCTGCTGTACAATAAATGCCCTACTGCATGCTCAGTTCCGCCAATGTATAGGTCTACTTGGTTCCAATAATCACTTACTTTTCTATCGCAAAAACTAGTGCTATTGTGTGGATCCATATAGCGTAAAAAATACCAGCTACTTCCCGCATATCCAGGCATAGTATTGGTTTCTAATTCTTGTGCCACCCATGCTGGAATATTAGCTAGTGGGCCCTCTCCTTCAGGACCTGGAGAGTATGTTTCTACTTCTGGCAATAGCAATGGCAATGCGGCTTCATCAAGTGCAATTGCGGTTCCATTTTTCCATTGTACCGGAAAGGGTTCGCCCCAATAACGTTGACGACTAAAAGCGGCATCACGCATGCGGTAATTCACTTTTGCCTGACCAATACCCATGGCTGTTAATTTATCATTCACAATGGCTATGGCATCGCGCATGATTACGCCGTTTAAAAAATCACTATTGTGCAAGATGGCATCCTTGGTAGAATTGGCTTCTGTACCATTGAATGCATCTCCTAAAATATTGGTTATTGGGATATTAAAATATTGGGCAAATTTAAAATCTCTATCGTCTCCGCAAGGCACAGCCATAATTGCGCCAGTGCCATATCCTGCCAACACATATTCAGAAATCCAAATAGGAATTTTCACAGCATTGAAAGGGTTAATAGCATAAGCTCCGGTAAAACAACCACTTATTTTTTTCTCTGCTTGACGCTCTCTTTCACTTCTGCTTTTTACATACGCACAATAATTGGCTACTGCTTCTTTTTGGTCGTTTGTAGTAATTTGACCAATAATGTCGTGCTCGGGTGCCACCACCATAAAATCAACCCCAAAAAGGGTATCAGGCCTTGTGGTGTATACTTTTAAAGCTAAATCAGCAGGTGCATCTGCAATGGCAAAATCTATTTCAGCACCATAACTTTTTCCTATCCAATTCGATTGCATTTCCTTCATAGACTCGCTAAAATCTACGCGGTCTAATCCTTCTAATAAGCGATCGGCATATTCCGTAATACGCAAATACCATTGGCGTAATTTCTTTTTCACAACAGGATGTCCGCCTCTTTCGCTTATGCCATTTACTACTTCGTCATTTGCTAATACGGTTCCCAAAGCTTCGCACCAATTCACTTCGCCATAACCACAAAAGGCCAAGCGATAATTCATTAAAATTTCTTGTTGTTGCTTAAAATCATAGCCAGCCCAATCGGTAGCGCTAAAACTTTTTGGCTCATAATTAACGGCTGCAGGAAAAGGATACTGGGCATTTCCTTCTTTTTCGAAGGAGGCCACTAAAACCGTTATTGGGGTTGCTTTCTGCGTTGCCTTATTAAAAAAACTATTAAATAATTGTAAGAAAATCCATTGCGTCCATTTGTAATAATTAGGCTGACAAGTTCTTACTTCTCTATCCCAATCAAAACAAAAACCAATATTGTCTAATTGCTTGCGAAAAGTGTGGATGTTTTTATCGGTGCTTATTGCGGGATGTACGCCGTGTTCAATGGCATATTGTTCTGCAGGCAAACCAAAAGCATCGTATCCCATAGGATGCAATACGTTAAAGCCTTTCAAGCGTTTAAATCGGCTAAAAATATCCGATGCAATATAGCCCAATGGATGCCCCACATGTAAACCCGCTCCACTAGGATAAGGAAACATGTCTAGTACATAATATTTTGGCTTTTCGCTGATATTACTTACCTGATAGGCACGATTATCTTGCCATTTTTTTTGCCATTCTTTTTCTATTTTCCTAAAATCGTATTCCATTGTATGTAAACTGTTCTGAATAATAAATGATTGCTAATATGCTTGTATCAAGTTGTAAATGGTTAGTGCTTAAAACCTCCCTCCATTCAATCCTAACCTTTCTTTAACCTAATTACCAAACTAAAGGGGTATTTTCAAATTAGAAAACCCATTTTGAGTGGCTGCAAATGTAAGTGTTTAGCACGCAAATGCCTACATTTGCCATATCAAAACCGCTAGCATTGCTAGTTGAATAGCAAGAAAAATAAAAGAATATGGCCGTTGTTGGAAAATCATCTTTAAAGCGCAGTAAACCCAATTATATCTATAGCGTAGTTGGCGTAGCCTTGGTTTTATTGATTTTGGGTATTATGGGTTGGTTTTTTCTGAATATCAGTTCGGTAGGCAATGCCTTCAAAGAAGATATCCGTTTGAGTGCTTATTTACGCACCATGAACAAAGACACCATCTCACAAATACAGCAGTTCATTTCGGGAAAGCCCTATGCAAAGGATGTTGTTTATGTAGATAAAACAAGTGCCAAGCAAATATGGAATAAAGAAAACAACGAAGACTGGGCAAAAATTTTAGATTCAAATCCGCTTCCAGAAAGCATCGATTTTTACGCAAAGGCACAATATGTAAACAAAGATAGTATTGCAAAAATTTCGCAAGATTTGATGGCTGCTTATGGCAATCAAATCACCCAATTGCAATACCCGCAAAGCCTTGTTACTAGTTTAAACGAACGTGCTTCGAAAGTGGGGCTAATATTTATTGTAGTAGCCATTATTCTTTGTGTGATAGTGATTTTTAGTATTGATAATACGATTCGATTGGCCATGTTCAGTAACCGCTTTTTAATTAAAACCATGCAAATGGTAGGTGCCACTCGCGGGTTTATTGCCAAACCTATGAATATAAAAGCAGTGGTGAATGGGTTAATCAGTTCGCTAATTGCCATTATTTTACTATTCACCCTAATTACTTGGGCCGAAAACCAATTTCCTCAATTAAAAGCCATTCGAGATATTAAACTAACTTTTATATTGTTTGGCAGTATGATATTAATGGGAGTAGGTATTTCAGTATATAGTACCCACCGATCTGTTTTAAAATATTTAAAAATGAAACTAGACGAATTATATTAATTGATGCGTCTGTTTTAACTAAACCCTTATCTTGCAACTATAAAAACTAAAGTGATGAGTGAACAAAAAAAGAATATGCAAGCCCCTTTATTTACAAAAGATAACCTTATCTGGATGTTGATTGGCGGTGTTGTTATGGCTATTGGATTTGTCCTTTTAAGTGGCGGAAAAACCACCGACCCTAATGTATTTGATACCAAGCAAGTATATTCAACCACTAGAATTACCATTGCGCCCATTTTAATTTTGGCAGGTTTAATGATTGAAATCTTTGCCATTTTTAAAAAATCAAAAGTTTAATTCTACTTAGATTAATAAATTATTAAGAGCGGTGTAATTACCGCTTTTTTAATTAGATAAATAACTAAATAGGTACTTTTACTGCCTTTATTAAAAAAATCAATTATGACTATTCAAGAAACAATTGTTATTGCCATTATTGAAGGACTAACAGAGTTCTTGCCAATTTCCTCTACAGGCCATATGATTATTGCTAGTTCGTTTATGGGAATTGCCAAAGACGATTTTACAAAATTGTTTGAAGTAGCTATTCAACTTGGTGCAATACTTTCTGTTGTTGTGTTGTATTGGAAAAAGTTTTTCGATTTCAAAAAATTTGATTTTTATATAAAATTAATTGTAGCTGTTATACCTGCTTTAGTACTTGGCTTTTTATTATCCAAAAAAATTGATGCACTACTAGAAAGTCCATTAACTGTTTCAATCAGTTTATTTGTAGGAGGATTTGTTTTATTATTTGTTGATAAATTATTCAAAGCGCCTACTATAGAATCAACAGAAAAAATTAGTTTACCCAAGGCATTACTAATAGGTTTTTGGCAGTGCATTGCTATGATTCCAGGTGTTAGCAGAAGTGCTGCTAGTATTATTGGAGGGATGCAACAAAAATTAACTAGAAACCTAGCGGCTGAATTTTCTTTTTTTCTAGCAGTGCCTACCATGGCTGCAGCAACTGGCTATAAATTGCTAAAGGCTTACAAAGAAAATCCCGAATTATTATCCAACAAAAACAACCTAATCGCTTTAGGCATTGGCAATCTGGTTGCCTTTATTGTAGCCTTGATAGCCATTAAGTTTTTTATAGGATTCTTGCAAAAACACGGATTCAAACTATTTGGATGGTATAGAATTATTGCTGGCGCAATCTTATTAGTTTTATTTATCACGGGTTATTTAAAATAGTTTGCTTGGTTTTAGATATGGCAAAGGTTCCTTTCTTTCCCCTATCTTTAAAATCAAAATCAATTGCATGCAAACTGCTTCTAAAAAAGTTATCAATGGTTGGGCGATGTATGACTGGGCAAACAGTGTATACAACCTAGTTATTACCTCTACTATATTTCCTGCCTATTACGAATATGTAACGGGTGATCAAAATGACGCAACTACTAATGATACGGTTGTATTATTTGGCAGAACATTTGTAAATACATCACTATACCAATATGCACTTGGTATTGCTTTTATTATTGTAGCTGTTTTATCTCCCTTACTATCATCTATTGCAGACTATAAGGGTAATAAAAAAAGTTTCTTGTTTTTCTTCTGTACTATGGGAAGTCTTGCTTGTTGCGCCTTGTTTTTTTATGAAAAGAGTAATTTAGCATACGGATTAATTTGTATGATTATTGCCTGTGTAGGCTTTTGGAGTAGTCTTGTTTTTTACAATTCTTATTTACCTGAAATAGCCGCCCCTGAAGACCAAGATAAAGTGAGTGCCAAGGGTTTTGTAATGGGATATATAGGCAGCGTTATTTTGCAAATAATTTGTTTTTTATTTGTGTTAATGCCCGATAAATTTGGCATCACAGGATCAAAAGCTTCTCAACTTTCTTTTTTATTAGTAGGTATTTGGTGGTGGGGATTTGGCCAATTGGCACTCAGCAAACTACCAAAAGGAAAACCAGCTGTTGACAAACCGGAACAAGGAAATGTATTTACTTATGGATATAAAGAAATTAATAAAGTTTGGAAACAGCTTTCGCATACGCCTGTTTTAGAAAGCTATTTAGCTGCATTTTTTTGTTACAATATGGGCGTGCAAACTGTTATGTTGGCCGCCACTTTGTATGGAAAAAGTGAATTAAATATTCCAACTACCAACTTAATCATTGCCATTCTTATTATTCAAATAGTAGCCATACCTGGTGCAATGCTTATTGCAAAACTATCAGAGAAAATTGGCAATTTCAATGCACTAATGGTTTGTATTTCTTGCTGGATAATTTTGTGTGTGTTTGGCTACCTTATACCGAAAGATGGCATTAATCAATTCTATACTTTGGCTATATTGGTGGGCTTTGTAATGGGCGGCATTCAGTCGCTAAGTAGAAGTACTTATGCCAAATTAATGCCAGAAACAAAAGACACTACTTCTTATTTTAGTTTTTATGATGTGACCGAAAAAATAGCTATTGTAATAGGGATGTTTAGTTTTGGATTCATTAATGAGTTAACGGGCTCACAACGCAATTCTGTATTAGCACTAATTATATTCTTTGTGCTAGGATTCATTTTATTGCTTGTTGCATCAAAAAAGCAAAAACAAGCGCTTCTTAATTAATTGTATGAAACTCTATTCTATTAATGCAGGTTATTTTAAGTTAGACGGAGGAGCCATGTATGGTGTTGTTCCGAAATCAATGTGGAACAAACTAAACCCTTCCGACGAAAACAATTTGTGTAATTGGGCACTTAGGTGTTTACTTGTTGAAGACGGCAATAGACTCATATTAATAGACAATGGAGTAGGCAATAAACAAGACGCTAAATTCTTTGGGCACTATCATTTATCTGGCACAACTGACATTGACGAAGCCCTTGCTGTACATGGCTTTCATAGTTCCGACATTACAGATGTTTTATTAACGCATTTACATTTCGACCATTGTGGAGGAAGTATTAATCGTATAGGAGACAAATTATTACCTGCATTTAATAACGCTATTTATTGGAGCAATCAAGATCACTGGAATTGGGCAACCCAACCAAACGATAGAGAGAAAGCCTCTTTTTTAAAAGAGAATATTTTACCCATTCAAGAAAGCGGTCAATTACAATTTATACAAACACCAATTAATGATTTAAACACAACTGGCAAGTTGGGTACTACTGCGTTTACAAATAATATTGCTATTCGATTTGTAAATGGGCATACCAACCAAATGATGTTGCCGCAATTAAATTATAATGGACGAACCATGGTTTATACGGCTGATTTATTGCCATCTGTTTCGCATATACCACTGCCCTATGTAATGGCTTACGATATGTTTCCATACACCACTTTACAAGAAAAAAAATCATTCCTACAAGAAGCTGCAGAAGGGAACTATGTGTTGTATTTTGAGCACGATGCATTTAATGAATGCTGCGACTTGCAATTAACTGAAAAAGGTATACGCGCAGGTAATTGCTTTACACTTAACGATATTTAGTTGTAAGTGATATTTGATGTTAGCGGATATCTTAGATTACTGTATTGCATCATATCTACTTTTACATTCCCAACAACAATAGGGCTTTCAATACGCAATGGAATATGATTGGGATCATCACTCACCCAAACGGTCATTTTTTCGCCTCCAGAAAACAGGGTGCCTTTTACTAATAAGGGCTTAAATCGAATAGCCCGAAATTTACCATACTTTGTTTTTATTTCTTCCTTTCCTTCGTACTTGATATACAAACTATGTACCTCATTATCTAGGAACATATTAAATGGAATTTTATCTCCTACTTGGTATTTATTAAAATCAATATTGCGTGCATAATAAATAGCACTCAACACATCTTGAATACAACCTGGCATTTTATATACACCTGTAGTTGTAACAGCGGTATTGGTTTGCTGATTGAAACTAACATTTTCGCTGTGTTTGAATCCGCCTTCACTTATGTTTCTTATAAATTTCAAAGGCTGTAAATTAGCGGTATCGAAGTAAGACTCATACTTGTCTCTAACCTTAAAAATCCAATCGTAGGTAGGATTTGAAGTTCCTACACCCATTACATGATACACTGGTTTATTACCCATTTTTTCTAATGCAACAGTAAATTTTGCTGTACCTGCATTCACATACAAACCAATTACATTGTAATAAATAACGAAGCCAATATTTTCTCCGTCTTGAAATGAAGTATTGCGAATGCCACAGAAATCATCACCAGCAGTTAGCCGACCAATTAGCATTACGAAGCATACAATTAAAACGAGTTTTTTCACACTAATTCATTCAATTAATTACAATACAAACTTTAAACAATAACTGTGCCTAAAAAATCATTTTGCACAAATAACTTATCGCTTAAATAACCTTATTCCAACCATTAATATACTACCAATAATGGCAGGTAAAATCAAATTAATAATCCATATGCCCGCAGCAGCCGAAACAATCCCTAATGTATTTACACTTAGCAGTCCAAATAGTTGCAAACTTATTTTTCCTCTGAAACCTAATTCAGCTAATGCAATAGTAGGAACCATTGCCATAACCAAAAAAAGCACGGCTACCATCATTGCTAAATCAAGCATGGAAGCCGCTACCCCAAATACTTCTAGCAAAACAACGTATTGCACAACAAATACCAAATAACGAATAAAAGAAAGCAGTAAAATTCTTGTTAATTCTTTTTTACTTAATGCTTCCACCTTTTCTATTAAATAACGAACCCGGTGTACAAATGGAATTTTTTCAACCAGTTTGGTAAATAGCGGTAGTTCAAAATAAAAAAGTGCAAAACATAAAATTCCAGGAATCAATCCTATTATTAATCCGTCTAACCAAAACTCACTCAAACCTTGTAGCATATTTCCATTTTGCAATAAATGCGATCTTAAACCTATTAGTGCAAAAATTCCTACTGCAAATGTTACTAATAGTTGACTAATGGAACCTACTAATGACAATGCTACTGCTCTTAATCGATTGCCTTCTTCTAAATAAAGCACCCTGCCAACAAAATCACCTGCACGATTAATAGTATTTAGCGCAAAAGCCTGTCCAGAAAAAATGGCTGAAAAAGCACGCAAAAAAGAAATTTTTTGTACCCTACTTACAAGCAATTGCCATTTATAAGCCTCAATACCCCAGTTTAAAAGCATCAATAGCAATACCAATCCAATCTTCCAAGCAGATGGCCCTAAAAAAGCTGCTTTAATTAAATTCCATGACTGCTGAACATCGCCCTGCTGCTTAACTTGGTGGTAAATAGAAAAAGAGAGCCATACAAAAAGTGTTGGCCCAACAAAATAATTAAGGAATATTTTTAGTTTTCTATTCAGAATAGGTTGATTTATTTCTATACAAATGTCGGCTATCAATATGAGAATGAAAAATACCTCCATTATTTGGTTATTTTTACCTGAATGAATAAAAAAGCCACCATCATTTTAGGTATTGACCCTGGTACAACTGTAATGGGATATGCATTGCTTCGGGTTGAAAACAATCAACCGAGTGTTTTATTGATGGATGTATTGAAACTTGCCAAACAGAAAGATATTTATGCCCGTCTAGAAATGATTCATACCAAAGTGATGGAATTAATACAATTGTACAGACCTTCTAGCTTTGCTATTGAAGCCCCTTTCTTTGGTAAGAATGTGCAGAGTATGCTAAAACTAGGTCGAGCACAAGGAGTAGCCATTGCCGCTGCAATGCATGGTAAAATTCCGGTAACAGAATATGCCCCAAAAAAAGTAAAACAATCAATTACCGGAAACGGTAATGCCGATAAAGACCAGGTTTGGAAAATGTTACAACATGTTTTATCAATAGATGAACAGCCTCAATATTTTGATGCCACCGATGCTCTAGCCGTGGCACTTTGCCACCACTACCAATCGTCTTCTGTATTAGGCACAGCAGTAAAAGGATTAAAAGGATGGGATGAGTTTATTGCAAAAAATCCTGAGCGCGTAAAGAAAAAATAGTTGTTTTATTTGGCAGCTAACTGCGCAACAATTAGGTCCTGAATTGCTTGAAATTCAACCGTACTTAATGCTAATTTAGGTCGACTAAAATTCAAATCATCTGCCGAATTAATGGGCATTAAATGCAAGTGTGCATGTGGCACTTCTAAGCCTATAACGCTTATGCCACAACGATTACAAGGAAACGACTGCTCAATTGCTTTTGCAATGGGTTTTGCAAATAATAAAATTTCAGACAAATAGTTTTCAGACAAATCAAAAAACTTGTCTGTTTCTGTTTTTGGCACAATTAATACATGCCCTTTTACCAACGGAAAAATATCTAGGAAGGCATAGAAATTTTCGTTCTCTGCAATTTTATACGAAGGAATAACTCCTGCAATGATTTTAGAGAAAATAGTCATACAAGAACAGCATTCAATTAAATGCTAATGTTTTCAATCTTGAATTTAATTACGCCATTTGGTGTTTGCACTTCTGCTGTTTCGCCAATTACTTTTCCTAACAAACCTTTGCCAATGGGTGAACTTGCCGAAATTTTACCAATTTTTAAATCAGCTTCTTTCTCGCCTACAATTTGATAAGTTACCACTTTTTTAGTAGCTATATTGGTAATAGTAACTTTTGTAAGAATGGTTACTTTGCTTATATCTAGGGTTCCTGGATCTACAATTTTAGCATTACTAATTACGCCTTCTAATTGCTTGATTTTTGCTTCAAGCATTCCTTGGGCTTCTTTAGCCGCATCATATTCAGCATTTTCCTTCAAATCTCCTTTCTCTCTTGCTTCTCCGATTGCTTTGGATGCTGCTGGACGGTCGATAGATTTCATACGGTGTAATTCCACACGCATTTTATCAAAAGTCTCTTGTGTTACATAATCGCTCATAATCTTACGGTTTAGCCTTGGGAAAAAAAATACAACGCCACATTTAATTGTAGCGTTGCAGGTCTGCAAAAGTAGAAAATCTTTTGCAAAAACAAACAATTGTTAATTCCTATATGAATCCTAGTTTATCTAGTACAACTTTGGCCATTTTGTAAAAAGCCTCTTGGCTATAGCCTGCTATATGTGGAGTAATTAGCACATTGGGTTGTAATAATAGCCAGTTTAAGGTTTCTTTTTCAATAACTGTATACGAAGGCAGGTTTTCGTTTTCTAATACATCTAAGCCAGCTGCACGAATTCTTCCTTTTTTCAAGGCTGTTTTTAAGGCCATGGTATCGGTCACCTTACCCCTACAGGTACTCAAAAAATAAGGCTGTTTCTGTAATCCATTAAAAAAGGCATCGTTTGCCAAATGCCTAGTTTCTTCAGTTAATGGAATATGTAAACTAAGTACATCTGCCTCTTGCGTCAATTGTTGTAAACTTGCTTCTTGTACCTTCTCTGTAGCAAAGCCCTGCTTATATTTATCATAGGCCAATATCTTAACATCAAAGCCTGCTAAAACCTTGGCAAAAGCAGATCCGGTATTACCAAATCCAATAATACCAACAGTTTTACCCGTTAATTCTTCGCCCCTATTTTCGTTACGAATCCATTTGCTTTGCTTAATTTCTTGGGCTGCAGTAGTCAATTTATTCATTAAATTCAACAACATACCTAGCTCGTGTTCGGCTACTGCTGTGCAATTGCCTTCTGGACTACTTTCGCACTGAATACCTTTCAATTCTGCATAGGCTGTATCAATCAATTCCATGCCACTACCTAGTCGGGCAATCCACTTTAAATGGGGCGCATGGTCAATTATTTTTTGGTTGATAGGACGCGTTGTGACCACCAAACCCTCAATATCGGCCACTGCATGTAAAAGCGCTTCGTCTCCAATTCCTGGAATGAACACCACTTTATACCCGTTAGCGGTAAGTTTTTCGGTTAAATAAGCATGTGCATTTGCTGTAATCAGCACTGTTTTTGCCACGATCTATGGTTAGTTTGGTCTATTAAATATCATTAACGCATTCTAAAAGTTAATGCTGCAAAATCTTCTATGCTCAATTGCTCGGCTCTTTTATTAAATAAGGGATCTGCCAATACTTCGTCGTCGAACAAACTCCTTACTGCATTGCGTAACATTTTTCTACGCTGGTTAAACGCCGCTTTTACCAGTACAAACAATGCTTTCTCGCTTTTCATATCCACCACCGTTGCTTTTCTATTTAACCTAATTACACCACTCATTACTTTTGGCGGTGGGTTAAAACTTTCGGGAGGCACATCAAACAAATATTCTACTTCATAAAAAGCTTGAACCAATACACTCATAATGCCATATACTTTAGTATTGGGTTTTGAAGCAATGCGTTGTGCCACTTCTTTTTGAAACATTCCTACTAACACTGGCACTTGATCGCGCCATTCTAATACCTTAAACACAATTTGGGTGGAAATGTTATAAGGAAAGTTGCCTACCACAGTAAAAGTGTTTTCGAAAGGCGGAGGAATATTTAAAAAATCGTCATGAATTATTTTTCCTTTAATAGCAGGATAGTTCAATTCTAAATAAGCCACTTTTTCGGTATCCAATTCTACGGCCTTAAAATCAATGTTTTTGATTGGCAATAAGTATTTGGTTAAGGCACCAGCACCCGGCCCCACTTCTACCAATTGGGTAAAATCATGCTCTTGCAGTTTGGCAACAATATGCTTACAAACCGATTCGTCTTTTAAAAAATGCTGTCCGAGGGATTTTTTTAGCCTGTATTCCATTGGTGCGAAATTAGGTTTTTTACACGGCCCTTGAGCGTATTGTATTTACTTAAACTAACGCTTATTGGGTGTACTGAGCACTTGCGGGTAATAATCCTTATTTTTACAGCATAAACTTTTTGAATGAGCAATGAATTGCAAAAGCCAGCTATTGGTTTTACCAGTGGCGATCTAAATGGAATAGGATTAGAACTAATTATAAAAACACTTTCAGACCACCGGATCTTAGAAATATGCACTCCCGTGGTATTTGCTAGTAATAAGTGTATCAATTTTTATAGAAAAACACTTCCTGAAAGTAATTTCAATTTTAGCAGTGTAAAAGAACTCAATCGACTAAACCCAAAGCAGGTAAATATTTTTAACTGTTGGGAAGAAGAAGTAGCTATCACTCCTGGTCAATTAAATGAAATTGGTGGTAAATATGCATTGGAGTCTCTCAAACAAGCTACACAGGCTTTAAAAGATGGTCATATTCAAGGTTTAGTAACGGCCCCTATTCACAAAAAAAATATTCAGTCCGATAGTTTTCAATACACAGGACATACTCCTTATTTTAAAGCCTTCTTTGGTGTACAAGATGTTGTGATGTTTATGGTTGCAGAAAACCTGCGCGTTGGCTTGGTAACAGAACATATAACCATTGCAGATGTGGCTAAAAATATTACGCGCGAAAATATTTTATTGAAACTCAAAATCATGCACAATAGTTTGCAAAAAGATTTTGGAGTAGACAAACCAAAGATTGCTGTTTTAGGATTAAACCCACATGCAGGCGACGAAGGTTTAATTGGCAATGAAGAAGAAACAATTATTAAACCTGCAATTAAAGATGCCAAGCATTCCATGCTCGTTTTTGGACCCTATAGTGCAGATGCGTTTTTTGCAAGAGGCCAATTTGAAAAATTCGATGCGGTACTTGCCATGTATCACGACCAAGGATTGATTCCATTTAAATCATTGGCCATTGGTGAGGGTGTAAATTACACAGCAGGCTTACCCGTTATACGTACCAGTCCAGACCATGGAACTGCCTTTGATATTGCAGGCAAAGACAAAGCCGATGCCAATTCATTTATAGTAGCTGTTTTTGAAGCAGTGGATATTTATCGCAGACGCAATGGTTATGCCGAAATGCGTCAAAATCCATTAAAGAAAATTAGTGCTCGAATGATGGCCAATGCAGTGGATGAAAGAATTGATGAAAATTAAATTGGCTTTTGCTACTTAAACATCGAATCAGAAACACCTTTGTTGATGCTATAATTTGAATAGGTAATTTCTACACGGCCTTTTCTATTTTTCATTTTTTGTGCTTCTGAAATAGGCTTTTCATTGTCGTCGAACTCTAGGGTTACGCCTTTTGGAAGTTTATAGTCTTTGGTATTAAAACTAAAAATTACTTTCTCGGGTAATCCATATTGCGCAAATGCTCCATAGCGCATTTCCATTTCGTAAGTGCCATTTTCTTTGGTGGTGGTAATGGCTTTTTTAACTAACAAATTGGGTTCGTCAATATACAAAGTAGTTAATACAATATCGCTATTGTCGTTTGATGGCAATAGTTTTACCACTTTTGTATTTGTCCCATTTACCATAGATTCTCCTGCAGCAATAGCCACAAAATCATTGGTAGCAATCAAACTACTCATATTTACAGACACGCCACCTTTGGGTAATAAAGAAATCCCTCCATTTTTTTTCAACCGAAAATGATTGGGCTTTTTAAAATATACTTTTACTTTTCCAATTGGGGCTTTAATAAAACTTACATCGGTTTTCATATTGCCATCGGCCTCGTAATCATTCACCAAATCGAGTTTGGTTTTAACACGCTTTACCAATGCATTCATGTCTTGTGCATTTGCAAAAAAAGCAAACTGAAAAACGAGTAAGAATAAAAAACATTTTTGCATAGTACAAATTTTGAAAGCCCTTTAAATTAACTCAACACATCTTTTTTATTAAACACCAAAATTGATGCGCCAACAAAACCAACAATATGTAAAATCAAAACAAAAACAGAATTGATAATTCTTTGAGGGTTTTGAATGCTTCCTATAATGGCGTCGTTGGTATCACTCACTTTAATATCAAAAAACTCTTTCCAACTATTTAAATGGGTAGTAAAAAGATAGGGTTTGATAATATTGAATACTGGAATATTTAAGGTGCTAAGTATGGTAAAAAAAACAATGATACTCATAGTTGCAACAATGGGTCCAATAGAATTTTCTGAAAATATAGACAAGAAAAATCCGAGTGCTGCTACCGTAACCATGGCCAATGCTGCAAAACAAAACGCACCAGTATATCGCCAAAAAACATCCGCCTCATTAAGTAATACCACATAATTACTCTTCATTAAAAACATATCTCCCACGCCAAAAATCCACATGCTTACAAATAGTGCTAAGAATGCCAACCATACTAACAACATTAAAGTATATACGGTAGCTGCAAAAAATTTAGCTAATAATAATTCTGTTCTACTGTATGGTTTTGATAACAATAAACGTAGTGTGCCCATATTGGCTTCGCCAGAAATCATGTCTGCCGCAATCAGTGCAACAAGTAATGGAACATGCACTAGTAATAATTGCAACATGATATAACAAATCAAATAGCCATTCAATACCTTCCCTTCAATTTCCATACTTCCACCAATATCCTTCATTAAAAAATCGGTGTAAGATTTTCCATCGAGTTTTAAGCCAAACTGAATGATACCAATGAGTGCAGCAATTGCCCCAAAAGCAATATAGGTTCGTGGACGCCTGAATATTTTAAATAGTTCAATTTGTATAATGGTCCACATGTTGGTTGTTGGATGTTATTTGTAAAAAATAGTCTTCTAATGAATGACGAGGCTGAAGCGACAACAGTTGCACTTGCATCTGTGCAAGAGCTGTATGCAATATTGGAATTTCCTTTCTATCTAATTTGAGTACAATGGCATTATTTCTTGGCGCTTGTAAGTTGTTTAACCATTTACTTTGCTTTAATTGCTGTAAGGCAAAAACATTGTCCATTGTTTGTAATTCCACAATGGTTTGCGAAGGATCAAACAATTCATTTGCATTGCCTTCTACTAATTTTTTTCCTTTATCAATAATAAGCACGCGAGTAGCAATCTGTTCTATTTCGCTTAATAAATGCGATGATACAATGACTGTTTTTTTAGACTCCCTACTTAAATGAAGAATTAAATTTCGAATATCTGCAATTCCTTGTGGATCTAATCCGTTGGTTGGTTCGTCTAAAATAATTAAGCGTGGATTATGAACAAGCGCAATGCCAATACCCAAGCGTTGTTTCATGCCTTGGGAGAATGTTTTTACTTTATCGTTGGCTCTGTGTGCAAGACCTACCATTTCTAATTGATCCATCAATTGCTGGCGACTAGGATTGATACCGCTAAGCTTTGCAAAAAGCTGTAGATTATCGTAGGCCGATAAATATTTATAAATGTCTGGCTTTTCAATAACTGCACCAATTTGGCTGAGTATTTCTCGTCGATGTTTAGCAAGCTTCATTCCAAAAATTTCTATCTCTCCGCTAGTTGGTTCAATCAGGGTAAGCATCATACGAATGCTAGTACTTTTTCCTGCGCCATTTTGGCCCAAAAATCCATACACATCCCCTTCGTTTACAGAAAAGGATAATCCGTCAACGGCTGTAAGGTTTTTAAACTGTTTTGTAAGGCCAGTTACCTGAACGATTTGTTGCATGTACATGTATAACCGCAAAAGTAACCAAGAGGTTTAAGTATTAATAAAGTTTATATAATTATTATACTTTCAAATATTCTTGTAGCGCTTTTACATATGCATCAAAAGCTTCAATCCCTTTTGGCGTAATCTTACAGGTAGTTTGAGGGTAATTGTCCTTGAATTGTTTAATAACATCGATATAACCAACTTCTTTTAGTTTTTGTACTTGCACACTAAGATTGCCTGCAGATGCATTTGTTTTTTCTTTAATAAAAGTAAACTCAGCTTCCTTAACGCTAATGAGCAAACTCATTACCGCTAAGCGCAATTGTGAATGTAAAATAGGGTCTAACTC
>Ga0194047_10000789_pt1 | contig 20122 bp, 18 predicted proteins | sample JunL225m_MetaG_2_FD_160070 | JGI IMG/M metagenome (GOLD analysis project Ga0194047, IMG submission 160070) | Anoxic zone freshwater microbial communities from boreal shield lake in IISD Experimental Lakes Area, Ontario, Canada - Jun2016-L221-5m | ecosystem: Environmental > Aquatic > Freshwater... | reverse complement strand
GTATACGATTTATTAAAAAATGGCGCCGACTTTACAACTGTAGCCAACCAATTTAGCGATGATAAGATTACTTATTTAGCAGGTGGCGAAATGCCTGAGTTCTCGGGCGGCAGATACGAAATGGCTTTTGAAAACGAAGTATTTGAATTAAAAAAAGATGGAGATATTACCCGCCCATTCCCCACATCATTTGGTTTTCATATCGTAAAACGATTAGGGGTAAGGCCAGTTTCGGCTGATAAAAATGATGTAAGCTTCAGGTATGAAGTAAAACAAAAAGTAATGCAGGATGCAAGAATAAGCTCTATAAAAGATGCTTTTTCAAAATTTGTTTTAAAACAAATTACTTACAAAAAAAATCCTGTAGTAAAAAATGAAATGCTATTCAGGTATGCAGATAGTGTGGTAAAAAATCCTGTAGCATTTGAAAACACTACATACCCAATTAATAATAAAATGATATTCAGCTTTGCTAAAAGTGTCCTTACGGGTAAAGACTGGCTGATCTTTATAAGAGATTATAAAACCAATCCTGATTTATATAAGGGAGAATCCTATGATGCTCTGCTACAAAAGTTTGTTACTGTAAAATCAATGGAATATTACCGTAAACATTTAGAAGAGTATAATGACGATTTTCGCTTTCAAATGGAAGAATTTAAAGAAGGCAATCTTTTGTTTGAAATTATGGAACGTAAAGTATGGGTTAGTGCAGCAAATGATAGTGTGGGTTTAAAAAAAGTTTATACTGAAAATAAAAGTAAATACCTATGGGATGCTAGTGCAGATGTGCTGATATTTAGTTGTAGCAATAATAAATCTGCCGCCGCCACTCTTGCTTTGCTGAAGAATAATGTGGATTGGAAAAAAATTGCAGAAGAAAGCAACAATACGGTTCAATCTGATTCGGGAAGGTATGAATTAGCACAACTTTCATTGCCCGCAGATTTTACCCCAGTAGCAGGAATGCTTACACCTATTACAGAAAACACCACAGATGCTACGGCAGGGTTTATGAAAATTATTCGATTACATAAAGCCAAAGAACAAAGAAGTTTTGAAGAGGCAAAAGGACTGGTGACTAATGATTATCAAAATATTTTAGAAGAAAAATGGATCACAGCTTTAAAGAAAAAATATCCAGTAAAAGTTGACGAAAAAGTTTTTCAGTCCTTGTTAAAATAAAAGATTTTATAAAAAATACGCGCCGCTTGTAAAGTATAAGGGGCTTTTTATACTTATAGGTTCACTTATTACAAGTGTTTTACCACATCTGCAATTATATTGGGTCTTCCCAATGTATAATAATGTAATACTGGCACACCAAATTTTTTCAATTCTTTAGATTGATACAGTAACCATTCAGTACCTACTTTTTCCACTTCTGCATCTGTTTTGCATTTCAATATTTCATTGCTTAAAGCTGCTGGCAGGTCAATATGAAATACTTTAGGCAACATGGTTAACTGCTTTAAATTGTATATAGGTTTTAATCCAGGAATAATGGGAACATTAATACCCATATCACGACAAGCTTTTACATAAGCGTAATATTTTTCATTATCAAAAAACATCTGAGTAACTATATAGTCTGCCCCCATATCTACTTTTTGTTTCAAATACTGAAGATCGCTATCCATATTGGGTGCTTCAAAATGTTTTTCGGGATATCCTGCCACACCAATACAAAATTTAGTGTTTGAGCTGTTTTTTAATTCTTCTTCTAAGTAAATGCCTGAATTTAAATTAACAACTTGCTTTAACAAGTCGCTGGCATATTTATGTCCTCCAGTTTCTGATTCAAAAGCACTTTCATTTTTTGCAGCATCACCACGTAATACCAGCACATTGTCAATGCCCAGATAATGCAAATTAATCAGTGCATCCTCCGTTTCGTTTATATTAAAGCCTCCACAAATTAAATGTGGTACAGTATCCACGCTGTATTTATTCATAATTGCTGCACAAATACTTTCTGTTCCAGGGCGCTTACGTACCACTACTTTTTGAAAACTGCCATCTGCATTTTTCTTAAACACATGTTCACTACGGTGATAGGTTACATTAATAAAAGCTGGCTTAAACTCCATTAATGGATCTAAATGCTTATATAAAGATTGAATCCCCTTACCTTTTAAAGGAGGCAGAATTTCAAAAGAAACCAGGGTACTATTGGCCTGATTGATATGATCAATAACTTTCATTATATTAAATTAGTTTGCAAACTTAAGTAAGCTGGCATTATTCTCAAAATCAGTGCGGGTATTAAATTTTAATATTGAATATTATCCAGAAATAGAGAGCTGTACCTATAATAATAATTAAAAGGCATTGGGGGATTGGTAGTATATAAATAGAAATGCCTTCTTATAATCCAGGCATATTCGTTGTACCATACTTGATCAATCAAAGGGCCTTTAACCCCTTCATAATAATTAGAAGGAATATTCCCAATACCAGTATCTAAGGTATCTTTTATACCCTTTACCGTAAATGTTTCGGTACTGCCGTCATTAAAACTGGTATAGGTTTCATTTAGCACAGCGGGGTTTTTACAAAATAAGTTAGAGCTGTTATTGGCATATTGATACAGGCCACCAGTTTTTTCATTTAATATAAAAATAGTAGTATCCGTAGCCATATTAACTATATTAAGCCATTTTTCACCCCCTAAAACCACTTCGTTTTTGGCCTTATAATTTACAACCTCTGTAGTATGAATACCACCACCCGCGTTTGGTGGATTGTACGTATAATAACGATATGTCCAGATGGTGCCAACTTTAGGTTTTTGATTGGTGTTAATCCCATCGGTAGTGGTGGAGCTTTTTTTACAGGAATTAAATACACATAAAGCAGCTAAAACTATCAACCCTTTCTGAATACTGATGCTATTAAATATATTACTCATGATTGGTGCTTTAGTTAATGTATTTATTAAACAGGATTGAATATACGCAAACAACTTAATCCAGCCAAAAGCCTGCTTGTAAAGGCAATGAATTGTTAAGACTGGCAATTAAAGAAATCTGATGTTGTAAACACTTATTTTTGCACTAAATATTTTTTCTTGAGCCTGACCATTCAAACTAAAAATCTAGTAAAAATTTACGGCAGCCGTACTGTTGTAAACAATGTTTCCTTTAATGTAAAGCAAGGAGAAATTGTGGGCTTGCTAGGCCCCAATGGGGCTGGTAAAACCACTTCATTTTATCAAGTGGTAGGTTTAATTAAGCCTGATGAAGGCGAGGTTTTTTTAAACGATATCAATATTACCAAATTGCCCATGTATAAAAGGGCTCAAATGGGTATTGGATACCTGCCTCAGGAAGCTAGTGTATTTCGTAAATTAAGTGTAGAAGACAATATCAGTGCGGTGCTGGAAATGACTAAATTGAGTAAGGCCGAACAAAAAGCAAAACTAGAAAGCCTGATTGAAGAATTTCGCCTCCAAAAAGTACGTAAAAACAATGGCGATACCTTAAGTGGTGGCGAACGGCGCAGAACAGAAATTGCCCGTGCATTAGCCGTTGATCCTAAATTTATTTTACTTGATGAGCCTTTTGCTGGTGTTGATCCAATAGCCGTGGAAGATATTCAGGCCATTGTTGCAAAATTAAAATACAAAAATATTGGTATCCTAATCACTGATCATAACGTAAATGAAACGTTAAGCATATGCGATAGGGCCTATCTGTTAATTGATGGAAAAATATTTGAACATGGCACTGCAGAAGAATTGGCGAATAATGAGCAAGTTCGTCGTTTGTATTTAGGTAGAAATTTTGAATTAAAAAGAAAGGATTATTTGCATGATGAAGTGAGGGAGCAAAATTCGGCATCCACACTTTCGGGTAAGCATCAAGTGCATCAAACATCATTGGTATCTTTTAGCCAATACGTTTATGATAGAACAAACTGGGCGATAGCTTATTTAAACAAACGTACCGAATTGTTGGGTGGTGGAACTGCTTCTTTAGTATCTGCAACAGATTTTTCTGATTACTTTACTAGCTTCAATGAATTGGTTGCATCTTTAAAAGTTTGGAATGATAAGCAGCGTTCTGCCTCCTTAAATCAATATATTGAAGAACTGCCCATTCTTGATTTTAATAAATATAAGTCGGTTTTTAAAGCAGACGATTCAAGAATATTAAGTGGCTGGCTTTGGAATAGGTTAATAAGCGCAAAACTGAACTCCTTAATTAAAAAGTTAGAAGGTTCATCCAGTGTGCTTGGCAAAATAGTTATGGAGCTTCAAATAGCTGATGTTGCTATATAAAATATTGAGGGGGCGCATAATTTTTACATTCAGTTTCATTTTGTATTTTGCTGATCAATGAAACTGCTTTCCTCTATCATATCTAAATTAGCTCGAAATCGTTTCTGGCGCATACAAAACTGGAGCAATCATCCAGTTGCAGCGCAGCGGCAGGTATTGCAAGATTTGGTATCTGCAGGACAGTATACTGAGTTTGGAAAAAAATATCACTTCGCAAGATTATTCACACTTACAGAATTTAAGAAACGTATTCCCATTCAAGAATACGATGATATAAAACCTTATGTCAACCGTATGATGCAGGGCGAAGAAAATGTTCTATGGAATACTCCTGTAAAATGGTTTGCAAAATCAAGCGGTACTACTAGCGATAAAAGTAAATTCATTCCTATAAGCGACGAAAGTCTTGCCGATAATCATTTTAAAGCAGCTAAAGATGTATTGACGCATTATTATAGCAATTTCCCGGGTAGCGATTTACTGACCGGTAAAAGTTTGGTCATTGGAGGCTCTCATCAATTAAGCCATATCAATGAAGATATTCAGTTTGGAGATTTGAGTGCAGTACTCATGCAAAATTCACCATTCTGGGGTCAATGGATTCGTACTCCAGAATTAAGTATTGCCCTACTGGATGAGTGGGAAAATAAAATTGAATTGCTAGCTCAAAACACGGCCAATGAAAATGTAACCTCACTAGCAGGCGTACCCACTTGGACTATAATTTTATTAAAACGCATTCTTGAAATAAAAAACAAAAAAACCATCAAAGAGGTTTGGCCCAATTTAGAATTGTATGTTAATGGAGGGGTTTCTTTTGTGCCATATAAAGAACAGTTTGATAAAATTATTGGCAAAAAAATCAATTATCTGGAAATATATAATGCCAGCGAGGGTTTTATTGCAGGACAGATTAATCCCGCTGATGACGGTATGTTATTATTTACAGAGCACGGCATTTTTTATGAGTTTATGCCGGTTGAAGAATATGGTAAAGAAAAACCTCGTACAGTTGGGTTAAACCAAGTAATTACTGGTAAAAACTATGCACTGATTATAAGCACAACTGGTGGTTTGTGGCGATACTTGATAGGCGATACCATATCATTTACTTCTATCAATCCTTATAAAGTAAAAGTAAGTGGTCGCTTAAAACATTACATGAATGCATTTGGAGAAGAAGTGATTGTTGATAATTCAGATAAGGCCATTGCTGTTGCATGCGAAAAGACCAATGCCTTGGTAAGTGATTATACTGCTGCGCCTGTTTATTTTAGTGAAAACAGCAACGGTGCTCACGAATGGTTGATTGAATTTGAGCAAACCCCTGACAATATCACTGCATTTACTTATGAACTGGATAATGCTTTAAAAGAAATTAACAGTGATTATGAAGCCAAACGTCATAAAGATATTGCCCTACGTTTACCTATTGTTCATGTATTACCTAAAGGCAGCTTTAATGAATGGCTAAAAAGTAAGGGCAAACTGGGTGGCCAACACAAAGTGCCTAGGTTAAGTAATGAAAGAACGATACTTGAAGAAGTGCTTTCCTTAAAACACTTGTAAAGCTGAATAAAAAATAAAAGTACAAGTGAGTGACACAACGATGCAGATTAGAATTATTTTTGCTGACTATAATTAATAAATACAACTCATGAAATTACTAGAAGGAAAAACAGCGATCGTAACCGGCGCAGCCAGAGGTATTGGCGAAGCAATTGCTTTAAAATTTGCAGAACATGGTGCCAATGTAGCTTTTACATATGTAAGCGATAGCAGTGCAGAAAAAGCAGCTGCACTTGAACAAAAATTAACTGCATTGGGCGTAAAAGCTAAAGCATATAAAAGCAATGCCGGAGATTTTGCTGCTTGCGAAATTTTTGTAAATGATGCATTAAAAGAATTTGGTGCCATTGATATTTGTGTAAACAATGCCGGCATTTCTAAAGATAATTTATTGTTGCGCATGACCCCCGAGCAATGGGATGAAGTGATGACGATTAATCTTAAAAGTGTATTTAATATGACCAAACAGGTCATCCGCCCAATGATGAAGGCCAAAAGTGGTAGCATCATTAACATGAGCAGCGTAATTGGAGAAATGGGTAATGCTGGTCAAAGCAGTTATGCAGCCAGTAAAGCGGGCATCATTGGTTTTACAAAAAGTGTGGCAAAAGAATTAGGCAGTCGAAACATTCGCTGCAATGCCATTGCTCCAGGTTTTGTTGAAACCGACATGACCAGTTACCTAAAAGAAGGTGAAACTGGCGATAAATACAAAGCAAATATTCCCTTAGGTAAATTTGCCACTGGTGAAGATATGGCCAATGTTGCATTATTTTTAGCAAGTAACCTTAGTAGCTATGTTACCGGACAAACTATTAGTGCTTGTGGCGGATTAAATATTTAATACGTTTAATCGATTTTTAAAAAGCGGCTGTTTTCAATTAACAGCCGCTTTTATTTTTACAATTCTTTTACAAAGGCTAATTGTTTATACAATAGACATCCCCTTACTTTGCAGCACTAAATGAAATTATTCTTTTCCATATCATTCCTACTTACTACAGCTTTTTATATACTTCCTATAAAAGAGATACTAACTGCTGGCAATGATATTTGTTTTTCAAATATTGAAAAAGAAGACATTTATAAAAAGGAAAAATCCAAGGAGTTATTTTCTTTTAGCATTGTATACACAGTTGTTAAAGACGCATATAGCCATTCCCTTCCTTTTTTATCTTTTTATATTCCGGTAATCTTGCATACCGTTGAAACCCCTCCTCCGGATTTAACATAAAATTTTCCGCACTATTGAAATGGTGACCACTTACTTTTTTGTAAGTGTATTCACTGGTATTTACTCTTTATTAAAATTAATTACTCATGACTGGATCTCCCAGCCCTGTATCAAGAATATTTAACCTTGTTAAACTGGAGCATAAAGAAATTTCTGCTATATATTTTTATGCCATTATGAATGGCCTGATACTACTTGCAATTCCAGTAGGTATTCAGGCCCTGGTTGGCTTTGCACAAACCAATACGGCTTCAGCTTCAATAGCAGTACTTATTGTATTAATAGTAACCAGCGTATTTGTTGCAGGCATATTGCAGGTAAAACAAATGCAGTTATCTGAAAAAATTCAGCAAAAGATATTTGTACGTTATTCTTTTGAAATTGCACAAAAAATACCGACTATTAATTTAATAGCTGTAGATAATTATTATTTACCTGAACTAATCAACCGTTTTTTTGATATTGTAAACCTGCAGAAAAGCCTTGCCAAATTATTATTAGTTTTTCCCCTGGCCATTATTCAAATTATTTTTGGTTTACTGTTACTGGCTTTTTATCATCCAGTATTTATTGCTTTTGGGCTATTGCTGGTATTAGTGCTGTATGCCATCCTTTATTTCTCAGGTACCAAAGGTTTAACAACAAGTCTGCAGGAAAGTGATTATAAATACAAAGTAGCTGGATGGCTGGAAGAAATGGCAAGAATAATTCGTTCGGTTAAATTTTCTAAATCAACCGATTTTCATTTGAGAAAAACAGACGAGAATGTTGTCAATTATTTAAATGCACGCACCAGTCATTTTAAAATACTGGAACTGCAGTTTAAATCACTAATTGGGTTTAAAACTTTAGTTACTAGCGCAATGCTAGTTGTGGGTACTTACCTGCTACTTAACCAGCAATTAAACGTGGGCCAGTTTATTGCTGCAGAAATCGTTATACTTACCATTATTGGATCTGTAGAAAAACTGATTAGTAATTTAGACAGCGTGTATGATGTACTTACATCAGTAGAAAAAATTGAGAAAATTACAGATAAAGAAACGGAAAAAAGCGGTAGTTTATTATTGCCTGCTGGCGATAATGCCATAAGTATTGCATTGTTACAAACCTCCTTTACCTATCCAAATTCCAATTGCAATACCTTAACTAATGTTTCTTTTTCGGTGGCAGCGGGAGAAAAAGTTAGTATACAGGGTAATGAAGGTTCTGGTAAATCTACTCTGCTCCGACTACTTGCAGGCAGTTACAATAATTTTGAAGGTGCTGTTCTTATAAATGATATCCCTATCAACAATTATAACATACAATCACTGCGTTCTAAAACCGGTGTGGTAATAAGTCAGCAGGATATTTTTGAAGGCACTTTAATGGATAATATTTGTATGGGCATGCAAGGTGTAGACATGCATGAGCTGTTATCACTATGTAACACCACTGGCTTAACCAATTTCATCAGCACATTAAAATACGGCTTTGATACTCCACTTTTTGCCACAGGCCGAAAACTTCCTGCTCATGCCATTAAAAAAATATTACTGATAAGGGCGCTCATAAATAAACCAAAATTATTATTACTGGAAGAACCCTGGATAGGACTGGAACAACAATACCAGCAACAAATAAAAAATTTATTGCTTACAGGTATTAATACAACAGTATTAGTAATTACCAAAGACGAGGCTTTTGCCAAAGCCTGCGATAAAGTAATTGTTTTAAAAGAAAATGGTTGTAAAGTAATTGACAAAAAATAAAACCAGTATTTAAACCGGTTTATAAAATATTTTAAACTAAATAAATTTCTGTAATTAAAAATAGAATTCATGAAAACATTAAAAGCATATTCGGTTATTTACCGGCATAATAAAACAAGTCATATAAAATATTGGTCATCAGGTTTTCTGCTGGTGATGCTGGTCATTTTGTTTTTACCATGGACGCAAAATATAAGGGCCAAAGGAAATGTAACCACCCTGCGACAGGAGCAACGGCCTCAGGAACTCAACAGTATTATTCCGGGTAAAATAGTAAAATGGTTTGTAAAAGAAGGTGACCTGGTAAAGGCCGGTGATACCATTTTACAAATAAGTGAAGTGAAAGAAGAATACATGGATCCCAACCTGGTAAACAGAACCGGTGAGCAACTGGATGCCAAACAAATGAGTGTGCAATATTATAAAAATAAGGTAGCCACCAGCCAAACACAAATAGGTGCATTAGGTAATAACCGGGTATTAAAGCAAACACAATTGCAAAATAAAATTCAGCAGTTACAACTTAAGTTGCAAAGCGACAGTATGGAAAATATTGCTGCCAGTAACGATTATGCTATTGCCACGCTGCAATTTAAAAGACAAAAAGCAATGTACGACAGCGGATTGGTTTCGCTGACTCAATTAGAGCAACGTAATCAAAGTTTTCAAAACGCATTAGCAAAAAAAATAAGTAGTGAAAATAAGCAGGGCAGCACAAAGCAGGAGCTCTTAATTGCAAGGATAGAAATGGATGCCATTAACCAGGATTATGCAGAAAAAGTTTCCAAGGCACAGGCCGACCAGTTTCAATCATTATCTCAAATAGCAGGTGGCCAGGGCGATGTGGCCAAGCTTAAAAACCAGTACAGCAATTATAATATCCGAAGTGGTATGTATTTTATTACTGCGCCGCAAGGGGGGCAAATTACTAAAGCAAAAAAAGCAGGTATTGGAGAAATAATTAAAGATGGCGAAATGCTGGTAGAAATTGTACCTGATAAAATAGATTATGCCGTAGAGCTTTTTGTGGAGCCAATGGACTTGCCATTAGTTTCAGTTAATCAAAAAGTACGCTTTATGTTTGACGGTTTTCCTGCAATTGTTTTCAGTGGCTGGCCAAACGCTTCGTACGGAACATTTAGCGGAGAAGTGGTTGCAATAGAAAATGCTGTAAGTGCTAATGGAAAATTCAGGATTTTAATTCAGGAAGATATTAGCGATAATAAAAAATGGCCGGCAGCATTAAAAATTGGAGCCGGTACTCAGGGTATTGCATTATTAAAAAATGTTCCGGTATGGTACGAACTGTGGCGGAATATCAATGGCTTTCCGCCAGATTTTTATAATACTTCAAATAAAAATGATAAAACAAAATAAGATGAAAAATATTTTATTACTGCTAACCGCATTTTTTTTAATACAAAAAAGCAAGGCTGCTGACAGTGTTAAAACACTTTCATTACCTAATTTTTTACAAATTGTAAAACGGTTTCATCCTGTTGCTAAACAGGCCTTCATTCAGGTAGATAAAGCCAAAGCCGGTCTCACTATTGCCAGGGGAAATTTTGATCCTATATTGAGCAGCAGTGCGGGTAATAAAACTTTTGATGGCATCAATTACTATCAATCAAATGCCACGCAGTTAAGTGTGCCTGTTTGGTATGGAATTGAATTAACTACCGGTATTGAATATTTAAGTGGTGGCAGAACCGATCCAACAGAAACCATTGGAAAAACCAGTTTTACCGGCATTAGTATACCACTGGCAAAAAATTTACTGATGGATAAAAGAAGGGCTACATTACAACAGGCTACAATAATGATTCAGGCTTCGGAACAGGAGCAAAAAATTTTATTAAACAATTTGATGATGGATGCCACAGAGGCTTATTGGCAATGGGTGCAGGCATGTTTAGTATATAATATTTATAATTCTGTTATTGCTTTAAACTATAAAAGAGCAGGTTTAGTAACAGCTGCTTACAAGCTAGGTGAAAGGCCGGCCATTGATACCACAGAAGCAATTGTACAATTACAAAATTTTGAATACCAGCAAAACGAAGCTTTGCTGAGCAAACAAAATGCAAGAGTATTGCTGAATACTTTTTTATGGAAGCAAAATAATGAAGCTTATGATCTGCCTGAAGATGTATTACCAGATAAAAAAACAGAAGCGTTGTATGATGCTGTACTATTTCCAGAATTGGATAAAATTATTGTTGATGCAAAAACATCTCATCCCGAATTAAATATTTATGGGAATAAACTAAATGCTTTAACTATAGAAAGAAAATTAAAGTTTCAGGAACTGTTACCAAAAGTTGATTTAAAATATAATCAATTGGCTAAAGGGTATACTATTGCAACTGCATCAATAAAATCTTTATTTGCTAATAATTACCGGTTGGGAATAAACTTTAGCGTACCAATAAGGCTAAGCCAAGGTAGAGGCGAATATAAATTAGCCAAACTTAAGATTACCGAAACTAAATTACAACAAAGCCAAAAAGAAATTGACATCATTTACAAAGTGAAAAAATATTATTATCAGCTGGTAAACTATAAAACACAGGTAAATCTTTTGCAAAAAACCTATAACAACTATTTACTGTTGCAGCGTGGCGAAGAAATACGTTTATTTAATGGAGAAAGCTCATTATTTTTAGTAAACAGCCGGGAGAATAAAACGCTGGAAACTTTAATAAAACTAACTGAAACTACAATAAAGTATAATAAAACTTCCCTTGGGCTGCAATGGGCTGCGGGGCTGTTGTGGCAGAATGTATTATAACATTATAACAACTTTATTATTACATTTATTGATTATTAATCCGCCATTTTTGGTTTTGGTGCTTGAATGAATAATTCGGTAATTGTAATAACTGCAGCTAAATATATTGAAGTTTAGGTTTTATTGTTTTATTCTTTATTATTTTTGATTCTTAAATAATGACAGTTTGAAACCATTTGAAAAAATATTAAAAGATAATAAGGAATGGGCAGCACAGATGGTTGCCGCCGATCCGGATTATTTTAAACGGCTGGTTGAGATACAGAATCCCGAAGTTTTGTGGATAGGTTGTAGCGATAGCAGAGTGCCTGCCAACACCATTACCGGAACAGAACCCGGCGAGATATTCGTACACCGTAATATTGCCAATATGGTAGTAAATACGGACCTTAACCTGCTAAGTGTTTTAGAATATGCCGTAAACGTGCTTAAGGTTACACATATTATTGTTTGCGGGCATTATGGATGCGGAGGTGTGAAAGCGGCGATGAACAGGCATAGCATAGGTATCATCAACAAATGGATCCGCAACATCAAAGATGTTTACCGAATTCACCGTGATGAATTAGAAAGTATAACTGATGAAGAAAGCCGGACAAACAAACTTGTTGAGCTTAATGTACAGGAGCAGGTAATGAACTTAGCTAAAACTTCTATTGTTCAAACAGCCTGGAAACATAATCATCGGCCCCATTTACATGGCTGGGTGTATGGTTTGCAGGATGGCATTATTAAACCGGTATCAGATATTGCCCCGGGATCTCATTTTGATGAACTCTACGAATTTGACAACCTGTAAATAGTTTCGATTTAATAATTATCTGTCCATTTAAATTGCTGACGAATAATATTTTCCTTCTCCAATTTAACATATTTTAAAAACGCTTCGGCTACAGGTGAAAATCTTTTATTTTTAAGCCAAATAAGGCTCCATACCGATTTGATAGGAAATCCTTTTACAGGTATAATCTGTAACTGACCGTTGTTTAATTCATTTTTAATTCCAATTAATGGCATTATAGAATATCCCATTCCTGCTATAACCGCCTGCTTTACTGCTTCGTTAGAAGTAAGCTCCATTTTCTTTTTAACCGGTAATTTATTCCGGTTTATAAACTGCTCCATAATCAATCTGGTGCCCGATCCATTTTCCCTGAAAATCATTGGAATATCTTCAAATATTTTCTTGTTATATTGTTTTTCTTTAAACTTTTTATCTGTATTTCCTACCAGGTATAATTTATTTTCAACCAGTTCCAGTTTGTTTAAATTTATTTTTTCAGGCAATACCGACACCAAGGAAAAATCAACTTCATTCTTTTCGAGACTATCTATGACTTTTGATTTATTTGTTACATCTAATACTAATTCAACCCCCTCATGTTTATTAATAAATCCTGAAAGAAAATAAGGTATTATATACTGACCTGTAGAAACTACCGATATTTTTAACCGTCCTGTTAGTTTTCCCTTGAAATCATTTGTGCGGTAATTGATGGCATGCACTTCTGCAAGTATTCGTTCTGCTGCCACAGCCACTTCTTTCCCAAAATCAGTAATAAAAATTTTTCTACCTATTATTTCTGTAAGTGGTATGTCAAACTGATGCTGGAAATTTTTAAGCTGGATGGATACCGCCGGCTGGGTTAAATGCAATTCTTCTGCTGCCTTTGTAACACTTGATGTTTGTGTTACTTTCAGGAATATCTGCAATTGGTTGATGGTGTAATTCATAAATTATTTTTATGCAATGTATCATAAAGTTAAATGAAATTTTATGGTTACTATCGCGCAGTTTTGCGTTGTCAAAAAAATATATTTTATATGTTACTAAAGATTACTAAAATAGCAGCCTTTTTTGGGGGGATTTTGATGCTCTATAGCTGCAGTACAAACAAAAACCATCAAAACGTAATAACAACCCGAGTTGAACCTGTTACAACTGTTTTATCTGCGCAAGAACGTGCAAAACTTACTCCGGACCAGATTCTTGAAGATTTGAAAGAAGGTAATAACCGTTTCAGAAACAACAATTCAACCCAAAGAGATCACTCTGCACAAATTAGAAATTCTGCAGTGGGTCAGTTCCCTAAAGCCTTTGTGTTAAGTTGTGTAGACAGCCGTATTCCAGTAGAAGATATTTTTGACCAAGGCCTGGGTGATGTGTTTGTTGGCCGTGTAGCTGGCAATTTTATAAATGAAGACCTATTGGGCAGTATGGAATTTGCTTGCAAGGTGGCGGGTGCAAAATTAATTTTAGTAATGGGTCATCAGCATTGTGGTGCCATTAAAGGGGCAATTGATAATGTTAAACTAGGTAACCTCACCAATTTGTTATCTAAAATAAATCCTGCTATTGCAATGAGCCAGGATTTTACAGGAGAAAAAAAATCTGCTAACGAAGATTACGTTAGACATGTATCTCAGAATAATGTAAAGAATGCCATAAATAATATAAGATTAAAAAGCCCCGTACTCAGGGAAATGGAAGCTAAAGGGGAAATAAAAATTAAAGGAGCATTTTATATACTAACTAAAGGAGAATTAATCATTTTAGACGATCTTAAAAACACAAAAAAATAATTTTTTATGGACTTTCATATTTTAATTTCAAACCTTACTAACCCTACATTACTTTTTTTTATTTTGGGTATTGTGGCAACTAGCGTTAAAAGCGATCTTGAAATACCTGCTTCATCTAGTAAGTTTATATCGCTTTACCTACTTTTTTCTATTGGTTTTAAAGGTGGCCAGGAGTTAGCAAATAGTGGTTTCACTAATGAGATAATATATTCCTTATTGTTCGGATTATTGCTGGCATCCTTGATTCCCCTGTACACTTTCTTTATCCTAAAAAGAAAGTTAAGCATAAGTGATGCTGGTGCTGTTGCGGCAGCATACGGATCAGTAAGTGCTGTAACTTTTGTTGCGGCAGCTTCATTTCTGGAAGCACAAAAAATTACATTCGGTGGCCATATGGTAGCAGTAATGGCATTGATGGAATCGCCGGCAATTATAGTAGGTGTAATTCTAATGATGCAATTTGATAAAAGCAACAAGAACAAAATGAATTTAAAGTCTGTAGTAAAACATTCATTTACAAACGGAAGTGTATTATTGATTTTAGGAAGTCTGGTTATTGGATTAATAGCAGATACTAAACAAGCAGAAGGAATCAGGCCTTTTACCACAGATATTTTTAAGGGATTCCTGGCCATCTTTTTACTTGAAATGGGAATGGTAACTGCCAAAAGATTCTCAGCATTTAAAAAATACGGGCTTTTTGTTTCATTATTTGCCTTATTTATTCCCGCATTGAATGGATGTATAGTTGCTTATATAAGCCAGTTTGTAACGCATGATTTAGGGAATCGTTTTATTTTTGCTATTCTTGCTTCAAGTGCATCTTATATTGCTGTTCCTGCAGCTATGCGATTGGCCGCCCCAAAAGCCGACCCTGGATTATATATTCCGATGGCACTGGGTGTAACATTCCCATTTAATATTACTATTGGAATGCCACTTTATTTTGCAATAATAAATTATCTGTAGCCATTTTTATAATTTGAAACAGTACAAAAAAAGAACTAAAAAAAATTCTTAACTAATTGATAATAAATAAACGGCTATTTTATTTTAAATTTTTCAATTGCATGTTTGGTAAAATCACTCAGTACCAAGCGGCCACTGATAGCCGCTCTTTCCTTAAGTAAAGTTTCCCAATGCTCGGTTCCTTTCCAGAATATTTTTTTCATTTCTGCCATGGCATGTGGATTAGCATGAGCCAAAGTATTCGACAATTTAAAAATGGCTTCGTCCATATTTTCAATAGAGTCATGTATCTCGGAAAAAAGCCCTTTGCGTTTTGCCCAATCGGCAGTGCGCCATTGGGTTGCATCAATTGCCAATGCACTGAATGCCGATGTACCAATCTTTCTTTCAATTGCGGGACCTACTACAAAAGGTCCAATGCCAATTGCTAGTTCACTTAATTTTAATTCCGCAGCATGAGTGGCAATGGCATAATCAACTGCAGCAGCCAAACCTACACCTCCGCCTACACATTTACCCTGTATCCTTCCAATAATGAGTTTAGGGCATTTGCGCATGGCATTAATAACATTGGCAAATCCATTAAAAAAATGCAGGCCTTCTTCCTCTTTTTTAATAGCAATCAATTCGTCAAAACTTGCGCCTGCACAGAAAGTGTTATCGCCAGCACTTTTTAAAATAATTACTTTGGTATCGTCGTGTGTACCAGCGTAATGAATTTCTTTTGCCAACGTAGCCAGTATTTTTGCAGGCAAACTGTTACTTTGAGGATGAAAAAATTCGATGGTGTTAATGCCATGTTCAATATGGCTTTTTACATATGCGTCCAACATAACTTAAGATTTAATATTTATTGAATTATTTTCTGTACCATAGTTAAAATAGTAGCAATTCCCGTTACTTCATTGGTATCATCAATCATTTCAACCAGCCATTTTACAATTCCTTTTTCAATATCATCGCCTCTTTTAAAATCTTCTGGATTTACCAAAACTCTTTTATCGTTGAGCAATTTTTCTTTACAAGTAAATCGAATATGAATTTCGCTACCCGGGTATACTGGTTTGGTAAACCTTAATTCATCGATGCCATAATTCAATAGCACTGGATTTTTTTCATAACTATCTACAAATAACCCTGCTGCAATACTCATAATAAAATAACCATGTGCCACCTGTTGTTCAAACATGGTTCCTGTAAAGTCGGTAGTTTTTATATGTGCATAAAAATGATCGCCACTCAAGTCGGCAAAACGATCAATATCTTCTGCAGTAATCAATCTTTTTTCAGTGATAATTTGATCTCCAATTTCTAGCTCTTCAAAATATTTTTTAAAAGGATGTTTATCAGATATTTTTCCTGCTGCATTAGGCTGGTATACATTAGTGATGGCTGTAACCATATTGGGCGAACCCTGTAATGCAGTACGCTGTAAATAATGCTTAACCCCACGAATACCTCCCATTTCTTCGCCGCCACCAGCACGTCCAGGGCCACCATGCGTTAATAACGGTAACGGAGAGCCGTGACCTGTACTTTCCTTTGCACACTCTTTATTCAACACTAAAATTCTTCCGTGATGAGATGCAGCATTAATAACATATTGCTTTGCAATTTTACTGTTTGCCGTAACAATAGAGGAAACCAAACTACCTTTTCCCATCTTACTTAAAACAACAGCATCGTCTGTATTCCTATATGGCATTATGGTGCTTACTGGTCCAAATGCTTCTACTTCATGTACCGCTGTTGAAGCAAAAGGATTGTTGTTCATTAATAATAAGGGAGATAAAAATGCACCTTGTTTTGCATCTGCATCAATTACACTAACACTATCCAAACTGCCATAAACAATTTGTGATGAGGCTAATAATTTTTGTACCTGTTCTTTTACTTCGTTTCGCTGGGTTTCGCCGGCAAGGCTACCCATTCTTACTGTTGAATTTAATGGATTACCAATGGTAGTTTGAGCCAATGCACTACCAATGGCTTTCCACATGTCTTCCATTTTATTTTCGGGCACAAATATTCTGCGGATACCCGTGCAACGCTGCCCGGCTTTTAAGGTCATTTCTTTTCTAACCTCTTTTACAAAAATATCCCACTCTGCCATATTGGGCTCTACATCATTACCTAGCACAATACAATTCAAACTATCTGCTTCCATGGTAAAAGGTACGTTCTCTCTTAAAATATGAGGGTTTGATTTTAGCAGTAAGCCTGTTGATGCACTTCCAGTAAACGTAATTACATCTTGTGAAGTAACATGGTCTAGTAGGTCGCCAGCACTACCACAAATTAATTGCAATGCACCTTCGGGTAAAATTTTACTAGCTATAATTTCTTTTACCACTGCTTCGGTTAAATAAGAAGTTACTGTTGCAGGTTTAACAATGCAAGGCATGCCTGCAAGTAAATTCACTGCAATTTTTTCCAGCATCCCCCATACCGGAAAGTTGAATGCATTAATGTGAATGGCCACACCTTCTTTAGGAGTAAGAATATGTGTACCCATAAATGTATTTTGCGTACCTAGGTTATGGCTTTCCCCATCTATACAAAATATTTCATTCGGAAATTTTCTTCGCAATGAAGCATTGGCAAATAAATTTCCAATACCTCCTTCAATATCTACCCAACTGTCGGCCTTTGTTGCACCCGTTTGATAAGAGATTTTATAAAAGGCATCCAGATGATTCCGCAAATGCAAAGCCAACGCTTTAAGCATATTGCCTCTTTGATGAAAAGTCATGTTTCGCAAAGCCGGGTTTCCCACAGTTCTTGCATATTCAGTAATGGATTTAAAATCCAATCCTTTTGAACTGGCAGCACCAATTACAGATCGGGTAACAGCATTAAATAATGGCTGGCCATCCCCATCTCCTGTTATCCATTTGCCGGAAATATAATTTTCCAGTTTGTACATAGCAATCATTTATAGTATAAAGGTAATTGAAAAATAAAAGGATTTTTTTTCTAACCGCTTCATCCTTTTAAAAGATTAAACTGTTTTAAATGGTGTACCACATGTTTATGGTGTATCTGAATCCATTCTGCTGCATTTAGATTACCAAATGCGGGATGCATGGTTTTTATTCCTGGATGAGATTCAAAATAATTAAAAAAATAATCTAGCTCCCTCTGCAAATCCTGCAATGCCAATAACATGTTGGCATGCTTAGGCGCTTGTGGCTCATCGGGTATTAATGAACTAGGCGCTTTTGTATTCTCTTTAAATTCATTATCACTCCATAAAAATTCCATGTATTTGGGTAATAATTTTTCGGGCGTTTCAAGTATGGTTTTTACTTTGCCTGATGAAGCAGCAAAAATCAGACTTAAATGTTCTACCATTTGTTGTCCATTCATCTTTCCCCATTTACCTGTTGCTGTAGCGGGCAATGTGTTTAACAGGTTTAATAATTCTTTTTCAATAAACCTCTTTTTAACTGCATCCATTACATTCATTTTAAAGATACAAGTTAAAATAAAAAAGCATCAACCAGTTGATTGATGCTGTTCAATAAATGATATTATACAATTACAATTTAGTATCAATCTCCTTACACAAAGCACTAAATATTTCTTCAATGGTGCCTTCTCCTTTTATAGCAATCAATTTATCAAACTTATTGTAATAATCTGCCACTACGGCTGTTTTGTTGCGGTATTCTATAATTCTTGCCCTTATCACCGATTCATTGGTATCATCACTACGGCCGCTGGTTTCGCCACGTTTCATCAAACGATTTACCAATTCTTCTTCACTTACATTTAAGGCTAGCATAGCGGCAATGGAAGTTTTTTTCAGTTCCAATAATTTATCTAAAGCTTCTGCCTGTGCCGGAGTACGGGGAAAACCATCGAATAAAAATCCATTAGTATTTGGATTGCTATCCAATGCAGAGCTAATCATTCCTATTACTACTTCATCGGGTACCAAATGGCCCTTATCCATTATCTTCTTAGCTTCAACGCCAAGTGGGGTATGATTGGCAATTTCACTACGTAATATATCGCCGGTACTCAAATGCTTTAACCCATATTTTGCAATCAGTTTCTCACTTTGCGTTCCCTTTCCGCTGCCCGGTGGGCCAAATAGTATAAGATTAAACATATTTATTTACTGTACATCTAGTGGTCGGCAAATATAATATACGAACTTTAAATATCCTTTAACAATTACAAGAAACTATTGAAAATTTATAAACCGAACTAATTTGTATGTTTAATTGTTTTTAATGATAATACTTAATTTGAAACAATGAAGACAAGCTTTATTACATTATTGATGACCATTTTGTTTTGTAGCTGCAATAGCCAGACTGCCAATTCAAAAAAAAACAACACCATGAACGATAAATCAAATCAAAACCCCGCGTATTCTACCACCGACACCAGCAAAGTAACGCTAGGTAATGAAGCGTGGAGAAAAATATTACCAAAAGAAATTTATGAAATAGCCCGCGAAAAAGGCACTGAAAGGGCGTTTACCGGAAAATATTGGAATACCTATGATACAGGCACTTATTATTGTGCAGTATGCGGTAATCCCCTTTTTCGTAGCAACGGAAAATTTGAAAGCAGTTGTGGCTGGCCAAGTTTTTTTGAACCTATTACAAAAGGTAGTCTTATTTATTTACCCGATAATAGTTATGGTATGACCAGAACTGAAGTAGAATGCGGCCGTTGTAAAAGTCATTTGGGACATGTATTTGAAGATGGCCCACCACCAAGTGGCTTACGCTATTGCATTAATGGCAATGTGTTGAATTTTGAAAAAGCACAAGAAGCTAATAAAATAAAATAACAAGCCAAAAAGTCTATTTTAAGCACAACTCGGTAATTGCCCTGTTGTGCTTTTTTATTTTTAAGACCAAAATTTTGATACTACAAAAAAAATTAGTGTAATAAACTGCACCTTTTAGAGTGATATATAT
>Ga0194047_10000788_pt1 | contig 20129 bp, 15 predicted proteins | sample JunL225m_MetaG_2_FD_160070 | JGI IMG/M metagenome (GOLD analysis project Ga0194047, IMG submission 160070) | Anoxic zone freshwater microbial communities from boreal shield lake in IISD Experimental Lakes Area, Ontario, Canada - Jun2016-L221-5m | ecosystem: Environmental > Aquatic > Freshwater... | reverse complement strand
GTCCAAACAGTGCATCAGAGGAGGTCGTCATGTCACGGGCGGAAACAGTTCTCAACATTAAACAGTGGGGTAATAATTTAGGGGTTCGTCTGCCGCTGACAGTTGCCCGCGCAGCCCATCTGCACCGCGACCAGCGTGTTCGAGTCGCTGTGGAAGGAGGGTGTGTGGTAATAACACCTGTTTCGGGGTTAACACCGTCATTAGACGAAATGATAGCCTCGTTTGATCATGCTCGCCATGGTGGAGAGGTTATGATCACCAAGCCTGTTGGAGTTGAGAAATGGTAAAATAGTGGGTACAGATAAATCAGAGTGGGTACCAGACAGACAAGACATCATCTGGATTAACTGCAATCCTCAGGCTGGCAACGAAATGCGAGATAATCATCCTTTTCTGGTATTGTCTCCTCGTAATTTTAATAAGGCAACCTCATTGGTAATAGGATTACCTTTGACTACTGCAGATTATAATGCCGACAACCTGTTTGCTGTTGCAGTGGGAAATGTCCAAGGTAAAAAGTCAGGAAAAACAAGTTATGTGCTTTGCCAGCAACCAAAGTCATTCGATTGGCAAAGCCGTAAATGTTCTCCTCACCCGATGAAACGCCTCTCTGACGATTATTTCATTGAATGTTGTGCTCGACTAAACCGAATCATCCAACTTGTAACTTGACATTCGTGGCAATACCCGTTCTCAGGATTATTCGTCACCGAAAAATAGTTTGTAGTTGCGTTTCAGAAAGCTAATGGCAATGGGAGTTTTATTTTTCTTATTAAAGTGATCGTCAGGATATAACGCATAATAACGTTCCAGTAATTCTCGATCATCATCTGAAAAAGTAAAATCATTCTCTAACAGTTTAAGCATTTCTACAGTCGCTTCATATATTTCCTCTTCAGTATTATCTATATGCAAATAACCCAATTCTTTCAACTTAACTCCGTCTCCAAAAGCAGGGTTATCCCTATCGTTAAATTCAGAAAAGAAACTCTTGTAAGCGAGAAATTGATCAGATTCAATTTGTTTTATTTTCTTGGGGATATACATCGATTTCTTTGTATATGGCTTTAAACCAATAGGTACGCAATTTATTCCAAGATAAGGGGTCTCAAAAGGATCGGTTGCCGCGTTGATTATGCCTGAACCAGATCCCATTATAAAACGACATTTAGCACAAAGGTAAATATCCATGAAATCATTTCTAAAATCAGAACCAGCATAATGAATCATACGATTATGTTTGAGACGCAATTTTTGGGAGACATATTGCCCAATTCTAACAACAAACCCTCCATTATCAATGATATATTTGATTGCTTTGCGGTAGGTATTTATGTCGTCGTCCCGATAATCATGATAGGACCAATCAGCTCCTACGGTATGGACATTTAAATATTCGGAATCTCTCGAAAAGACACAGACAAACCAATCATACTTACCTATTCCCATGCTACTTAACTCACTTCTCCCTCGCTCCTCTTCTTCAGGAGTAAATTGAATAGTGGTGTCTGTAGTAGTAAATTCCTCGTATTCTGTACTCTTATACAGAGTATATGTATTGATCCAATGGTTTAGCACTCGAGGTCCATATTGCATTAAAAATTCAAATAATATCTGGTTTTCAATTATTGTAAGATGTTTTTTATACATCTCAAGAAGTTGCCTGTTAGCGGGGTTCTCTCCAGATACGAAAATATATGTTTTATCGTCGGGTATGCGTCCAAGCTGCCGAAGTCTCAGGTACATTTCTGTATTTGCTGCCAGGTGACCTATCCGATAGCTGTGTATGGCACCAAAAACTATGTTATTAGATATTGTAGCGGCGTCAAAGACTCCTCCAATAGCAGAAACAATTTTTTGGTACAGAACAAGATCGCAAGTCTTTCCCAGACCATCGAAGACGATATCTTTTGTGCCTTGATATGCCTGTAAAGCAAGTGATTTGGCATCATTCAATTTGCCAACCATTATTAAAGAGTTACATAGAGTAATAATAGTTTCTCTATTGTATTGATTAATGGCCGTAAAAAGAGAGGCCGCCTTTTGACAGTGATAAATTGCTTTCTTATAATCGTTTTGCTGGTAGTATGTAGCTCCAAGATTATGATGAACGATGGGACTATTTTTGTCCAAAACCAAGGCTGCTAACCCCGTTCTGAGGGCACTGTTGTAATCACCATTCAGATAATAAGATTCACATTCTGCGTTTAGTTTTAATATTTTTTGCATCATAAAAGTACCCTCTCCGTTGGCCATGCACACAAATATCAATACAAGTAAGCTCTTCCATCATGGCCCATTTATGACATACTTCTTACCACTTTGCAGAAATTTGTCAAAAACTTTACATATATGCCGCAAAAACAATTGCCCAATATTAGTAACTTGCAGACTTTGCTCTGACAGATTGATAATACCTTTCAGCACAAGTGCTTGCAAATCAAGAAGTTCATTTGAAAAATATTCTGGGAAAAATATTCCATACTGATTTTCCACCGACTTAAAATCAACACACCGCTTACAAAGGATCATGTTAATTACTACGCGTCTGATTTCATCATCTTTATTCAAGATGTAGCCTCGTTCTATCGGTAATTTATTTTCAGATATCTTTGCCTCATATTCGTCAAGAGAATAAGTGTTTTGCGCATACAAAGTTCCAATCTGCACGGTTGCAGTAGTACCAACGCCCAAAAGATTGTCTGACCAACCGGGGGTAAACCCGATAAAACTACGCTTCATTGTGCCTGAACGGGCAGCAATTGCGAGCGAATCATTAGGTAGTGCGAAATGATCAATTCCAATATGTTGCCATCCCGCTTTAACAAAGGCTTTTGTTGCTTCTATAAACATCCAGGCCATATCGTCTTCGCTTGGCCTTTGGTAATGACTGATTGCTTGTTGATGCCGTCGCGATTCCGGGACATGAGCATACCGAAGAAGCGTAATTCTGCTTGGTGACAACTTAATCACTTGATGAATTGTCTCAAGAAATGATTCGCAAGTTTGAAGGGGTAGTCCATAGAGAATGTCAAAATTAATTCCCGAAAAATTTTGACGCACCGAATCGCTCAGCAATGATTTTATGAGAGCAAAAGGCTGCACCCGATTTATAGCTTTCTGCACCACTGGTGCAAAATCTTGCACTCCAAAAGAAAGTCTCGAAATGCCTGCGGCTTTGTACCAATCAAAGTGTTCTTGCGAAACAGTACGTGGGTCGATCTCGATCGAAAACTCGAGGAAAGTTCCCCATTTTATCCATTTACGTAACCTGGAAATAAGTTCACTAAAATCCTTCTCTCCCAGTGACGAAGGGGAACCGCCTCCAAGGTGAATATCTGTTACATACAATGAAGACCCTAGTTGACTAAAGAGCAAGTCTATTTCACGATAAAGGAATTGTAGATACCTCTTAATTCGGACTTCATCGCTCGTTATTTCTGCATTACAGATACAATAGAGGCACTGCTTTGGGCAAAAGGGGAAGTGGACATAAAGCCCCGCCTTTAAGTTGCTTGAATTTTTAAATATATTTGAAAGATTCGTAAGGTATACTTCAGAATCGACCGACTGCTTCCACTCGGATAACGTAGGGTAACTAGTATAATATGGGCCGGGCTCATTAAATTTTTTCAGCAAGTCCGATGAAAACATTTGATAGTTCCTTATTCAGCACCACTAACGTGCGCTTATTCAGGCCGTCGGAAAACATCTGGTTTTCAGATGCGTGACCGACAGGTTGTATTTAAAAAAGTCCCTACTACCAACTTCGGAAGCGGAAAGCACAGCTTCCAACTTTTCTATTATCTTAATATCGATATGCCCCTGCATCCTATATTGCAAATACGCTTGAAAATAATGTGGGATCGGATCTTCAGGCGCAACAACGTCGCAGATATTTTTTACATATTTATGTTGCTGATCTAATTTAATCGGATTTTCCACAAAAAATAATCGTTTAAAATTTAAGTGGAAATTAAACCAACGCCATATAATGACCAATTCACTTCTATTTGGTACATAGTCAAAATTCCATTGCTCAAAAATATTGCCAGAATTGGGTAGAGGTGTGGTTGAATTTTGTATTTGTTCCCGTTGTTTTCCATATGCGCCACTGTTGTACCTAACATCACCGGAGTCCAATTGTTTATCTATGCTGGACTCCAAAGACATTCCAAAAATCGGAGTATTAGGAAGTGGTTGCAATATAGTAACATTATACCAGTCCAGATTCATTGAACACGCGACTTTATAGGTGTCATGCATCATGCCGATTGTCTCACCAGGAAACCCGATCATCAGAAAAATCCTGGCATTAATCTCTGGATACCGTAGAAGTACAGATGCAGCATTAATATAATCCGATATTTTTGCAGGTTTATGGGTAGACCTAAGTATCTCCTCATTACCTGACTCTACGCCAATATTGAGTCCAATACATCCGCTTGCAACGGCAGCAGCAATTACTTCTTCCTGGCAAGAGGCGGCAATTACTCCGTTCGTGCAATCCCAGGTTACCTGGATGTTGCGATACACCATTTCATTAAAAAGTGAAATAGCACGTTTCGTATCATAGAGAAAATCATCATCCAGCCACATGACATGGCCGATATTAAATTCTTTTTGCAAATATTGAAGTTCGTCAACGACGGATTTCACAGAACGGCTACGTACACCTTTGCCATTAAATCCTCGCACACTGCAAAAAGTACAAGAACCACGGCAACCTCTATTTGAAATAATTGTAGAAAAAAGTGTTTCAGGTGCTTTAAGGCAATAGAATGATCCTATTACTCCATAACGCGATAATTCCGTTGTATTCATCAAATCGTGAGCAGGTATTACATCTAATTCCTCTTTAGTGGGAAGCAAGCGAGTTTCATAAGTCAGATTCTCTTTCGTGAAATGAATTTGAAAAAGATCCACGGCCATTTTTTTGTTGACCGTACGGATAAAATTACGCACGGCATACTCCGCTTCGTACAGGAAATATATATCCAACTTCGAAAAATCATGCAAAAGATGTCCAAGAAAGTTTCTGGCTGCAAAACAGTTTGTTATATGGACACCTCCTAGTGCTAATGGGATTTGGGGGTTGCTTGTTTTAATAAAAGAGCATACTTGGGACGTAATATTGTGACCCTGTGTAAACATACAGGTAACACCGATAAAATCGGGGAAGAATAGCTCTAATTCCAGTTTTAGCCTAGATTTCCATGTCTCCTGAAAATCAAAATCCTCGCCATTGCCTTCACGAGATACTTTCAGTATTTCATGGTTAAGATTGACTATACGAACATCTAACCCGTCATCAATTAATAGACGTGCGATTATACCCAAGCCGTAAGGAGGGAAATTCCAATAACGCCCGCGTACTGCCGTCTTATAATCAAACAGGCCTTCATCCGCATCAGGCGGAGCAACAAGCAAGACACGTTTGATAGTAGAATTTGACGGATAAAGTAAACGTAATGCGGCCACTGCAGCATTTTTCTTTTCCATTTTTTCATCTCACTATAGAGAACAGGAAACTTTCTACCAGGTTATTAGAACTGATTCCGCATGCTTTTCCAATATCGATAAAATCAATACCAACAACTCAGCTTCGAGTACAATTTCCGTTAAGCACATTCCAAAGGTGCACCACCCGGTTCCACGCTAATGTCTTCTTTGCCATCTTGATACGGAAGAATGACGGCGGCTTGCGCCATACTGAACGTTGCATCAACAATGAGTTGCATACTCAGCAGTTATGGTTACCAAAGCATTGTAGACCTGTTCCCTGTCGTTTGGGAAATTTTTCATCAGCCCAGCCAATTGAAATTTTTCAAAGCGATAGCGCCAGGATTCTGAGCGTGCAAGAATGTCTGCACTTTGTGCGTGATCGACTAGCCCCTGTTTTAAATTTCCTGTAACAACCTGACCAAGCCCGGCAAATAATGCCATATAGGGATTATCAGGATATGAGATCCGCAGGGCATTTACCCACCTGACAAATGCGACCGCGTCACCGCCGGGCGCAAGATTCTTGTTACCGATATAGTTCGTCGCCATATTGAATGTTAGCCAGATGTTTTTCAACAATTCCTGTGACGGTAGTGTATCGTCGGGAATCGCAAAAACCTCCGGTCCAAGCGGGAGAGCACGGTCTTCCAGTAATTCCCGGCTAGGCGCGCTTTTGGTCGGAATGAAATCGATTGCGCCACCACTCTCACCATGAGGTTTATCTGAAGCAGTCGCTTTGCTGGTTACCTGGAACAACGAAAACGAGGACCAATCAAGATTCAGATCAATTGAAAGTTTGTAAGTTTGCAGCATCTGCGCAAAGGTTTCTTCACCGAACAAACCGATAATGTAATTGCCGCCAACGAAAAACTCTGGGTAGTTCTGCAATAGAGCAGCAATTTTTTTGAAAGTAGCTGGTGTACCGGGCTTTTTCATCCTGCGCAACATTTCATTACTGCCAGCTTCAATACCGATCTTGAAGCCAATACAACCGGATGCTTTCATCAGGTCCAGTAATTCTTTTGTCAGAGAATTGGTTATCAAACCATTATTGGCTGCCCAAGTAATAGAGTGGCTTTGGCGCAAAGGGATTAGTTGATCCAAAAACTGCGCCGTAACGGCAGGCAGTGCCAGCAGGTCATCATCCAGCACCTCGAAGTGCCGTACTCCCCGCTCCTCTACTAGGTACCGCACCTCTGCAAGAGCAGCTTCCACCTGATGACTGCGGACTCCTTTGCCCATGAATGTCCGTACCCCACAAAAGGCACAATCACAGCGGCAACCACGATGGAGTTGAAATACTCCGTAGATTGTATCCTGCCCCATCATCCGCGAGTAAGGGTTGAGACAACCAGCCTGACAATACGCTTCCACCGCTACATGGCGATAACTCTCGATCAGGTTCCCGCTGATTGCAACCGGGGTGACGTCGCCACCCGACTCATGTACCTGCCCGGCATGGCTAAAAAAAATCCCCGGAACCTCCGGATGATCGATTGTATCTTCCAAGAGAAAATCCAACAGGTAGTTTATCTTGTATTCACCCTCACCATCAATGACAAAATGGCACAGGTTACGCTGCAGATAGCCCTCGATTTCATTGCTGGCTGTAGGACCACCGGCAATAACAATATGGCTATTTTTCTGCATCAGGTGAGCGAGCAGATCGGTCAGGGGATGGGGTTTATTGAAAAGATCGGCGTAAACAGTCAGACAGGAAACGGCAACAATAGATGGCTGAAGCTGATCAAGCACATCATCCAGCATTTCCAGCCAGGTATGAAAATCATAGTCAGGATCGGCTATCAGGCGTTGCAGCACCTGTAGATTGAGATCATGCAGTTCTAAATGTATATCCCGTCCGGAAAGGGAGGTCGCCAACCATTGCAGGCCGGTGGGAGGATATGCATAGTAGCCGCGATTGCGGATTACATCCACATTGATGGCATCGAACAGGAACTGTGGAGCCTGCAGTAGAAGCACTTTCTTCAGTGGGTGAAAGTCCTTTTTGAGAAGTTTCGCATACTCCTGAAGCGGATGTGATGCACAGGGATGCTCCATTGGGAGTGTCTTCATTAGTAGTGTTTCCCTTCGCCAGCATCAATCGGCACCATGCAGCCAGCCATCATTGATGCGGAGTCAGAGCAGAGAAACCCCAGAAGCGGGACAAGCTCTTCACCCTGTGCCAGATACCCCCTTGGTAAGCGCTGCTGAATAAACTGATCAACTACCTCCGGCTTCTCTGCAGACAAACGTTCCCATGAATTACCAGGCGCAAGAAATCCACCCGGCTGAATGCCGGTTACTACCAACATTGCACTTGCCAATTCATTTCCTAATGAGCGGACATACGCCGACAGAGCAGTCTTTGCGGTGTTGTAACCAACAGAAGCGACCGCTTCCCGCCCCGCAATGGAACCAACATGTACAATATTTCCCCGCCTTCGCTCCTGCATGGCAGGAACTACAAGACGGTTAATTTCGGCAGCAGCAGCGACATTTAATGTAAAAAGCCTAACTAAATCAGACGCCTCCAGCAGAGGTTCACGTAAGCCCAGCCCACCTCCTGCAACATGCAGTACCACATCAATCTGTCCAAGAAAGTTAACCGCTTCGTTAATGGCTCCGGCTATAGACGACACATCCAGGAGATCAACGGCCACCACGGCATGTTTGTCCGGTTGCTGACAGGCATGTGCAACCGTCTCCAGCTGCTCTTTTGAACGGGCAAGCAGCACCAACTCTGCTCCCATAGCAGAAAAAGCTTTGGCAGCGATAGATCCCAAACCACGGGATGCACCGGTAACCAATATTCTTTTTCCCTCAATGCCGGTCATCAGACAAACACCAGATGATCTCGATCAAGATTGAGATATTCGAGGATCATTTTATTCTTGTCATTGACAACACAGTGATGGTTACAGTGGCAATGTGGTTTTATGGTCATGAACTGTTGTTTGTCAGCAAGCCACATCTCCTTAAATCTGCGCTCTTTGATCGAAAACAGTAATCCGCTGTCGAGGTTGTAGGCCTTGTCATGACACGAATAGACATTCATATCTGCTCCGACGACCGGATTGATCTGGATATAGGGACACCATTCATATTCTTTATGGAATGTGCAGAGCTGTTCATAGTAGGAATCAAAAATTTCAAACGACGCAGACTGAAATTCATTAATAGCCCGATTTATCTGCTCTTTGACGTGGTTAAAATGGGAGGCGTGATAGCGATTATTTTCATCGCCGTCGTTACTGGTGAAACATGGTGCAACCTTCACACTGTGCAGCCCCATGTCATGAAACATGCGAATCAAGTCATATACATGCGGGAAGTTTTTATTGTCTACGATGAGCACCACTCCTACAAGACAGTTTGCTGTTCGTTTTCTGAATTCAGCCAGATTAGTAATTACGCGGTTAAACTCTTTTTCTGAAACGCCGCGATATTCGGCATAACTGCGACTGTCCCAACCGTCGACAGAGACCCTGATCCAACTCCCCTTTGCAGCAAATAATTCTGCAATTTCACCTGATAGAAGAGCCCCGTTTGTTAATGTGGCGATTCTTATACCGGCATCAGCAAGGCGCTGAGCCGTTTTCACCAGATAGGGATAGCAGAGCGGGTCGCCGCCGCCACTAAAAGTAACCGCCTTGACCTCCATTTCGATAAAATCGTCTATCAGTTCCATCATCTTGGCTTCAGGGATATGCTCTCTCATAACCATGTCTTTACCCAACTGTATGGTGTCACGACGATAGGCGCAGTACCAGCAATCATGGTTACAGACATTGGTCGGCTTCAGGCGTACATGCAGTGGCGCAAGAATAGTTGCGTTATACGCTGGCAGGGAATAGAGTTTGTCCGAAAAATGAAACATTTTCAGTTTTGAATAGAGAATTCCCATGCCTGCTCCTAAGTTACGACCGCACCAGATGCAGTGTGGAGGCTGTCGTGAAGTAATAGTCCCCTGTGTATTCACATTGTTTGAAGACTTCCAACCATTCATCCACATGCAGCACGGTTGTTCCAAGTACGGTCCAATCGCAAAACAGATCTCGTTCTTCCAGAGTGCGATATGCTCCAACCGTTATATAGCTTTTACCTTTAGCAACCCTTTGAATTTCCCGAATCGCTGTCATGACGTCTCTCAGGTTGAGCATATAGATCGAAGCGAACGCCATGACAAAATCAAAAGAATGATCAAGAAAAGGAAGGGCTTGGTAGGGTGCCAGCTGCACATCCGGCTTCACCGATTCCATACTGTTTTCAAGTGGGTAGATGTGGTTTTCAATCCCTCTCGCAGTAATACCGGGAAATGCTACTTTCAAGTCGTGCAGAAAAAACCCCTTCTTGCAACCTACGTCAAGAACTCGGGAGGATGAAGTTAAACCATACCGCTGTACGAGCTTTGGGATTATTTCTTTCCAGCGCCCATCGTAGATATAGCCCCCATAACCGTTTTCCCTGGCACCATCATAATATTCGCGATCCAGCTCAAAAGCGGTAATCCGATTTCGGATGGTTCGAAACCCCTCCGGAACAATCCGTTTGGTCTGACCATGCGGATAGCCTATATCAAATTCTGCCATAACAATTTTTCCTCGCGCCATTGTTTCATAGAGATAATTTACCCGCCGTCCAAACCTGAAACTGACGCTGCCCCATGCGCTCAGTTGAAGTTTTTTCTCCCGAAGCAACCCTGAGACAATATTCCAAGAGTTCATCTGACAGCTCCTTTAACGAGCTGTCAGCAAGCAGTCTGCCTGCATCAAAATCAATGTCGTCCGGCAATGCATTCCATGTGTCTGTATTTGAAGAAATTTTAATTACCGGGCAGATAACGTTACCTGTAATCGCTCCGTAACCGGTTGAAAAGCAGATCAGATTCGCTCCGGATGAAACAAGCCCGGTAACCGATTCGAGATCTCCCCCTGGTCCCTGCATGATGCTCAATCCGGCAGGGACAGCCGGTTCTCCGTAACCGACAACATCCTCTATGGAGGTTGTGCCCCCTTTCAGTACGGCTCCCAGACTTTTCAGGTAGCTGTTAATCAGGCCCCCCTCGATGTTTTTGGGGACGACATTATCACTAATGTTCACGCCTAGTTTGTTCGCCAAAGTGAGATACCACTTTACCGCCTCACGAAATTTATCAGCCACTTCAAGGCTGCGGAACCTTGAAAACAACATGTCGAATGTTCCCAGCATTTCGGGAATTTCAGACATTATGGCAGCTCCAGCACCCCAAATTATCCGGTCTGCCACAGCCCCGATCAATGGATTTGCCGTAATGCCGGAGAATGAGTCTGACGCACCGCATTCTGTACCCAGCACAAGCGCACTTAATGGGCAGGTTACACGGACAGCATGTGACATGATCTGCAGGCGCTTTTGTATCAGCCCCACGGCAGAGGCAATTGTCGCCTTAGTACCACCTGATTTCTGGATTGTCAGCCAGTCCACTGGCTTGCCGCTTCCAGCGATAGTGTCCTGTAAGGCACCGTAAACTTTGGCATAGTCGGTTTGTTCACACCCCAGATCCAATATCATGCAACCGACCACATTGGCGTGTCCAACAAAACCGGCCAGAACTGTCAACAGGCGATCTATCTGGCCGGTGGAGGCACATCCGCACCCTTCCGTGTGAGGTATGGCAACAATTCCATCCAGAGCGGGTGCCTGTTTCTCGGCATGAGATTCCAGAAGTAAAGCAATTTGACGGGCAGTTTCGGATGAACACATTGAAGTTGGCACAACCAGATAATAGCTTCTCGTACCTACCTTCCCGTTTGGTCGCCTGTAGCCCTGAAATGTCATGGATGCGTATTCGGGTTTGTGTACTGTCACCGGTGGTGTAGAAAATGCTGTCGAACAGTTCTCCGGTATCTTTGGTAATGTATTCTCGACTGTCAGCAGTTCTCCTTGCGCGACTCCCTTCGACTGAGCGAACGGATAGCCAAACTGGGTAATGTACTCACCTGCCGGGATATCACGCAGCGTAAAGCGGTGCCCCTTAGAGATGGAGGTTTTGATCGTAACTGCTACCCCCCCAATTTCCAGTTGCGTATCGGCAGGAATTACTTCTTTAGCGATTGCAACCGGATCATTACCGAAGCGGATATATTTCTCATTATGCTTCATTGTCAGGCAATCACTTCCACAGGTGCGACTATCATGTTGGCTGCAAACTCTTCCCTGTCGAGAAACGGGTACAGATCCTCCAGGGGTTTAGCAATAATGGTGCCATCGGGTTTTTTCAGGGAAGAAATTCTAGGGATGAGTGGTTGGTCTTCAGGCATCATGATTTCACAAATAAAAGGCCCGTCATTCTGGCTTAAAACTGAATCAAGTTGTTCGTCGAGTTCCCGGTGATTATTTATGCGCAGGGAAGTAATGCCATACGCCGTTGCCACTTTGATGATATCCGGACAGATTACGCCACTGCCAGGGTCGGAACCAACATAGCGTCCGAAATGATTCTGCTGCATGAGTTTAATAGTTAAATATCCTTTATTATTAAGTACAAAGAGGATAATCGGCAGTTTATAGGTCACCATGGTTTGCAATTCCTGGATATTCATTTGCAGGCCACCGTCACCACTGATGCAGATGGTCTGGCGCCGATCATGGCCGAAACAGGCTCCGATTGCACCCGGCAAGCCGAAGCCCATGGATGCATGTCCGCTGGATGTAAATAATCGCTGACCTGCTTTAGTTTGAAAGGTCTGCATAGTACAGGTGAAACTTGTGCCCATGTCGGTAACAACAACTGCATCATTTCCAAGCTTCTGCGCCAATTGATCGACAAAATAGAACGAGTTTACGCCATCAGGGTTGTTTCGGTACTCTGGTAACACAATGGGATACTTCGCTTTCCATTCGAGACAGCGAGTAAGCCATGTATGACATGCGAGGGGATTGCTTTTCGGAAGACAATGGATCAACTCACGTATAAAATCTCTGACATCGGCCAGAATTGGAAGGTCGGGCTTGATAGATGGTTTGTCGAGTTCTTTTTGGTCAATATCAACCACAATTCGTTTTGCTCCTCGGGCAAAGGTCTTAAAGTTATAGCCTACCTGTGGGATCGACATGCGGGAACCAAGTATTAACAGCAGATCAGCATTCTGTACCGTGAAGTTGCCGGCCCGGTCTCCCATGATGCCACTTCTGCCGATATATTGCTCATGATCGGTCGGTATCAGATCGCTACTGGTCCATGATGAGATGACTGGGATGCCTAGCTTTTCAATAAGTGATATAATTTCGTGTTCAGCCTTGGCCAAACGTATCCCATAACCGGTAATCAACACCGGACGTTCAGCCTTTTGTAACATGGTGATACATTGTTCAACTTGCCTTAAAAGCATGTCGCGGTTTTCAGTGGCATTCGGCGTATCCGGGGTATAATCACTTAATTCGTCCAGATTGATCATCCGCCCTTGGACATCAAGAGGAATGTCAAGCCATACTGGCCCTGGACGACCTGTCATTGCCAAGTGATACGCTTTCTGCAGGTGATATTTTATTGTGAGAGGATCTGTAACTGTAACTGCGTACTTTGTGATCGGTTTAACCAGTTCTATGATATTGCTTTCCTGAATGCCGAACTGACGAAGGCCTGTTTCAGCAATCAAGGTATCTGACGTGACCTGACCGGAGATGAATATGGTCGGAATTGAATCGATCCAAGCGCCGCATACTCCAGTGGTTGCATTAGTGCCTCCAGGGCCGGATGTCACCAGTGCAACACCAGGCCTTCCGGTAATCCGGGCATATCCTTCTGCTGCCATGGCGGCTGCCTGTTCATGATGCGTTGCGATGTAGCGCAATCGATCTTCTGACGCAACAGCATCAACAAGGTGCATGGCACCCCCACCGCTTACGGCAAAAACCTCGCGGACACCGACATCGGCAATAAACGAAAATATGTACTCGCTGAGTTTAATCATGTTGTTTGCTCTCTCAATGGTAAGAAAAAGATGATTATCAACAGGTTGCCCCGAAACTTTAGTGTGGATTGTTTTGTAGTGATCCAGGTCACCAACCGACAATGATGATAAGCATGCGTCGCCACCTAAACCGATGATCGAAACAAGGGCATCTTTGTCAGCCACATCAGGTAAGCACCCCTTAGTGACCGTGAACAGGTTGTAAAAAAACTTTTGCTGGGAAGCCCACGGCGACTCAGATGGCTCAGCAAGTGTCAGGCAGTGACTTGGATTGAACACCATCTGATTAATACCTTCGTATGAAACTCCGGCGCGTCCATACTCATCCCCGATACGAACAAGATCCGTTTTAAGAGGAGGTGATTCAATTTCCATGACCCAGATACCATTTTCAGAAACGGGTACCATCGGCAGGGAACTAGTGGCTTCCGTCAAATGAAAGGTGCCTTTATCAATGACAACCCCATCAAGCGCCTGTAGTTCAATGGAACCATTCTGGTGACGAAAGGTCGCCGTACCTGACAGGAGAATTAACCCGGTTTTTTTTCGAGGATGGCAATGCATCGAGGTTTTGCGCTTCCGGATAATGTGCAGAATCCAGATGGCGACATATTCATTTTCAAAGGCAAGATATTCATACCCCCATGGTTTTTTGACTATGGCGTTGTGGTAAGGCAACGGCTCATCGGCAACGTGATCGGCTTCCGGCTCAATCGCCATAACGGGTGAATCGGAACTGAGTCGATGTATCATGCTATATCACCTAGAGTGCTTATCGTAAAGCTCACGCCAGTTGGCCCATGTACGAAATAATTGCCTTCATAAAATCCCCGTTGTTCCTGTAATGCGGCGAGGAGATCAGGTTGCCGTCAATGACCACATCCTGCTCAAGGTATTCTGCTCCGGCGTTTTTGAGGTCGTCAGCTATAGCCATGAACCCGGTCATTTTCCTGCCACGGACAATGTGTGCAGAAATACAGACCCAAGGCCCATGACAGATCGCGGCGACAAGTTTCCCCTGTTCAAACATTTCTCGGACAAATGCCAGTACTTCCTTGCGAATACGGAGTCGGTCAGGCGCTTCAAAACCCCCAGGGATGACTACCAGATCATAGTTTTCTGTCTTAAGATCCATGGTATCAATAGTCGGACGAGATGGGACTCCGTATTTGCCTGTAACATTTTCCTTGCCGGGGGTTGCTACATCTACCTGATACCCTTCCTCAAGCATACGGTAGTATGGATAGGTAAATTCCTCATCCTGAAAGTTTGCTGCGGTGATTATAACGGCTCGTTTCATACGTTGCTCCTATGATTATTGACTTAAAAGATTCGCCTCTAGTTTAGTTAAATCTGAAATGACTCTTACTTCTCCAGGTTGCCATACTTCAATACCGCTATCTCTGGCAAGAAATGGTACAGCCATTTCATTGGCAGCCTTTAGATCATTTTTAGTATCTCCAACAAACAGACAATCTTGTCGTTGCCAGCCTGTTACATCAAATAGTCGCTGAAAGTTTTCCTGTTTTGTGGCAGGTGACCCAAAGATGTGAATAAAAAAGTGGTCAATACCACGTGATGCACATACAGAACTCAGTTCTAGTTCGTCAGAGCCGGAAATAATGGCAAAGTCCAGATGGTTTACCCAGCGTTTTAGAAACTCAATAGATCCTATGACCGCATCTGCAGCAATAATCTTTTCTGTAACAATTGCAGAATACTCGTCAGCAAGCTGTGTTACATGATCATCAGAAACTGGTTGCGAGAGTACATTCTCAAAAAAATACCGGATTTTGACATATCTCGAAATTCCACCATTGGCATGGGCAAAAGAAACTATGGAATTTTGGGCTTCAAAAGGATATGAGCTGAAAAGAGTTCGGAACCCCTCGATTCGAATCTCATTTGTCTCAGCCAGCACCCCGTCAAAATCAAAAATTATATGTCGAACCTGCGTTAATCTTTGCATTGCAACAACTCTAAGACAGTATCTTCGATCTGTTTGAGATCCATCTGAGACATACAATTCATCTTGGACCCACATCGAGTCGCAAGGCAAGGAAGTAATGTACATGGTGACGGCGAGACCAAAAGCCTGCTTCCTGGATATGCATAGACCTCATTCCTGTTAGTAGGCCCAAAAAGACCAATCGATTTTTTTTTCAGGGCATGGGCCAGGTGTAATCCTAGGCTGTCACTGGAAATGAGAATTCGACAGGAATTAACCCAGTCCATATATTCGTAAAGGTCATTTTTCCCCTCCTGCCAACTTACAGTAATACCGTTGGCAATCAAGAGCCGCTCTAGATCCTGCCAGTTTTGCACTGGCATCCCCTTGACAGGCCACTTGTAACCTACCTCATGGTTTAATCCAATATCGTACTGCTCTTCGGTCTTTGGCTGATATCCGATAATGTATGGTTGCCCCTTCCACTCTAAACCCATCATCTCGATCAATACCTGTTGCCAACATTTTGTGTTGCTTTCAGATCGCTTGTTCTCAATGTATCCGATGAAAGCCAACCCTTTTTCATAGCCGTGATATAAGCCACTCACGGACTCGAAACGGAACCCGTATTTTGTCCATGAGTCAATCATATCTGACAGAGCACATACGCCGGCAATCTTTTCCAGGTTGATCAGAATATCAAATTTTTCCCGCATCAACTGAAACGGGACAAACTCATCCCAGACGAGGATTCTGTCAATCAGATGATTCCCTACAAGCAGGGGTTCGGCATTTGATGTCACCAACCAAGTAACGTGGGAATCCGGGTACTTTTCCTTGACCGCCCACAGGATGGGAGTTGTCCGCAGCACATCACCCAGACTGGGCACTTTCCCTATCTCCGGATCCAGGGTTTCCGAATATCCCAGCTTGATTATCAATATCTTTGTCTGCATTTTATCCAATCAGTTCAGATGAAGTTTATATGTTCCGGCTTGTCACTTAGAATCTCTAGAAATTCATTGATCCTTGCCATTCGGCAGTTTACGCGACATTCGTATCCGACTTCCAGATCACATGCTCCGTAAGCAACTGAAGATCGACGTTTTTCACCGAAAAGGATATCTTGCATACTGTCAGTGTAAATGTTGCCGACCTTGAAGCGTGCATCATTTAAAAATACGCTGCACGTGTGGAAATCTCCAGACGAGGAGATATAGCCCCAAAATGGCAGTGCCTGGCAATGACTAAATTTTTTGCCACTCTCGCTATAGTTGTCGGTCGCGGCCTTTCTGAAAATTATACGGGTTTTATCGCCACGAGCCTGGTAGGTGGATACTATCTCCTGAACATGCGAAATATCCTCTTCTGAATAATTGAAGCCGGATTTGTTTAGCATCTGTGGGTGCTCTGAGTATGGCTTAAGCGAGATATAATCAACTCCCATTTCGGAAAAAAGCCGTATTGCATTTTCAATATCAGCAAGGTTGTCACGTATCATGAGATATTGAACTCCGATCGTGCAATTGCCGACCCGGTCCCTTATGGTTAAGGAATCCCGGATGCTCTGCAGGGTCTTCTCGAAATCAGCATCCTTAACCGAGTGAACTCTTGAATAGACAGACGAACTTCCCGCATCCACGCTGAAGCGAAGCCAGGTCAGATGAGGGATCAACTGACTCCAAAGCTCTTTTGTGCCCGGTCCACCATTTGTGGTGATGGAGACATCTATGCCATTCTGCTTTGCAGTTTCGACCAATTTGGATAAACCCTTGTGCAGAAGGGGTTCCCCTTCGCCGGCAAACATGATGCTCTTGACGCCAAGCCTTCCCATTTCAATGATTCGGTCGCAGATGATTTCAGTATCAAGGGACTTGGGATCTCCTTGCGCAAAATCAAGGCCACAGAAGATGCATTTGTGGTTACAGTATGAAACCGGGCTTATTTCAACGTAAATGGGAGCAATTAATTCGCCGGACTGCCAGGCTTGAAGGCGGTCCAGATGCCAGTATAGTTTATGTCCATCAAGGTTGTATTTGTCCATAATGTGAATAGTGTATACCCCGAAATTATGAGTCGATTGTTAGTGGATATTCCGAATCTCCACACTGGTGTGACCAAATATTTGAAACCGGTTTGTCTTAACTTTGACATCACAGGGGTTGCATTCACCAAAAAATTGACACTCCCTGAATATTTCAATGGAATCTTCGTTAAAACCGTCGTCCAATATATGCGCCATGGGATCGCGCCCATTGTACAGGTCAGCATGACATTTAAAAACATTTCCGGCAGGGTCGACGATAATTTCCGTTGTCCTGCACTCGCAACGCCTTAGATGCTCGCCGTTGACACAACCTTCGTACTTGAATGTCCCATACATTTTTCCGTCATGCTCACCCAAAAACTCTTTGAACCTGAAATCAAGCCCCAGGGATAGACATCGTTCCTGTGTCTGAAGAATGTGAGCCCGAAAATCTTTATCGGGATGTTCAATGCCATAGAGGCCGATGCGAAATCCGGCGTCCTGAAGTTTATACGTCTTCGCAATCAGGTCGTCAATGTTGTTCTGTCCCGGATGATAGCTGACACGGATCGCTGCGTAGGGCGCTTCCCTGGTAAAGCGTTCAAGCGGCACATTAGCAATAAAATCATCAACGTCGAACATGAGATTGGTCATTAAGTCCATCTTGATATCTGGCTTCACCTCATTTACCAAACGGTAAAACCCCCTGTAGAGGGTAGGTTCACCCCCCTGGAGCGTCAGAGGAAGATCGGCGCGTAGCACTAGCCTGTTTGCAGCGGCAATCCACTCGTCCGGTGTCATCTGGACGCGTCTCCCCTGAGATGAGCGAAGCACGCCGTCGTGTAGATTTATACAGTATGGACATGACAGGTTACAGGCAAGGGTCAGAAAAAATGCAATGTAGTTATGGTCTTCTTTTGGCGTGATCGGATGCAAACAGTCCATTCTGGCACCTGGGCGATGAATTTATGTAAATAAATTCTGCAAATTACGTGCCCGAAAAGGTTCTGTCAGAATGCTGTCCCCGCGAATCCATCATACTGATCTGCATTGGGATCCATGCTTGTTCCGGTACTATCTTTTCCGGAAAATTTAAATACGAGGTGGGATGGGTCGATAACTGCGTCTCCTGCGGCATTTTGCCTTAACGAAAAGGTTAATGTTGCCTGCTGCGCGGATGGGTTGTAGGTGATATTCCTGAGAATCGGCAGATTAGCCTCTTTTTGTGGATAGAGCGTATAGCCGTTATTGTAGTAACCGGCCTTGCCTCCGCTGGCCTTTGTTATTGACCAGTTTGTCAATGTCTGTATGGATACGGGATCCATATCGGTATTGAACTGAAAAATCGCGGTTAGATTTTTTGATGCGTTAGGTTCCGAAAGTGTCATACCGGTCGGTATATTCGTTCCCGTCACTGTCATACCGACTTTGAGGCCAGCCGTACTGTTCAGGCCGGTTATTTGATTTGTCTGACTGCTAGCAGTACCATTTTGGCCTGTACCCATTCCTGCGAAAACATAGCTTCCGGTTCCTGACAGTGAGGAGCTATTGGACAGGGTGACGGTGGTTGCGTTATTAATCAAGGTTATTGCAGTATTATCCGGCATGCCAGGCCCGGTAACCGTCATTCCTACTGAGAGACCAGATGTGTTGGTTAGGCCGGTGATCTGATTTCCCATGTTTGTTGTGCCGTTTTGAACGTTATTAGGTCCGAAGACAAAGATGCCTGAAGCTGCTGCGATTGGTGTATTTGACAGGGTAATATCGGTGCCATTATTAATAGCGGTAATTGTCGTGTTAATCGGTATATTCGTTCCCGTTACCGTCATGCCAACGGATAAACCGGCCGTATTGGTGAGGCCGGTAATCTGTTTTGCCAAGGTCGTAGCGCCTGATTGATTATTGGCGGGGCCAAAAACGAAGTTTCCTGATGCCGAGGCGGTCGGCTTTCTGGAGAGCGTGATACTTGTACCGTCGTTTATGGCGGTTATTGTGGTAGGTGGCTCTGCAATAGTAAACATCGATATTGGCGTGTAAGGACCTAATTGGGGCAAAAATGGAGTTCCGGGAGCGAAGTCAATATTGAGTATCTTCGGCTTAAAGGTTGCGTTCTCCAACTCCAGTGCCGACTGAGCATCCATTGTTTTAAGTTTGGTTATCTGTCGCCCCAGATTGTACTCATCACCCTTTCCGGCGTAGGCATATCCCATTTCCGTCTCTGCAAGAGCGAAATTGTCATGTTTGAGGTTGATTGCTTGTTTAAGGTTTGATATCGCTTTGTCATATTGTCCCGTTTTGTTGTAGGTTTGACCGAGTGCGTAATAGCCATTAGCATCGCGTGGAGAGATGCGGGTGACCTTAAGGAATTCCGTTTCCGCTTCTTTCAGTTTGTTCTGCAGAAGGTATGTCTGCCCCAGGCTGTAATGTGCCAGATTATCATTGGGAGCAAGAGCAACCGCCTTCTTGTACGAAATCTCGGCATCGGCGTATTTTTTTGCCTGGGCGTAAGCATTGCCAAGGCTTACTACAGAATCCTTGTCAAAAGGTTTCATCTTTACAAGCTTTTTGAAGGTTGCTATGGCGTCATCATTTTTGTTCAACTTCAGGTAGGTATTACCCAGATAGTTGTAGGCATCGATCGAAGAGGAATCCATCGCCACAGCCCTTTTGAAAAAAGGTATGGCGTCTTCTGTAC
>Ga0194047_10000786_pt1 | contig 20196 bp, 15 predicted proteins | sample JunL225m_MetaG_2_FD_160070 | JGI IMG/M metagenome (GOLD analysis project Ga0194047, IMG submission 160070) | Anoxic zone freshwater microbial communities from boreal shield lake in IISD Experimental Lakes Area, Ontario, Canada - Jun2016-L221-5m | ecosystem: Environmental > Aquatic > Freshwater... | reverse complement strand
GTTATAGTTGGTGTAAAAAGTTTTAAAATAATTTTAATGAACTAAAATCTCTACTTTTGTTGAGGATACAAAAAGAATTGCTCAGCGTATTTTACCGTTTAACATATTTTGAGGTATGGGTAGCGCAAAAAGATTTAGTTTTGCGATAGCAATTGCAAGTGAAGTGTATTCAACAAAAAAGATATTTATTTTCTAATTTTTAAAACGTGTCGATAAAGGTAAATTCAATAAGCAAGTTATACGGAAAACAGTTAGCACTGGATGATGTTTCGTTTGAAGTGAATTCGGGTGAAATAGTAGGTTTTTTAGGACCAAACGGTGCAGGAAAATCAACAATGATGAAAATACTTACTTGTTTTATTCCGCAGAGTTCGGGCACAGCATCGGTATGTGGATTTGATATTGTGGAAGAAAGTATGGAGGTTCGTAAGAATGTAGGTTATCTGCCAGAGCATAATCCGCTGTATACCGAAATGTATATCAAAGAATATTTGGAATTTATTGCGGGTTTGCATCATCTTAAAAATGTGAAGCAGCGAATAGCCGAAATGATTGAAATGACTGGTTTGCAGGTGGAGCAGAAAAAAAAGATAGGAGCATTATCGAAAGGATATCGACAACGAGTTGGCCTTGCACAAGCGCTCATACACGACCCTAAGGTGTTGATACTAGATGAACCTACAACAGGGTTAGATCCAAATCAATTGACTGAAATTAGAAATTTAATAAAAGAAATAGGCAAACAAAAAACAGTAATGCTGTCTACCCATATCATGCAAGAGGTAGAAGCTGTTTGTGATAGGGTTATCATTGTGAATAATGGAAAAATAGTGGCGAATGATATTACTTCAGTTTTACAAAATTATCAATCGCAGAACAAACAATTAATCACTATTGAATTTGATAAACAAACTTCGGAAGCTGAATTAAAATCTATTCAAGGAGTTGTTCAAGCTGTAAATAGTAAAGGAAGTGTATGGCATATAGAAGCGAATACGGATAAAGATATTCGTACTGACATCTTTCAGTTTGCTGTGAAAAATGAAATGGCTGTGCTTACCCTAAACAAAGAAGAACAAAAATTAGAAGACGTATTTAAAGAATTAACAAAAAAATAAATGTATGAAAAAAGTAATTATTCTCACCACATCACTATCGGTTGTTTTGTTTGCATGTTCGCCTACAGAGCAGAAAAAAGACAAAGCATTAGCAGTTAACGACCCTATCAGCGAACATATTGATTCTTCTATCTCTCCGAAAGAAGATTTTTTTAAGTATGCCAATAATACCTGGTTCAAGAAACATCCAATACCAGCTTCGGAAAGTAATAACGGACTTTGGAAAACCATACAAGATACGTTGAACGATAATATTCGAAAGATTTGCGAATCGTCAGCAGCTGATACAAAAGCTACGAAAGGAAGTAATAAGCAAAAGATTGGCGATTTCTATTTTAGTGGAATGGATACAGTAGCTATTGATAAAGCTGGTTATACTCCGCTTAATGAAGAGATCGCTAAAATAGATGCTATAAAAAATACGAACGAATTATTAGCCACCACGGCTCATTTAGAAACAATAGGTGTAACTACCTTGTATAATTTTTCGGTGAATAAAGATGACAAGAAAAGTTCGCAATATGTGGTTAATCTATATCAAGTACGATTAGGTTTGCCTGAGCGCGATTATTATTTCAATACCGATGCGCTTACCATTTCTATACGTGCTGAATATTTAAAACACGTGAAAGCAATGTTTCAATTGCTTGGTCAAGATGAAAAAGCAGCTACCAAATCGGCCGACAACATCATGAAACTAGAAACCACGATAGCAAAGAGTTGTAGAAAGATGGAAGATTTGCGCGATCCATATAAAAACTATAACAAGATGTCGGTAGCACAAGTTAATAAACTTACACCATCAATAAAATGGGAAGAAACACTTAAAATGTTAGGTTTAACTTCTGTTGATTCTATTGTTGTTGGTCAACCTGAGTTTTATACTTCCTTGGAAACAAATCTTAAAAAGACATCCATTGATGACTGGAAATTATTTCTAAAATGGAGTTTAGTGAATCGTTATGCATCCGAATTAAGCAAGGAGATAGAGAAAGAAGATTTTTATTTTTATTCTACAGTATTGAGTGGTGTAAAAGAACAAAAACCACGTTGGAAACGTATTGTATCAGCCACCGACCACTCACTTGGCGATTTAGTTGGACAAGTGTATGTGGATGAATATTGCCCTAAAGGAACAAAAGAAAAACTTTTAGAGATAGGAAACAATATACGTTCGGTATATGCTGAACACATCAAAGCACTTGATTGGATGAGTGCTGCTACCAAAGAAAAAGCATTGAGCAAACTAAATAAAATTAATATGAAAGTGGGTTATCCTGATAAATGGAAAGATTTATCAGCACTTCAAATCTCTCGCGATAGTTATTGCAAAAATGTGATGAATGTTCAAAACTGGTATTACAATTTTATGCTCAATAAATATGGTAAACCTGTCGACCGCACCGAATGGGATATGCAACCACAAACCTATAATGCATATTACGACCCTGCTAACAACGAAATAGTGGTACCAGCTTGCAACATCATCGTTCCAGGGTTCGAAGGTCGTATGCCTGATGATGCCATCTTATACGGTATCATTGGTGGTTCCACATTCGGTCACGAAATCACTCATGGTTTTGACGACCAAGGAAGCTTGTATGATGAGAACGGAAACCTACGTGATTGGTGGACAAAAGAAGATAGAGAGAAATTTGTTGCAAAAACAAAACGCATTGTTCGTCAGTTCGACAATTATGTAGTACTAGATAGTCTTCATTTGAAAGGTGCTAATTCGCAAGGCGAAAACATTGCTGATCTTGGTGGTGTTATTATGGGTTACGAAGCATTCAAAAAAACAACACAAGGTCAAAGCACCGAGCTTGTTTATGGTTATACACCATCACAACGCTATTTCCTTGCTTATGCTTACGCTTGGATGGTAAATATGACAGATGCATCACTAGCCAAACAAATCATGAGCAACGAGCACGCTCCTGCCCCATTCCGTGTTATCGGACCTTTATCTAATGTTGAAGAGTTTTATAAAGCCTTTGATATAAAGCAAGGCGATAAAATGTATCGTGAAGACAGCGTAAGAGTCAAGATTTGGTAAAGGTTGGTAATACAATTTTAAAAAAGAGGTTGTCTTAATAGCGAAACAACCTCTTTTTTGAATAGCACTTTTTAGTTAATGTTCCAACGGATTTCTGCTTGTATGTCTTATTCGTAAAATTAAAATTTTGTTTTCAATCATGCGGTAAGAGATTCGATAACTATAAACTATAAAAGCTCTGTAAGATTCATCATTGTTTGTTTTTAATTCATCAGGCTCAAACACAAACGGATTTACTTTTATAATATCAATGGACTTTTTAATACCCTGCTTTATTAATTTAGGTGCTTTTTCGTTTCTTTTGGTTAGATAAGAAAGTATCTCCTTTAAATCATCAAACGCCTTTGTATCCCATATTACAGGATACAATTTCCTCTTTGTCATTTCAACAATTCTTTTTCTACCTGTTCGTGACTCACAAATTTCCCTTTAGAAATACGTATTTCAGCATCTTTCAGTTCTTTGTTATACTTCTTTATGCCAAGCCTGGTTTCAGTTTCATCTACGTTTAGAATACTTTTTACCACATCAAGCAATAATGTTTGTTGCTTTAAATTAAGCAAAGGCAGATAAGTGGCCAATTGTTTTTTTACGGCTGTTGCTGTCATCTCTTTATTTTCTTAATTAATATTTATTGAACGAAAAACTTTTACAAATATAATCTATTTCTTACTATCTAAAATAACTAATAGCTCTTTTGTTCTAACTTCAAAATACTATCTAGCTTCATACTCAATTTTCCTGCTCCAGTTGAGTTTAAGTGATCCGCATCATAGAAATCATTTTCATTGAATGTGGTGTCACAAAGCATGTTCAAATAAGTTACATTGTGGTTATTACTTGCCAATTTTGTTGCTTCATTTATTGTAGTCTCCAATTGTTCCTTATTCAATTGTTCGTAATAAGTTTTATAGGTAGGGCATGTTAAAAATAGAATCTTTACTTGCTTTGATTTAGCAAAATCTATAAACGTTCTTAAAATACTTAGGTTCTCTTCGAAATATCTTGTAGTTTTAGCTAAATGTCTTTTGGCCGCTTCTTCTCCCGTTTTCGGTAGGTTTATTTTAGATTTTTCACCCTGATTTCCCCATCCTAATTCACTACAAAGTACCATATTCTTTTTTTTTCTGTAATACGAATCAAATCTCTCCGCATTCAACAAAAATTTGTTGCTCAGTAATTCATTGTTTGTTGTCCAATTGTTATTATTAATACCATAGTAGATGTAATAATTCTTTTCACGCCAAGCTTCAATTCCAGTTTCTAGCCTACCATACAGGCTTGCATAATCTATTGGAACAACTATAAATTTTAAATGCTCCCATTTCGATTCGTATTTCTTTAATATTGCCAAATCATAATTCAGCGATTGCGATACATACCCAGCATTAAAACTTTTCATTTCAATAAATTTTGGGTTTATACCATAGTAACTATGCGAGCTTCCTAAAATCAAAACCTCTATTTCATTAGAATGCTTATCTAAATATTCACATTTGAAGCTATAATCATTCGGTATATTTCTCAAAGCATTCTCACAAATGAATGCCAATATAAATATTGGAAAAATAAATAAGAACACATTTTTCAAAAACTTCTTCATCCCTTAGAACTGAAAATAAATAAACTGTTCTTCTTTCCCCGAGAATACTACAATAGCCAATACCATTGCATAATACATTGTCAATCGCAAACCCTTCGGATAGCGATGCGCCAAACGGGCTATCGCATATTGTTCTTCCCTTCCCCTCCACTCTATCATCAAGAATATTATTAACAATACAAACAACGTTATTGGTAATACACTCGGAATGCTAAACAACGATTTCGAACACATTCCTCTAATATATCTCAATGCTCTACCTACATTTTCCGCTCTAAAAAATATCCATGCTATCACCGTAAGACCAAACGTAACAAGTATTTGAAAAATCTCCCTCACGCTCGGAAAAACCCTTCCTTTGGCCACAATTTCTAAGTGAGTTCTGTTCGAATTAAAAACAATCGAAGGCATGATGTAAAGTGCATTCAAGAAACCCCATATAATAAAGGTCCAATTAGCCCCATGCCAAAACCCACTCACAAGAAAGATGATGAAAGTATTCCTCACCTTCATCCACATTCCACCCTTACTTCCACCTAACGGAATGTATAGGTAATCTTTAAACCAAGATGATAACGATATATGCCAACGCCTCCAAAACTCAGCTATATCTCTCGAAAAGTACGGGAAAGCAAAGTTTCGCAACAATTCAATACCAAACAATCTTGCCGTTCCCAATGCAATATCCGAATACCCCGAAAAATCACAATATATCTGGAATGTAAACATCAGTGCTCCTAGCACCAATGTACTCCCCGATTGTCCACCACCACCATTAAATATCAAATTAGCATATTCAGCACACTGATCAGCTATTACTATTTTCTTAAACAATCCCCATAAAATCTGTCGCAAACCATCCACAGCCTTGGAGTAATCAAACACCCTTTTCTTTTGAATTTGAGGCAATAAATGTGTAGCACGCTCTATCGGTCCGGCCACCAGCAATGGAAAAAAGCTCACAAACACCGAGTAATCTATAAAATTTCGCTCCGCCTTTATCTTACCCTTGTATATATCCAGTATGTACGATAGTCCATGAAAAGTATAAAACGAAATCCCAACCGGTAAAATCACTTTCAATGTCCAAGGGTTGGCATGCATACCAACTACAGCCAACGCATTCGCAAATGATTTCGCGAAGAAATTATAATATTTAAAAAACCCAAGAAACCCAAGATTAATGGAAATGCTCAACCAAAGCCAAAATTTCTTACCCCCTTTACTTTCTGCCTCACACATCTTCAATCCAGTGAAATAATCCAACAAGGTCGAAAACACAAGCAAGAACAAAAACCTCCAATCCCAGCAGGCATAGAAATAATAGCTCGCTACCAACAACAATTTGTTTTGATACTTAAAGCCACCCTTCCCAACAAACCAATATAGTAGAAACACAATTGGCATAAAAGCAGCAAACCCAATCGAATTAAAAAGCATTTTTCTCCATCAAATTAATCATTAATAAACCTTCCAGCCATTCAATGCACAAACATATCAATTTTATTTAACATTCACCTTCCTTCTTTCAGTCACTATTGCCCCAATCTTCCTTTCCCATCCCATTCGTCACCTGCCTTCCCCTTTTCATTCGGAGAGGGGTTAAAAGAGAGGACATAACTTCTATGTTTATAGCTATTTCTGCATTTATCCCCCATTTCCAAGCCATTTCTGATACTCTCCCAAATCGTTTCTTGTATTCTCCCAAGACGTTTCTACTACTTTTTTCTTCGTTTTTTCACCTCTCCAACCCTTTCTTAGTATCTCCCAAGTCGTTTCTTGTATTCTCCCAGGTCGTTTCTTGTATTCTCCCAAACCGTTTCTAATATCCTCCCAAGGCGTTTCTGGTACTTAGTTTTCCATTTTTCCCACCTTCCTACCCATTTCTGATATCCTCCCATAAGGCTTCTTGTATTCTCCCAAACCGTTTCTTGTATTCTCCCAAGTTGTTTCTTGTATTCTCCCAAGTTGTTTCTTGTATTCTCCCAAGTTGTTTCTTGTATTCTCCCAATTCGTTTCTTGTATTCGCCCAAGTCGTTTCTTGTATACTCCCAATTCGTTTCTTGTATTCTCCCAAACCGTTTCTTGTATTCTCCCAAATCGTTTCTAGGTATCTCCCAAACCGTTTCTGGTATCATCCAAAGTCGTTTCTTGGTATCTCCCATCTCATTTCAGCTATTCTCTTCGTGCCTTTCTGTCTTTGTGGCAAGTAAATCTAATAGCTCACATCACAAATCTCTTATCTTATCACCTATTTCCCTCCGCTTTACTAATTTCTTACCCTATTTCCATTCTCCCTTATTGTCACTTCCTTCCTTTTATATATCTTTGCCTCCCAATTATCCATAAATGTTCAAACAGTACGATGTTATAGTAGTAGGTGCCGGTCATGCCGGTTGCGAAGCAGCAGCAGCAGCGGCCAACATGGGTTCATCCACACTTCTCATCACCATGAACATGCAAACCATAGCACAAATGTCTTGCAACCCCGCAATGGGAGGCATAGCAAAAGGCCAAATCGTTCGCGAAATTGATGCTCTCGGTGGTTATTCAGGCATCATCACTGATAAAACGGCTGTTCAATTCCGTATGCTCAACCGTTCCAAAGGACCAGCTATGTGGAGCCCTCGTGCTCAAAGCGATCGTTGGAAATTTGCTGAAGAATGGAGGCTCAGGTTAGAGGCTACTCCTAACCTCGATTTTTGGCAAGATACGGTTAAAGAAATCATTGTTGAAAATGGTTGCGCAGTTGGTGTCATCACTGGTCTTGATATTCAAATTCGAGGAAAGTCTGTAATACTTACCAATGGTACTTTCCTAAATGGTGTTATTCACCTAGGTGAGAAACAATATGGTGGAGGTAGAGCTGGGGAAAAATCTAGTACTGGTATTACTGAACAGTTAATCCAGCTAGGTTTACAATCAGGCAGAATGAAGACCGGAACTCCTCCTCGTATTGATGGTCGTTCCTTAGATTATTCAAAGATGGAAGTTCAACATGGAGATGAAAAACCGTCACGTTTTTCCTATCTCAATATTCCTCAATTTGACTATAAAGTTACACGCACTGACGCCTTCTCCAATGGGCCTCAAGGACAAATCCCATGTTACATTACATACACTAATGATGAGGTGCATGATATCTTACGCACAGGTTTCGAAAAGTCACCTATGTTTTCTGGTAGAATACAAGGAAACGGTCCAAGATATTGTCCAAGTATTGAAGATAAAATTACCCGTTTCGCTGAGCGTAACCGCCATCAAATATTTGTTGAACCCGAAGGTTGGAATACAGTAGAAATTTATGTAAATGGATTTTCTACCTCTTTACCAGAAGATGTTCAATATAAAGCACTAAAAAAGATACCTGGTTTCGAAAATGTAAAAATGTTTCGCCCAGGTTATGCTATCGAATATGATTACTTTCCTCCGCAGCAATTAAGCCTTACTATGGAAACAAAGCTTATTCAAAACTTATATTTTGCGGGACAAATAAATGGAACTACAGGATATGAAGAAGCAGCTTGCCAAGGATTAATGGCTGGTATTAATGCCCATCTAAAAATACATAATCATGAGCCTTTTATCCTTTCAAGGTCTGAGGCTTACATTGGTGTTCTTATTGATGATTTAGTTACAAAGGGAACAGAAGAACCATATCGAATGTTTACCTCCCGTGCCGAGTACAGAATCTTGTTACGTCAGGACAATGCAGATATTCGTTTAACGCCAAAATCTTTCGGAATCGGTTTAGCCAGCCAAGAGCGTTTAGAACGAGTAAATTTTAAGGTTAAACAAACTGACAAGATTATTAGTTATTTTAAACATGAGAGCATAGATCCAACTGAGATTAATCCAGTTTTGGAGTCTCTAGGTTCTGCGCTTGTTACTCAAAAGGTAAAGATGTTTGGAGTTTTAACTCGACCATCTATTTCTATTATGGACTTTGCTCGTTTATCAATTAAGGTAAATGAATTTCTTTCTAACTTTGATTTCGAGTGTATCGAAGAAGCTGAAATATTAATGAAATACGAAGGTTACATTAGCAAGGAACATGAGTTAGCTGACAAGCAAATGAGACTTGAGGATTTAAATCTACATGACGATTTTGATTATCAAAGGCTAACTTCGTTATCAAAGGAGGCACGAGAGAAACTAACCAAGGTAAGACCTAGAACGATAGGTCAAGCTTCACGTATTTCTGGCATTACCCCGTCCGATGTATCCATACTAATGGTTTATTTGGGGAGATAATTTTGATTGTTCCACGTGAAACAAATTAAGCTCTCTTTATTGAAAACGGTTTATATTGTCAGTATTTAATGAATTGCTAAAGGTTTTAATGACGACAATATATTTATAATGGATATACTCACTAGTTGCCCAATTTGCGGAACTCAAATATTTAATGAGTTTATGATTTGTACAGATCACACTGTTTCACGTGAAACATTTCATATAGTTCAATGTGAAAAGTGTGGATTTAAATTCACCAACCCTAGGCCAGAACCGAGCTCTTTAGGTAAGTACTATGTTTCTGAGGATTATGTTTCTCATTCAAACACTAAAAAAGGGTTTGTTAATTCAACTTATCAATTGGTTCGGAAGTATACTTTATTAAAAAAGTTACAACTAATCTCAAAGTATTATAAGACAGGAAAAATTTTGGATATCGGCTGTGGAACCGGAGAGTTTCTGAATGTATGTAAAAGTGCAAAATGGACAACTGTGGGAATTGAACCAAGTTCTGATGCAAGGAGAATGGCAATTGAAAATTACGGATTGGATGTTAAAGAGGAATCGGGAATTACGGATTTAGATGCTGAGAGTTTTGATTTGATTTCGATGTGGCATGTTCTGGAGCATGTGCCAGATTTAAATGCTCGAGTGGAAGATTTAAAAAGGTTGATCAAAAAGGATGGGATTATTATAATAGCTGTTCCAAATTGCGACTCGTTTGATGCAAGAAAGTATAAAGAAAATTGGGCAGCATACGATGTACCTCGACACCTATATCATTTTACGCCAAAGGACATAGAGAGTCTATTTAAGAAACACGACATGAAAGTGGTTAGAACCTTGCCAATGGTATTTGATTCCTACTATGTGTCGATGTTGAGTGAAAAAATTAAAACAGGAAAGACAAATTTAATTACTTCTCTTTGGACTGGTTTCCGTTCGAATATGGCTGCTATAAAGTCGGGAAAAGAATATTCGAGTCAGATTTATCTAATTCGGAAGCAATAACTAGTAAAATTAGTGTGTTCGGATTTGTTTTACGCATGCTAATGCGTTAATACCCCTTCGCTAGTATTCCATCATTAATTTTGTGAGAAAACCCATTAGCGTTCGTTTTTGTAACGAGCCTTTGGATGTATTGATATTGTTGACTCTTGGCGATTCATCGTTTAAAATAAGGATAGTTTTTCTCGAATTTGAACCAATTTTGGTAAAACTAATATTTACATTTCGAAATAAATAATAATCACAAGCTCGGAAATTTTACTCAACTAAAAAAGACTTTGCAACAAAATATCCTTACTGCAATGTTTTTCGCTCTATCTTTGCAAAAAAATAATTCATGAAGAAAGTAAGAGTTGCCATTAATGGTTTTGGAAGAATTGGGCGTGTTTCGTTTCGTGTAATGCTTGAAAATGAAAACATAGAAATAGTTGCAATAAACGATTTGACGGATAGTAAAACCCTTGCTCACCTGCTGAAGTACGATTCGGTGCATGGAATTATTAATGCGGAGGTGAAATGGGAGGAAAAGGCGATTGTTGTGAATGGAAAAAAAATAATTGTTTGTGCTGAAAAAGACCCAAGCAATTTGCCTTGGAAAGCTTTAGGAATAGATATTGTGGTTGAATCTACTGGTCATTTTTTGGATAAAGAAAGCGCAGGGAAGCATCTTGCTGCGGGGGCAAAAAAAGTCATTATATCGGCTCCTGCCAATGGAAACGACATAAAGGCTGTGGTTATGGGCATAAACGATGATTTGCTGACCTCGGAAGACTTGATTATTTCGAATGCATCGTGTACCACCAACTGTGCTGCGCCAATGATAAAGGTGCTGGACGAAATGTGGGGGCTGGAAGACGGTTATATTACCACGGTACATTCGTATACGGGAGATCAACGATTGCATGATGCTCCTCATAAAGACTTACGAAGAGCTCGTGCTGCAGCACTTTCAATTATTCCTACTTCTACGGGTGCTGCGAAAGCAATAACAAAGATTTTTCCTCATTTGGAAGGAAAAATTGGCGGGTGTGGAATGCGCGTACCGGTGCCAGATGGCTCATTGACAGACATTACCTGTGTGCTTACAAAACCTGTGACGGTGGAAGAAATAAATGCTGCATTTAAATTGGCTAGCGAAACGTATTTGAAAAGTATTTTGGAATATACCGAAGACCCAATTGTTGGAATTGACATTGTAGGTAATAAAAACTCTTGCATATTTGATGCTGGTTTTACCGCTGTAGTGGGCAATATGATTAAGGTTGTAGGCTGGTACGATAACGAAGTGGGCTATTCCAACCGATTGGTTGATTTGATTATGAAAATATCAAAATAAAAAGAACTTTATTTCCCGCTTGCTTTTGACTAGGAAAAGCGTTTTTGCCTAATTTTAGCAGGCATTCTTTCACTCGATTTCAATTTTGACATTGACCAAAAGTGAGTACTTTCACTCGATTTCAATTTTGATATTGACCAAAAGTGAGCACTTTCACTCGACTTCAACTTTGACATTGACCAAAAGTGCACACTTTCAGAAAATTTCATTTTGAGTTTTATTCATTCCACTCAACATCACTCGATATCAATTTTGATATTGACTGATTCCGCTCAACATCACTCGATTTCAATTTTGAAAACTCAATTCCGCATAAAAAAAGGGAATTTACCTTATACGCCTTGCGGCAAAAAGTAGCTGAATTATCGGCCTAAGAAGATGTATGTGGATGGTATGGAGCATGGAATACAGAAACAAAGCAAGGCTATTTACCGCCTTCCTTGCCGCCATATTGTTTTTTCATTTCTTCCATGTATTTCTGACGTTCTTCAGGAGTCATGTTTTGAAGTTTATTGATGTCGATAGCGGGTGCACCGGCCGGACTTGCTGAATTAGATGGCTTATAATCGCTCGGAATTTCGAAGAATGATGCAGCCAATTCTTTCTTTTCAAACTTTGTTAATTCCATAGTAAAAACTCCGCCACGAGTATCTTTGGTGATTGATTTCACCACCAAACCTTCGGCTCCATTTTTCTTTAAAGCATCGTAATCGCCATTGGTACCCATGTATTTGTTACCCGAATTCGAGTTTACGTAGGTTTCGAACTCAGCAATATCTTTTGTTGTCCAAAACTCATTGGTTTCAGCTCCTTTGGTCACTGTGGCATGAGTACAGTTATAGTTTCGTATTTTTTCTTTCCCAATTATTTTCAACACACAGTTGTCGCACGATGCATTGTTATTGGTTTTTGATATTTCTGAAGTGGTATAGGTTTTCGTTTTGTCGTCAAGCGTATAAGATGTCGAAGGTTTATTGCTTTTCAGGATACTGGTACGAGTGAAGCCGCCTCCAGGCATTTGAGGAATTATCATTTGCATTTCTACGCGAGAATTGCCAGCCGCAAACATGGCTTTAATGCTTCCAGAAGCACCACTGGCTGATGATATGGTGTATTCGAGTTGAGCCCCATTTTGTGCAATAGCAACTATGGTGGATGAAGCAAAGAAAAGGATAGAATAAAAAAGTTTTTTCATGACTAATTTGTTTTGAAAATGGATAGACAAAATTAAAAAAATTATTTGTAATACTTAAGTTCGAGGTTTTCTCCATCAAACACTGCGTAGCTATTGTAGGTTACCCATTCGCCAAGGTTGATGTACTTTGATTGAGCGTTGAGTTGAATATCGAGCGGCAAATGCCGATGGCCGAAAACAAAATAATCGAAATGCTGGTGTTGTAGTATTTCTTTGGCATAGATGGCCAGCCACTCGTGCTCGGCACCAAGGAATTTCTCTTCGTTTTCGCCACCATTGGAGGCTCGGCTTTTGTGCGACCAAAAATGAGCCATGCCCATTCCGAAGTTGGGGTGAATGCGAGCGAACAACCACTGACAAACTTTGTTCGAAAACATCCTTTTTATGAATTTATAGCCATGATCTCCTGGTCCGAGACCATCGCCATGCCCAAGGTAGAATTTCTTCCCATTAAACGTTTTTTCGATAGGTTTCCGGTAAATGGTCACTCCTATTTCTTTTTCGAGGTAGTGGAACATCCACATATCATGATTGCCAGTGAAAAAGGTAATGGGTATACCTGCATCACTTAGTTCGGCTAGTTTGCCAAGAAAACGAACGAATCCTTTGGGTGCAGTGTGTCGGTATTCGTACCAAAAGTCGAACATATCGCCCATCAAATAAATTTCGGCAGCATCTGTCTTTATCTCGTCAAGCCATTTAACAATCAGCTTTTCGCGAATCATACTCGACTCGTAATCGGGAGCACCGAGGTGAAAATCGGATGCGAAATATATTTTTTTAGCGCTGTTCAAGGCCACAAAACTACAACTTAAATTTGTTTATCAAATCGAAAGGGTTGAGCAAATTAATATTCAATGTAAAACGAATGGTTTCTTGATACTTCAAATCGTTTGCTGCTTTGTAATTGGTAAAGTCTTGGCAAATGAACAAAGGGAAATAAATTTCGAATACGTTTTTCGGAAAAGAAAGACAAACTCCAGCATCGTAAAGCAATTTGTCTTTGAAAATACCATCGTATTCAGTGGTGCCAATGTCGGCATAAAGATTCAAAGGTATTTTGGCATTGCCCAATGACGACTTCAGGTTGATGGCCGTTATCCATTTAGAAGTTTGACCAATGGGTGAGTAGAACTTAAACGCTCCATCCGTTTCGGCAAACTGATTGGCAAGTACACCGCTGGTTTCGCTTCTTCCGAGGTAGATATGGTCGTAAAGATAATCTTGATACCCGCGTTGGCCACTCAAGCGAAAGCGATAATCTTCGGTAGTAGATTTGTTTTCGCCAATGAAACTACCTGCAAACACACGCACATCGAAGCTTTTGTTTTTGTTTTTGAAATTGTGCGAATAGTTGAACGTAAAAGCAATCTTATTGAAATCTTTGTTCGACTGAAAATTGGTACTCATGTCGAATGGATTGATGGCATCCGAACGTTTGATGCGATAAGTGATGTCTTGATACACAAATACGCTTTGATGCGAAACAGCTTTGTAATAACTATCCGTAGGGTTTGCAGCAAGTATGTATTGGTATTGATAATCATCACGCATGATGTGGATAACGCGATAACGGATGCTGCTGGTGAACCGATTAGAAGGTGACTTAGGAACTACTTCGAGCAATGCTTCGGGTGCAAATTTGTTGTAATACATTGGAAATGGATCGTTCGAATAATCGTAACGAAGCGCTGTGATGCCAATCGTTAAGTGACCATAAACTTCTCCGTTAAATTCAATTTTATTATTTTGACGTAAGTGCCACATGATTCTGGCATATCCCGACACATCTTTCTGAGCAAAACTATACATGGGCATAAGTTGAAACTCGAGTTTTTTCTGAGGAAGTAAATTGTTGTAAAACGCCAAGCCAAGCATGCCTTTGTTGTACTCGTTCCAACCTGCTACGGGTGTAAAGTAGACTTGTGTTTTGTCGGGATTACTAAGGCTACCCAGAAACTGAAGGCGGATGGGTTCTACTTTTCTGAAGATGCCACGGGTGCGAATGGTATTGTTTTTTCGGTTTATTTCGGGCAAAGATTCGTTAGCGTCTATCTTAAAAGCTCTAGCATCGGTGGCCGGAAATACGAGCGATTGTGTGCCTTCGAATCCTTCGTAGGTTTTGGTAGCAACAGCCTTTTTCTGGTTGATAGCCGAAATAAATACAGGCGAAGCAATGCGTCCTTTGTTAGTGAGCTGTATGTTCCAAGTGCCGTCAGCATTTCGCGAAGCGCGATTAATTTTATAATCGAGTTTTCGGGTAGTATTAATCAATCCATCAAAAAACCAAGAAAGGTTTTTGCCGGTGGTTTCTTCCATCACCTTGCGGAAGTCCGAAGGCATGGGGTGTTTGTAATGCCATTGGTCGAAATAAGATTGCATGGTTTTGTCCATCAAACTATCGCCAAGGTAGGCGCGAAGGTAATCGAACACTTCGGAGGTTTTGTAATACACATCGGCTCCATAGTTGAATTCGCTATATCGGAAAGCAGGTAGTTCGATGGGTTGGTCTTCGTTTTTTTGTGCTGTGAGTTGATAGCCCAAATCGTAAGAAGCTTTGTGTTTGAAACGGGTAAGGTGAAATAGTTTCTCCACTTTTTTTGCTCCATAACTCTCGGCCAAACTCATGTTCGGGTATTTGGTTTGTACGTATCGGTTTTCGTTGTACGAGTTAATGCCTTCATCCATCCACGGGTGCATGCGTTCGTTGGAGCCCAACATGCCATAAAACCAATTGTGGCCTACTTCGTGAGTAATCACCACATCGAGCATAAAGGCCGAGCCCGATGAACCTATAACGGTGATGTTGGGGTATTCCATGCCTCCTCCTGCGCTTATGGTTCCATCTACAGCGGTACATTGGTTATAAGGATAATCGCCATTCCAGAGCGAATAATAATGAATGGCATCGTTAAGATACGGAATACTGTTTTTCCACAAACTGCCTTCGGCATTGGTAAACATGGCCCAAGTGGTAACTTTATGTGCGGTATGCGGAGTGGTAACTTCGCCCTTGAGCACATGGTAACGCTTGTCGGCAAACCACGCAAAATCATGCACATTAGATTGTTTGAAGTGCAAGGTTTTGGTGATGTAGTCGGACAGGGGAAAGTCCATATCATCAGCATCAAATTTGTCAATGGCTTTGGTTTCTTCCACTTTTTTGTTGAGCCATTCGAGTTCTTTTTCGCCATTTACCATGTCACCAGTAGCGCCTAAAACGTAGTTACTAGGCAGAGTGATGCTTACATCGTAAGTTCCGAACTCAGAATAAAACTCGCCTTGATTGAGATAAGGAATCGGGTTCCATCCGTTTCTATCGTACACAGCTGGTTTTGGATACCACTGTGTAATCATATACGATTGTTCGATATGACCCAAGCGCGATATTTTGGCCGAAGGTATTTTTACACGAAAAGGTGTGGTGATGCTAATGGACTGACCAGGAAGCAAGGGTTGTGACAAAACCAATTGGCAGATGTCGATGCTATCGGGGAGCAAGTGCCACGACACTTCTTTGTCATCAACCAGAAAATGGAGGCTATCGATGTAGCCGCGTTCGGTATCAGAAGCATAATAGAGTTTGGTATCGCCATTGTCGAGCATTTGATGAGCAAGGCATGTGGTATTGTCTTTATAGGCATTGGGCCAAAGGTGCATGTAGATGAATGGAAGTGCATCGGGCGAATTGTTTTTGTAAACAATAGTTTCGAATGCATTGAGCAAATGGTGTGCATCATCAAGCTTTACATTGATGGTATAATTTACTTCTTGCTGAAAATACGATTGTCCCCAGAATAGAGTAGGGGAGAGGAAGAGAAGAAAAAATAGCTTAATAGATTTCATAGGCTGAGGCAAAGATAGATTTTTTTAAGGGAATAGCGATTAGGCAGTAGTGATTAGGTATTAAGGCGCGATATTTACCGCGAAGGCAGAAAGACGCAAAGGAGAAATTCTAAATGCTAAGTACTAAATTCTAAACCGTGATTCAAGATAAGTGTTGCTTGCCACGAAGGCAGAAAGGCACAAAGAAACACTAAGGGTATACATATATAATTCAAGTTGCTAGTTAAAAAGGGAAGAAAGTAAGGGTAAGCAAAAGGTTAAGTAATTTTGTTTTGCAAATAAAAAAAACAAAACCAATGCTTACCCAAGACAAAGTTATATCAATTTATTGTATAGTGGATGATTTGTTAAAAGGAATTAATCATTCAGAAGACAAAAGAAGAGTTGTAAGTGATAGCGAAGTCATCACAACAGCAATAGTTTCGGCAATGAGTTTTGGTGGGAACCAAAACCATGCAATACACTTTATGAAGAGTTTTAAAATGATTCCAAAAATGTTGGACAAAAGCAGGTTTAGTAGGCGATTACACGCAATAGGAAAACTCATCTATGAACTGTTTATTCAAGTTGGGAGCTATTTAAAAGACATGACCTGCGAAATGCATTATATCTTAGATTCTTTTCCCGTGGCTATTTGTGATAATATTCGAATCACAAAAAGCAAACTTTTAAAAGGAAAACAATGGCGAGGATATACCGCCAGTATGCATCGTTATTTTTATGGAGTAAAGGTTCAGCTACTCACAACAGGCTCAGGCATTCCTGTAGGATTCTTTTTTGTTCCAGGAAAACAATCAGATGTAAAATCGTTAGAAAAAATATTACGAAATTTGCCTCCCGAATCGAGTGTATATGCAGATAGCGCATACACTGATTATAAAATAGAAGACAGCTTGTTTGCTCAAGAGTTGATTAACCTTAAAGTTCAAAGAAAATCAAACTCAAAAAGGCCAGACACAAAACAACAAATTCAAACAAAATTAAAAATGAGAAAACGTGTTGAAACAGCTATCAGTGATATTAAAAAATTATTCCCTAGAACTATTCACGCTGTTACTCTGAATGGGTTCTTGATTAAGTTGATTCTTTTCATTTTTACTTTGCAATTAAACAAAATATTCAACTAGCAACTTGAATTATATATGAGAAAAAGGAGGGAAAATGGGGATGGGGGAAAAGTGAAAAGCTAGACATGCGATAGGAAACTGACCACGTGCGATAGGAAACTGGCCACGTGTGATAGGAAACTGACCAACGAAGATTAGTTGCGATGAATTGCGTGTGTGGGATGAATGTGCTTTAAAAGGTTTTAGATTAAAATTGAAACGATTTGGAAGGTTGGGAAGCAATTATGTAGATGCACTATTAAAGACACAAGGAGAAAAAACAAGGGGCGAAGTGAGATGTAAGATGGGAGATATGAGAAACGGGAGAACTGCTATTTTTATGCTGAATATTGAAGAGAAAAGAATTATATTTGTAGCTTGGTTGAGTACAATGTATTAAGTACAATGTATTATGATAACAGGATTTAGGATTTGAAGATTAAGGATTTGGCAATTGTTCGATTATTCAATTGTTCAATTGTTCGAACAAACGAACATCTGAACAATAGAATATCGAATTGAGTCATAAAAAAAAGCCCCTCACATTTCTGCAAGGGGCTTTTTTGTTAAAGGTTCGAACAAGGAATGGTTTATTCCTTTACCAAACGTTGGGTGTAAATAACATTCGAATTAGCATCCATTAACCTTACAAAGTACAAACCATTGCTGAGTTGTTCGATGTTGATGGTTGATGTTTGGTTAGTAAGCATTGTGTTTATCACTTTATTTCCTAATACATCGTATACTTCCATTTCTAAATTAATTTGGTTGCTATTCAATGAAATTGTAAACTCATTGTTCGCAGGGTTTGGATAAACATGGAACATGCTCACGTTTTCTTCATCCATACTTAGTGGACTAGCACATACTCCGTAGGCTAAACTTGCAAACCCTCCGTTTCCACATGTTGTTTGTGAATAGGCTCTCATGGTTCCTGAAGTTACGTTTGCTGCTGCTAATGCTACTATGGAAGTAGTTCCTTGTCCTGAAACGATGCTCATATTACTTGGTAACATCCAAAGATAACTTGTTGCTCCTGCCACTGCTGGTATGGTATACGTTGATGAGGTTAAGCCACATACTACAGTTGAACCTGATATTGCTGCTGGTGCTGATGGCACTTTGCTTACGGCCAAGTTACGAGTTGCGCTATTCATACAGCCATTGTTGGCCACTACGCTTACATTTCCAACCATTCCATTGGTATACGAAGCAACTATGCTGGATGTTCCTGCTCCTGAAGAAATGGTAGCTCCTGCTGGTAGTGACCAAATATAGTTGGTAGCTCCGGTTACTGCTGCTACCGAATAAACTGCTGACGATTGTCCACAGGCTACGTTTGGTCCTGAGATTACACCAGGGGTTGCTGTTGCTGCCGATAAGGTTAACACCTTCGCTGGGCCAGTCCCACAAGAATTATTACCTTGAACAGAAATGCTTCCTGTGGTAAATCCATTGTTTAATACCGTAATGCTGTTAGCAGTTGCTGACAATTGAGATAAGCCTACTGGCAGAGTCCATAAGTAATTAGTGGCTCCTACTATTCCTGTGGCTGTATAAGAAATGGTTGATACTCCGCATATGCTCGTCAATCCAGAAATAGCTGTTGAAGCTGCTGGTGCTTTTGCATAAACAGTGATGGTTGTTCCTGGTATGCTTCCGCAAGCATTCACGGCTGCCACTGTGATATTACCCGACACAAAAGTTGTGGCAATATTCACAGTGATGCTGTTGGTTGCGCTTCCACTTGCTATGCTTACTCCCGTAGGTAAGGTCCAAGTATATGATGTGGCTCCAAACACTGGTGCTACTGAATATGTTGCTGTACTCATTGAACATAAAGACACTGGACCAGAAATCGACCCTGGTACACCTGGCTTTTTGGTAATCATATAACTTGTTATTGGAGAATTTCCGCAGGCATTGGTTGCCCGGCAAGTTACGTTTCCTATAACTGTTCCCGCTGCAATAGCAACATTCAAAGAAGCAGTGCCTTGACCTGAGGTGATGGTCGTTCCGCTAGGTGTTGTCCATGTATAACTTACGGCACCAGTGGTGGTAGCGGTGTACAATGCAGCAGTTAATAGGCAAACCGTATTAGGTCCGGTAATTGTTGGTGCTGGTGGTGGTGCGGTGCATCCTCCAGGAATATTGGCTTGTTGCTCGCCCTGTGTCAGCATGTTGTTTGCACTGCTTAAGGTGGTGTTATAGGTTTCGCCCATAGTCCACGATAAGCTGTTGCCGCCCCCGGTGCTGTAACCGCCCGATGCGGGGGTTACTGTAGGGCTTAGCGTTTGTGCATGGGTAATCATATTGGCTGCGCCAAGTAAAACTACCGTAAGCATTGTTTTTATTTTTTTCATTTCTGTTTTATTATTTAATTAATATCATTATTCAGTTATAGTTTATTTTTTTTCCAATTCTTCAATACGTTTGGTCAGTGCTTCGTTCTGTTTTGTTAGTTCTTGTACAGCTTTCACCAATGGCACTACAAACTCTGCATAGCGTAATCCATACAAATCATGCTCATTTTTTGGAGCATCTACTCCATCAAAATTAAACCCGACTTTTTTTGCTGCTTCTTCCACTTCTTGTGCAATAAAACCTGTGTGCAAAACATTTGATGAAGTACTATATGCTTCTTCAGTTTGCATACGTTTTGCTTTTATGCTATCGGGCATTTGTTGCATCA
>Ga0194047_10000785_pt1 | contig 20220 bp, 24 predicted proteins | sample JunL225m_MetaG_2_FD_160070 | JGI IMG/M metagenome (GOLD analysis project Ga0194047, IMG submission 160070) | Anoxic zone freshwater microbial communities from boreal shield lake in IISD Experimental Lakes Area, Ontario, Canada - Jun2016-L221-5m | ecosystem: Environmental > Aquatic > Freshwater... | reverse complement strand
GTAGCTACACCGTTTGGATTAATTGCCCTTGCGTAAGTATTAATTAAAGCATTAATAGAATTATTAAAACGAACAATATCTTCGCCGCCAGTACCTTTACTAACCGCATTTTGAACGGCGTTAAGAGATGGGTATTGAGTGCGGTCTACTTTACTTGAATAATCATTTACTAACCCAATCATGTTACTAGCTTCTGTAGCAGACATTGTTATCTTAGCGCCTTGTGTTCCTGTTGTTCTTGCTTCAGCGTTTGTACCAACAACATCAGAATGTAAATTAACTAAATTAGCGGTAGGATTAGCTAATAAAGTTGCTGCTAACGTCTTTTGATTACGACTGTTTACGGCGTTTGGATCTAGTCTACCTTCAACAATTGCTTGAGAAAGTACGGCTGTTTCTTGTGGGCTTAACGATTTAATACTTTGTAAAGGCGTACCTTCAGCATTTGTAATAGGTGTAAAGCTACCTTTAGGATTGTCTTTTGTTGGTGGTTGTACATAACCACCATACTCAGGTGCAAAAGTAGGTTTATTAAGCGTTTGTTGAAATTGAGATGCACCTTGGGCTAACGTAGCTTTAGTATTAGCATTTACAACATTAGCATCTATATACGATTTGGCATCATACAATAACCCCGTTTTTACTTGATGCGAATATTGATTGGGCAAAGTATAGCCAGGAGGCATTTTATCCTTAAAATTTTCACGCCAAACGTCATAACTTCCTTGATCCGTTACGCCTGGCAACGCATCTTTAGCTTGTTTTACATTATTAGCGAAAATATCACCTTGTGTTTTTTGCTGTGTTAATGCGGCTGTTTTTAACGCCGCTTGTTTACTAGCAAAATCCATCGCCATAGAAGGATCATAAGCCCATATTTGTTTCATTGCATCAGGTGAATTAGGGTCTACATTGCTCAGCATATTTCTAACTTCTCTTTGCCGCGTCATTTCTTGCATTTTAGTAGCGGACTCTAACATCGCTAACTGATTAACGCCTGATTCTAGCTTTAAAGGCTGAACTTGTAGGGGAATACTTGGATCGATTGGCATAATTATTCCTTAACCGTATTGAAGTCCAGCAGCGTTTAACGAACTTACGCCGCCCGCACCAGGATTAGTCCCGTAAGCTGTTTTATTTTGACCAGCAATTAAATTCATTAAATTGTTAGTTTGATATGCGCCTATACCTTGACCAATAGCATTAGTATAAGCATTAGCAGATCCAACTTGCCCCGCGGCAGTAGCGTTAGCGGCTCCTGTAGATAAAGCGGCGTTGTTAGCAGCATTAGCGCCAATGTTAGACGCAGTGTTTGTGGCTGAAGCTTGACCTTGGCCACTTAAAAATTGCAACGGGTTAACCAAATTGTTACGGTTCATTTGGAATGTATTTTGGGCATTACCATAATTACTTAAATAACGGCTATACGCGTTGCTATATTCTTGTGACGCGGCGGCTTGACCATAATCTTCGCCTGCTTTTAAAGCGTTACCAGAAATTAAACCACCTCTAGCTGCCGCTGTAGCATTCAGTTGTTTATTACCTTCACTAAGTCTAAAAGCATAGCCTGGGTCAAGATATTGTTTATAACTAAAAGGATCATAAGTAAATTCTTTAGTTAACGCGCCGCCTGGTTGAGTCATAGCCGATAATTGATTTACAGCAGTTGTACCCGCTGTACGCCAAGGTTCAGTAATAGCAATTTGACGTTCTAACGATGCTTGATTAGCCGCAGTAGCGTTATTTGCGGCATCGGCTTGCGTACTTGCAGCGCTTTTAGCCGCATTAGATCCAAGTACACCGCCTAGTAAGGTCGCCCCGCCCGCAATTGCTAATCCAGTACCCGCAGATATTCCCATGATCTCTCCAATATAAGGCTAATTATCGCCCTTTTACAGCAATTTAGTAAATACTTTGTCAACTAATGTGTAACCTAAATATTCAAATAAGCTACTGTTATCTGATTTTATTTTAGTGTTATAAATTACACGGTTAACGCCTTCATTTTTTAAATGCTTTTCAGCAAATTGAAACATTTTTAACCCTACTCTACCTTTTCGGTACTCTTTTTTCAAGAAGTAAATATCCTCAAAAGCGGTTAAACAAGTTCTGTAATGCAAATGTGGCCCAATAAAAAAAATAATATACCCAACTAATACGCCGTCATCTTTACAAGTGATGAAATGTAACCCTTTACTATTCCACAAATTTTCATAGTTTTCCCATACAGGGTCAAGCGGATACGCTTTAGAAGCCGTTAATTCATCATAATGATAAGTAATCACTTCTTTTAACGCAGGTAGATTAGCAAGCCAATCATCGACTTTATACTCTATAGCCATGCGACGGCGCCTTTTTGTTCGGTATTGGCGGCTAATTGCATATTACTTTTTCTTTAACAGGTCATACAAAGGCTGACGCTGCGCTTTAATTTGCTCAGGTGTTAAAGGCTCAGGAAAAGGTAATGGTGTAGGAGTAGTCATGTTAGATCCTTAATGTGGAACGCCGTGAACAGTAATAAAAAAGTTATATGTGCCTTCAGGTACAACGCCAATGGCTTGGAACTTTACCGCACCTTGGAACGGGTATGGAGCTTCACTACTTGGGCCACCAACGCCAGGCGTATTATTTTCAACAGCGTACATACAAATCATAGGTACGTTCCATCTTGGTTCAACCATAACTGGAGGGCCGTACTGCGTTATTAAAGGGCTGTAAAAGTAAAATATAGCGTTATCGCCTGCTACCCAACCCCCAGTAGGAACGGTCATACTAGCGTAAAAACGATTAGAAAATACTGGATTTCCGCTATTAAAAGTAGATTGTGTATTTACAGCGGTAGTCAAAGGAATTGCTGTAGTAACACCTACTGTACCTTCCCAACCGCCAGAATTATTAAATATTAAATTGGCAGTGCCAGCTAATTGCATTTGGTCATACGGCGCCGCCGTTGCCAAAGCGATATTAAAAATATTTGCGTTGCAACTGCCTTTAATTAACGCATCTGTAGCACCGCCAAAAAATCCTTTATGGTTCCAAGTGGTTCTAGCAGGTGGGAATGATGGCTCGCCGTAGAGAACAATAGAATCGGGAACAGCGTTATCTAAAGCAAAAATATCAATTAAAGTATCGTCCCAAGGTAAATTTTGCAATGCACCATTATTAACGTCATAAAAATGAACGCAATATTTACTGCCGGTAATAAAATTACCGTAAATTTCATTACCTTGCATCAATGTACCGCTAGTTGTAGTGGCTAAATAATTAAATTTAAGCCCCGCAGCAGAACATTGGCTAATAACTGTAAAGTTAACAATGTTGTCAGCACAAACCTTATTGTTATCATCTATTGATAATACTAAACCATCTACGCAATTAGTAATAGATGAAATTGTTAAATTGGCTAAAGTAACGCCTTTAAGATGTAAGCCTATTTTGCCCGTATAAATAGCGGGGATATTAAGAACTTGATTAGTGTAGTTAACGCCTGAAGGATTGAGCGTAACAACGTCGATCGTATTGTCTTTACCTGTAATTGTTGCACCGCTAGCGCAATCAATACCGCAAATTTCAGTAAATACTAAGCCTGTATTAACTTTATAGTTACCAGAAGGGAAATATACGCAACCGTTATTATCCTGAGCGTAATAAATAGCGTTTTGAATAGCGTTGTAATCATTGGTTGTGCCATCACCTATTGCACCAAAATCTTTTACAGATACCAATTCTTGAAATTTTTGATGGACTGTTTTAGCCACAGCATTAGCAATAAGACCTGAGTTATTAGATTGTCTAAAACCAATTAAAGCATCGCCTTTGGCAGCGTCAGTTGTATTGGCTAAATTAGCGTAAACAGCAGTAATAGCAGCATTTGTAGTGGTAAGGTCGTTTGCGCCAGCAATATTGTCCCAAGAACCGATTTGCACTGCTTGCGCGTCTTGAAGAATAAACTTAGCTACGGTGCCTTCTAATAGCCATATTTCATAAGGAACACGGCCCGCCGAGTCCAAAACAATAGGGTTGCTATTAGTAACAACACCAACATTAGAAGTGTAAGTAGTTAGTGGTGTTGTAGATCCAGCAACGTAGGTATAAAGCAAACCGCCGCTTAAAGGCACACCGTCATCGGTAAAGAATTGTGACCCCGCACCAGCAAAAAGGGATAAATTAACAGTCATAAAGGCTCCTGGCTAGGGTTCTTGACCCAAGGTAATGTTGGGTTGATTATAGGTGGATTAGATAGTTTAGTCACGATTTCGTCAAGACTAGATTGAATTTGATTAATATTATTGTCGCCTACGGCGGCTTTTACCCAATCAAGGACTTGTTCTTCTGTAAGTTGGTCAAAAGGCGTAAAGTTTTTGCTTGAATTTAATTCAAGTTCTTGCGATTTTTCTGCGGAAAAACTGTTTACGCCGTCCGTTGCGGAAACGCTATATTGAACATTAAATATAACATTTTCTTTACCCTCTACATTAGGGTAACAAAAAATGTTTTTAATTGACCATTTATATGTATTTGTCATTTTTTAACTTTTAATTAAGCTACTATCCAAATAGTTCCATTATCAAATACAGGTATTACTACAGCGCCGCCGCCTACTACAGCCGAGCCATAAGTAGGAGCTAAAGCATTAGTTACATACGCTCTACGGCCCGCTGTTCCAGCAGCAGGTAATGTAGCTACGGTGTACCCGCCTGTTTTAATTGTTCCTGTTGTAGCAAAATTTGTGCCATCAAAAGTTAAAGCCGAACTAGTAGCAAGTGCTGAAGTAGAGCTTGCGTACATAATGCCATTAGCCGTAAATGCAGTAAGGTTTGTACCGCCATTAGTTACAGGTAAAGTGCCAGATACATGAGTTGTAAGGCCAATTTTTCCATAGCTAGGCGCAACACCTACGCCACCTGAAATAAGAGCATTTCCCGTAGCTACATCAGCTAATTTAGATAAAGTAGCTGGCGCTGAAGCATATAAAAGATCACCAGTTGTATAGCTAGATTGACCTGTACCACCATAAATAGCTTCTATAACACTAGCGTTCCATGTACCTGCGGTTAATATACCAACACCTGTAATACCCGTATAAGAGCCAGAAATACGAGCAGGATTAATAGTCCCGCTAATAATTTGCGACGCATTAATACCAATAGATACATTTGTAGCTGCGGTTATGGCGCCGTATTGATTAACTGTAAATTGGCCAACACTTGAAGATGAACCATAAGTGCCAGGCGTAACACCAGAAGCGCCGATAGCAAGATTAACTTGCCCTGCGGTGTAAGTAATAGCAATACCACTACCTGTCAAAATGGCAGGTTCAAAAGTATTATTAGCAGTGCCAATAATAAGTTGATGCTCACCAATACTTGTTATCCCAGTACCGCCTTTGTTAACAGGGATAGCGCCAGTAGAATCACCAGTAAAACCATAGACATTCCAGAAAAAACGATACCATTCTGTCGTCATTACAGTATCGCCGTCGTAAATCAGCGGTACTTTAGCGGAAGGTAGTAAGGTTATATTAAGCATTTGTGCCACTTACATGAAGTTCTGCCCCAATAATAGCTATTTTAACAGGGTCAGTACCAGATACTTCATATACGCGGTCGCGTAATTTAGTAGTCATTCCAAGACGGCGCCAATAGGCACGGCGACCATGTTCACCTATTTTGCCCATTGAAACCCAATGTTCATTTGACCATGTATGACCGCCGTCATCTGACCAACGAAGCATTACTTGTGGATCATACCCTGCCGTAGCTTCGTATGGGGTCGTAGTTATAGCGTAACCATCTGGGTAAGGTTCAGGCCAATTAACAGTTACTAATGGCTCACCACCATCATTAATTTCTGTTGTTAGTTGATTATTTGAATTAGTTACTAAATAGCCTTGAGTAAACTCAGCCACAATAATACGACCATCTTCTGTAATTAAATCTTGGGCAAAATATTCAGGATAAGCATTTAAACCAACACCTGTTTCGCAATCTAATTGCAAACTATGCTGTGCGGTGCGATTAAGATTGTTTTGCCCAGATGGAATAGGACGCCAAGAACGAAGCCATTTTTGAGTTTGACCATTATCAGCGTATACGTCTAAATCCATAGCGTACAAATTGCCGTTTTCATAATCGCCAACAATAGTTTGGCTATTAAAACTCATTTGGCATTGACTACGATGGCGAGTTAACTCACCTTCGTTAAAACCGGCACGTTCATGCCAAGCATTAGTAGATACGTCATATACCCAAGTTTTACCCGCCGTAGGAAAAGTCAATACATAAAAAGCATGACCTTCTTGCTGGTATGTGTATGCAATAGCATCTGAAACGTCGCCATAGCTTTGAATTGCGTACTCTATGGCATGGGTAGATACACGTTTGCCTGTGTAACCTTGATTACGATAAACAATACCGTAGCCACGAGGATCAGCGCCAAGCCAAAATATGCTGTTATCCAATTTAGCAATAGAAAACGCAGCCAAGCAACCAATTTCATTGTACGCACCTTGAATAGGGGCTAAAGGGAAAGGAGTAGTACCTGCATCGTACCAAACTTCAGTTGTACCTGTACCAAACACCCAAACTTCACGATTATTAGTAACAATCGCTTGAACTAAATCAGGAGAACTTTCGGCCGCCGCAAATGCTAATGGATTAATAGAAGTACCATTTAATACTTCAGTAACCCAAATAATTTGGCTATCAGGTTGATTGAAAGCAAAATAACCGTCAATGTAAGATACGGTTTTAGCGCCAGCAAAATCAGGATCTAAAATTTGCTCAAAAGTATTGCTAGCTTCGGTATAAACAAACGCTGAAGGATTACAAGCAATAAATATTTGAGTGCCACTATCGGCGATAGATACAGGGCCAACGCCGTTAACGGTGCCTATTAAAGTAGCGTTATAGCTAGTGTCTATTTTATAAAACTCATTACCAGATATTACATAAGCGTCTGTACCACCTGTTTGGTGTGTCCAAAGACCACGAATAGGGCCAGTGCCAATTGTGGCTAACTTACGCAGCCCTGGGGCGCGGTTAAGAAAGCCAGAATCTTTACCGCCTTCAGGTGTAGCTTCAGGAAATAAGTTAATCATGCGGTTGTCCGCAGCATTAACCGACCTAGCTACATAAGATTGGCCAAGTATAGGGGTTCTCATGGCGGCTTAGTAGTTTGGGTACCATTTACCTGTTGTAGCGTCGTAAGTCATTATTAATGCTTTACCCACTACAGCGGTGCTAGCTAAAGCAATATTACCTGCCGTAGTAGTTGTAAATATTCCAGTAGGAATAAGGGTAATTTGACCGCCACCAGCAGAAATAGGGCTTGGAGCAGTAATAGTAGCAATAGCTGTTGTGCCGCTAATAAAAACAATGCTTGTTGTAGGAGCAATAGTTGTAGCGCTTGCAACTGTAGGGGCGGCAGCGGTATTAGCAATTAAAGCTGAATGTTTAACATCAGTAAAAGTAGGGCTACCTGTACAGTTAGTCAAAACACCGCTAGCTGGGGTGCCTAAAGCAGGTGTAACAAGTGTAGGGGATGTTATGGTTGGGCTAGTAGCAAATACAGCCACGCCTGTTCCAGTTTCATCAGTCAAAGCAGCGCGTAAATTGGCGCTAGTTGGAGTGCTTAAAAAAGTAGCAACATTTGAACCTAAATTAGCTACGCCGCTTGCAATTGGCAAACCTGTGCAATTAGTTAAATTACCGCTTGTTGGGGTTCCTAATACAGGGGTTACTAAAACTAAACCTGTGCTAGTACAAGCTGAAATATTACCTGAAGCTACAGTACCTAACGCTGGGGTTACTAAAGTAGGACTAGTAAACAAAAGCGTATTGCTTAATTGCTTAGTAACGCCGCCTTGAACAATCGGAAGAACATCTGCACCTGAAGTTGATAGCGCTACAGGTAACGCGGAAATAGCTACATTTGACATAATTTATCCTTAATAATTACCTGCAAAGATGTTAAAGCGTTGGCGTGTAGCAACAATGCTGTATGGTAACGACATAATATCATCAGGATTGTTAATACGTTTCAAATTACGCTTAGAAGTCATCGCAATACGAGCCACATTAGGCGGCGGCTCAACACCAAATTCGTTAGCAATTTCACAAGCCAAATTGTATTTAAACGCTCTTAAATACCCTGGCGGGAAAGCTAGATTAGTTGCAAGTGTGGCTGGCTGGTCTAACTCAGTAACCGAAATAAAATGCCACTCCAATGCTTTTGTAGGCACTGGGTATACATACATATCAATATTTGGGTAATCCATATTAATCCACATTACTTGTGGATAAGTAGAAGTTACCGTTTTAACCGCAATACCATCGTATTGCTGTTGGTTAATGATTTTGATACCAAACGAAATTCCATTAGTAGGGTCTTTAAAATAAGTAGAATCGTCAAGCAAAATAGGACGATTACCTACAAAATCACCTGTTGGGCCAAGCGTTCTATGAATTTGATTAGGCGTCCAAGTAAAAACTTGATCTTGGGTAGAAAAGACAGACAGGCGCTCAGTATTCCATGAATCAATCATTTGATTCAAAGCCGTCAACGCGTCTTGAGATGTAGAAGCTGATGGGGTTTCGCCTTCAGCAAGCATCCCAATTAGGCGCAATGCGCCATTAATTTGATCCCCAGCAGTATAGGTGGTCATTAATTAATCCTTTACTATGCAGTTCTACGGCGGCGTTGAGTAACATCCAGTTTATTTACAGGAGCCGCATCTTCGATTACTGCCACAGAAGGCGTATCCAAAGTATAACGTATCCAACCATTTTGTTCATCATATTCTGCTTCTGCTTCCATTGTGGCTACTTTAACGCCATGTGTAGGATGCTTAAGATAAATAATCATATATGTAAATCTCCGCCTGGTTGTTGCCTTAAAAATTGATGAAAGTTACCTTTATATTCTTTTTCACTTGAATGATGGCTTAAATCAAGATTTGGCGCAACCCATATTTCACCCCCGCAGTCAATCCAATTACGGCTAAAGGCATAATCTTCACCCCACCAAGCGCCTTTGTGTGCGCCATGATGGAATAAATCAATGGACGGCGCGTATTTGGGGCCGTACATTAGGTCAGGGTAAGCGGTCATAAAACGATTAACCGCTTCTTTAGTTATCTTTAAAAATCCAGCCGGGACACGGGTAGCGGCAATAGAGCCATCAGGTCTAGTGATTGGCAAAGCATTTTCACCATCGCAGATTACACCCATATAAAGTTCTTCATTTTTTTTAAACCGATATAAGCCTGCTACTACATCGCCCTCAGTTTGGATAAGGGTTACTAAATCTTGAGGTTTCCAACTAACGTCGTGGTCAATAAAGACAATTACATCTGCTTTTGCGTCTAGCGCCTTACGAAGCATGGTTGACCGAGCAGCGCTAATATAGGGGCATCCAACTTCGGATACCATAAAGTGTTCAATATTTGCGCTATCTAAAGCGGCAATTGAGCCTGCAATACTATTTAATGTTTGCTGATAGGGTCTTGTCAGCGTGGGTACGCACAGGACTACTTTCATTTGATCGCTATTGCCATAAGATTAAAAGGTACAATTCGCTGCGTTTTAACAGTAGAAAAACCACCATTAATAAACGCTTTTTTAAGCGTATCACTAACAAAGCCACACTTATGAGCCATATAATGATTGCCTTCACGTAATGCTTTAGCATACCCATAGATCATATCCAAACCGGTGATTGGGCCACTTGGCGATTCCAATACAACATCTTCGGTTGCTTTAACATCTTCTAAATCGGGGACAAAAACCATTGCATATCCACCAGGCTTTAATAGACGTAAAAATTCGCTTATTGCTACAGGGACTTCAAAAGGGGATAAATGTTCTAAAGCATGGCTGCAATAGATTACATCGTATTCGCCAATATCGCCCATATCTAGCATAGACGCTACGATATCAGGTGAACTAGCTTTATTAATGTCTAATCGTGTTTCGGTAAAACCATCCATCCAAACAGGTAGGGATTCGTTGCCACACCCAACGTGCAACAACGAACCCCGATCCATTACGACGCCCAGAGGCCTAAACCAGCCAATGTATTCATTACTTCTTGCATTTGAGCCACTTGAAGTGTGCCAAAAGATGCTGAAGTAACCACATTAGTGGTGGTATGGGTTGTTGCAGTAGCGCGCTGTACTACAGGTGTTGCGCCATAAAAACCAAGCGTTGTAGCTGCGGTTCCGCCAACTTGAAGTGATTGTCCTGAACGACCTACATTCAGTACTTCACCCGTATTGCCATCACCAACTTGTTCGCCATCACCAACTTTAGGTAGTGCCATGATTTTATTTCCTTAAATGTTAAATGTTGCCATCGCTGATAGTTCTATCAGGCCGTGTAACCAAAACTGTGTAGACTTGGGTTGCAGTTGGAGTGATATTAGAACCAGTGAAGTTGCCAAATGTGATTGCCAATGTATTTGCTGCCGACACGCGGTTGCCAACAATCGCTAATCCCGCTTGGGCTGTAGGTTTGTTAACTGATACATGATCCCCTGTTAATAGCCCATTTACTGTGAATGTTTGTTCAGCAGAAGTGTTTGCGGCAATTAAAGCAGGCGACAGCGTTACACTGATAACCGATTGCTTGGGTATATTACCAATGACGTAGCTCATGGTTTAACCCCAAATCCGGCAAGCCATTTGTGGACGAATTACGCTATATCCGTATAGAACGTCAATACGGCAAGGCAAACGGTCATTATTGATATCATACTGACGTACAACACGCAATGAAATTCCGTTGTGAACTTGACGTGAAGCCATATCTACACCTTGTGGTAACAGCAAATCAGCGGTAGCAAAAGTGATAGCATCTTTTTGGTATGCTAAGTTTTGTGGGTATACCGTTGAAGCAGCGCCTAGATAAGTTACAACAGCATCAGCTAAAGGAAACGCATCTACAGTTGCCAAAGCATTTGCAGGTGTGTAAAGCGCAGGACTGATAGCCACATCAACAAACTCGGTAGCTACAGAAGTATTCAATGCAGTAACGGTAAACTGTTGCAATGAACCTGTAGATTGACGGGTTTGTGGGTTTACAGAGTAAACGGCAGCAATAGTAAATACATCACCAACAGCCAAAGTTTTAGCGCTAGTAACTGCTTTAATAGTTACCTTTGCAGTGCCTTGAACAGAAATGGTGGTTTTAATTGCCGCAGAATCAGCAACTACGCGGGAACCTGTTGTAAAACTCACAATAGATTGACTCATATTTACTTCATCGTAGCCCAATACGCCAGTACCCATCATGCCAGACTTAAATTGGCTGCTGATAGTTCCAGTTGGATTAAAAAAGCCTTTCATGCCTTCAACTAAACCTGCGTTGGCTGCTGGGTTAACAGTAGCGTAACGATTGTTCATTGGGGAAGCATACTCATTTAACTTTTGGTTAGCTTGTAGCAAGACCAAAGAAGTTGAAGGAGTTGTACCAGGTGTGCCAACAGAGTTAAAAATTGACTGATAAGCGTTAGCTACATCATTGTCAATAGATGACGCCAGTTGGCTAATACGAGGTTTTAATACACGTTCAGCGAAATCATCTAACTGCATTGTTAATTCAGCAGAAGTGAAGTTTACGCCAATATGCTTTTGGCTAGAAACAGCCAATGTGGTGTACTGTTCGTTGTCGTCTTGAACTTGCAAGGCGGCGCCGTCAGTTACCAAAGCGCGGTCTGGTAAACGGATACGCAAAGTAGAACCAATTTTGGCACCTTCAACAGCAAAGGAGTCATCATAAGCACGGTTGACGTTGCGTGTGAGTACAAGGTTATTCTCGAGAATTTCGAGTGCCTTGCGTGTGATCATGTCGATCGTTAATAAGCTATTAGACACGGTAGTTCCTTTAAAAAATAATTAGCGGTTTCTCTGCGCTTCCCACTTTTTGACCTGTCTTTGGCGATCTGCTTCAATCCATTCTGAAGTACTCATGCTCTTAATTGAGCGAGGATCAGTTGTATCAAAGCTAGGCGACCCAGAGGATCGTGCCGTAACAGGTGCAATTGGTGCTGGTGCGTTCGAAGTCTTTTTTACAGGAGGATTATCGCTTAATTTAGCTTCAATCTTCCCTAATTCTTTGGCTTGCGAAAGTGGCGATAAACGAGAAATACGCTCCGCTTCTTTTGGATTAGACCCCAGGTAATAAGCCATATCGGGGCCAACATCCGAAGATTGGATTGTTTGAGCCATCGCATCCGTGATAGGGAGCTTGGGGTTATACGCAACTTGTTCAAAGTCATCGTACTTATTCCGTGCATCTTCTTCAAGGTCGTGATAAGACTCAACGATTGCAGACTGTGCTTTTGCTTGTTCACGCCTAGCAAGGAGTTCTTCTGCCTTACGTTCTGCCAATACTTCAGCATATTCATCAGGTGAATTAAACTGCTCAATCGACGGGATTTCGGCTGGAGCGCGTCTAGTCTGCATTTCAGCAGCTTTAGCGGTCTGTTCTCTTTCCCACTTACGTTGTTCTCTAGCAAGTCGTTTCCCGATCAGCGCATCCACATCCTCTTGAGAGAATGTTTTAGCCGCTTCTGCGGTATTTTCTGCTTCCGGCGCAACTACTTCAGCTTCAGGGGCAACCGTTGCCACCTGTTCTGGCGCGGCATTTGAGTCCGCTAAGACTACTTCTTGTTCGTCTGACATTTTCGTTCCTTTAAGAACCCTAGCTAATGGCTAGTACATTTACAACAATTCTATATTAAATATTAAATTAACTCCACAACTCTGGTGGCTTTATTGGCCAAGTAGGGTCGATAGTTGGATTAATTGCAATTGCTCTTATATTAGCCCTATAAGTTTCCCAAGCGGCTTTATTGGTTAAATTAACATCGAGTAAAACCGAAAAATCGGATTCGGATAATAACCCATTGCTTTTTCTTTGCTTATTTCTTGAGGCGTTGGTGTATATCAATCCACCAGACAAAGGAATACCTGTATCGTCAAAAAATTGACCTCCAGCGCCAGCTAAGATAGATAAGTTGACTGTCATATTAAGCGCTAATAGACGCTACTTTAGCCTGAAAAGCTTTAATACGACCATCTAATTCAAGCTGATAACTAGCTAGTTTTGCTTCGGTTGCCGAAGCGGTTGCTTCACGGGCTTTTACATCTGCCTCACGTTTAGCTAATACGGCATCTAACGCATCGGCTGAATTTTTACGAGATTGCAAATCCAAATTTTGAGCTTTTACATTATCAACAAAGGTGCTTTGTTGGTCTGCAAGTGCCGTTTTTTGGCTAGCAATATCAGCTAATTGAGCATCAACGGCTTGTTTTTGAGCGCTTGCGCGTGTGACCAAATCGGCGGCTTCAATTTTTGTTTTAGCTAAAATGGCTTCTGCGTCAGTTTTAGCTCTATTAGCTTCATCTACCGCAGTTAAAGCACCTTGTCTACGTTCTAATTCATCGCGCAAAGCAGCCATTTGAGCTAGGTCTAAAGGCATTTGCTTGGTAAAGTAGTCTATAAATCGACTTGAATCAATACCGCCAGCATCATTTGAAATGTTCATATATCACCTTTAAGCGTAGTAACTGATATTTAACTTGGCACTACCAGCTTGTTCAAAAAATTGAATTTTGGTTAAATCGCCGTCATACTGAAGTGTTACCCCGGTTGCAAGAGGCATACCGACAGTAGCGCTAGGAGCAATGCCATCATCACGCCACCGCACCGCTTGCGTTTCGGGGGTAATTAAAGCAATTGAAGGCTTGCAGTTTAAGCCATTTACATCTTTAACAGGGACAGTTAAATTGGTCGCCGAACTTAAAGAAGTGATCTGCTGATACCCTAAACGGGTGGTAATTGCTTTTAAATTTACTGACATTTAAATTCTCCTTCGTTCGGTAAAAGACCGAATTTTAATTAAAACTTGTATGCTAGCTTCGATAATACTACCAAAAAAGCCACCAGAAAAGAAATATCCACTAAAAAAGTTTCCCATATTTAGCTATCTTTTTTATTTAGACCAAGGAAGTGGTGTGTTTTGTGGGCTTACAGGCGGATTTAAAATAGAATCAATCTGCCCATCCAAGTTAGCCTGTGTATTGACTACCAAGTTTTGTTCGCTTTGAATCCAGCCTAATACGATAGCTTCTGTCAAATCAGCATAGGGTACATAGTCTGTTTGGTCAGGATTAACTGAAAACTGGCTTGTGCCTTGAGTTTCTACTGTGATTGTTCCGTTTGTGCCTGTTACTGTGTATTGTGCGTACACGACATAATCAGGTGTTGGGGTTGGCATGGTTGATAATGCCGTTACTGTCCATGTGTATGTGTTCATATCTATCCTTAAAATTAACCAACATACCAAGCAGCGCCGTTGTAATAAATGGGCACATTAATTGCACCACCACCAACTACAGCAGAACCAAATACAGGAGTTAAAGCATCTGTTACAAATGCTCTATCTCCAGCAACTAAACCTGTTAATGCGTTTGCTTGAGCTACTGTATAAGTAGTTTGACGGAATACACCAAATGATTTAGTTAGTGTAGTTGAGCTATTACCAATAACACTTGTATTTGTTCCCAATCCGACTGCGTTATAACCAATGGCTATTTCGTTTTGATTTGTTGCAGCAGAGCCTCTTGAGCCAGACCCTATATAAACAAGTTGAAATCCTGTAGTTGTTAATGTTGATGTATAACCTGAACCTTGTCCCAAAAATACATTGTTAGAGCCTGTTGTTACTGCATAACCAGCTTGGTATCCATGAGCCGTATTTGAACCGCCTGTACTGTTTGTATATAAACTTTGATAACCTACGGCTGTGTTGCCTGTACCGCTTGCAAAAGTAGCTACTGGAATAGAAAACCCTGACCCCGTACCACCAAGTTGTGCGGCTGTAACCGTAAGGACTGTTGCTGTTGTAACTGTTGCTGCTACTCCACGATTAACCAAAGTAACTGCTGTAACTGCACCACCACTTACCGTGACATTAGCTGTAGGGCTAGGATTAAATGTTGCCCCACTAACGGTACTCATTGTTACGCCATTGTAAGTTCCATCGGTGTAACCACTACCACCAGTAATAGAACCTAGTGTTGCTATGTTAGTAGTATTGTTATAAAGGGCGTTATACCCTACTCCAGTAAGCCCTGATATATTAGAAGAATTGGCTACAGCTTGATGTCCTACAGCCACATTATTACTGGAGTTTATTCCCCAATATAATGCTTCAACTCCAATAGATATATTGCTAGAGCCTGTTGCTCTGTTAGCGGCATTTAAACCAATAGCAACACTATTGCTTCCAGTTGTGTTTGATAAAAGTGAACTAGCTCCTAAAGCACAATTACCAGCACCAGAAGTATTTGCATTTAAAGACGAATTTCCAATGGCAGAGTTATTACTGCCAGTATTACTATAAAGTGAAACATAACCAACCGCAGTATTAGAACCCCCTGATATATTAAGTCTTAATGCTGCCGCACCTACTGCTGTATTTTGTATTCCTGTTGTATTTGCTGTTAATGCAAAAGAACCAACGCCAGTATTATTAGCACCTGAAGTTAATGCCGCTAAAGCAATATTTCCTAACCCTGTGTTATTTGTTCCAGTAGCAGTTGCAGCCATTGCACCTAAACCAAACGCAGAATTTGTTGCTACAGCACCACCACCTTTACCAACAGTTAATCCTGAAATACTTGCATCATTAGCTAATGTTAATGCTGTACCACTAAAGGTCATGTTGGCAGAGCCAGCTAATACACCACTAGAGTTATATTGAACTTGAGTGTTAGAGCCACCAGCACCAGCAGAAGGTGTACCCCATGTAGGAGTTGCGGCAGAACCAGCAGAAGTTAATACTTGACCAGCAGTACCAAAGTTAGTAGTTCCTGTGATGTTGGTATTTAAACCAATAGCACCACTAGCATTAATCACATGGGCAGATTGACCAGTAGTTCCCCATGCTAAATAAGTCTTATAGCCATTACCTGACCCAATACTTATATCGCCATCGTGTCCTGAATAGTAAACTCCGTTATTAAGACTAAAAAAGTCGGCAGGCGTTCCACTTGAAAATACAGAGGAGTTCATACCAAACTCACCATAATAGGTAGAATCTGTGCCTAAGTCGTTACTAACCGCAAAGTTGGTAGAAGCACCTGCTGTACCACTCTTGTTCTGCATAATGTTTTGCAGGTAACTACCTGAAACAGTAGCCCCATTTACAAATGAAGAATTAGAAGCGTTATAACTTAAGGCAGGAGTTGTGCTAGTTGAGCTATTAGTAGAAGCATAAGTAAACGCAGCATTAGAAGCTGTGGTAGCACCAATGGTCGTGCCATCAACACTACCGCCTGTAACTGCTACTGCATTGGCATTTTGCTCTGCCATTGTTCCAAGACCACTTAAGGTATGGTTTGCATCCCAAGCGGTTGCACCAGTAGCGCTAAAACTACTATCTGAAGGTGTGCTGTGCGTTATAGTAACGGTCATGCTAAGAACCTTAATTTATACAAGGTTGAAAGATATAACTCAATAATATTGTCAATCAATTGTTGCATTGAGCTATCACTTTTATCGACAACATCGTATCTTACGGATTCAATCTCTGCAAGTTGTGACTCTAAAAACTCAACGACATTGCTAGTCTTTTTGGCAGACATTAAACTAACTGGGCCAATTAAACCGTGTCGTCCCTGATATGCCTCGGCAAATGAATCTGCAAGGTCAATAATACTTTCGTAAAATTTTTGCAAAGCTTTATGCTTTGCGTAGCTACGCGTATTGAGATGAACCGAATGGGTTACATCCCGGGCTAAGAATAAAATTCCTACAAAATCAGCGGCTTTATAGGCCATGATTAGCAAACTCCTTATGGTATTTAACTCTAGCTTCAGTAGCTACTAAATCTGCGAGTTCAAAATCGTCAAAATAGCCTACATTATGCCTTTGCTTGTTTGCAGTGACAATAACACTCCAACGCATAGTCGGTTTATGCCAGTAAACATTTTTAGCTTTTGATGTGTTGTCTTTTCTAAAGCCAACATTTTGTTGGTTTTTACCTTTTGCAATACGTAGATTTTCTAGCCTATTATTTAGCTTATTTGTATCTTTATGATCTATTTCAGCAGGCATATCGCCATAGTGCATAAGCCAAATTAATCTATGTACTGCATAAAGTTTACGTTTATACATAGCTCGACGATGTCCAGTAGAACAAATAGTTCCTACTTCATCGCCGATATGCACCCCACGAGAAGGTTTTACCCGCCAATATAAATTGCCGTTTTGATACGCAAATAAAGTTAAAGCTTCACTTTGTATCATTGTGGTGGCATCCCTTGTGGTGGCATTTGTTCAGGCATAACGCCTTGAGGTGGCATTGGTTGACCTTGAGGTTGCATCGGTTGTTCCATCTGCGCTTCTCTTTGATCTTCTTCTTGCATATCCATGCTTGTGTCACGTTGCATTTCGGTTACAAGATCGCCATTCACCATCATGCCATGCACAGTTCCCATGACAATATCTTGGATCTGTTCAGGTGACATAGAAGCTTGAACTGCCGATAAACGTTTAGTTTCCGCATCAAATAGCTTAATTTGGGCTTCAAAGTCTTTACGCTCCAAGTCCTGCATCTCAATCGAATGACCAACATTTTGAAGCATTGTGTGCATTTGTTCCATTTCTTGACCCATTGCTTGAATCTGCTGCTGTGCAGCTTGCAAGGCTGGATCTTCGTCTGTACTAGACATAAGCTTAGGATCAATTGTCTTTTCTAAGCGTTTAGCCATCTCTTGAGCGCCAGGCCAATCCATATTCTTAACAAATAGATCGCCAGCAACTGCCCACAACTGAGGATTGCCTTGCAAAATCTGCGCCATCGCTTCCATAGCCTCTTGGCGCTTAGTCATGTAGCCTGGGCCTGTAGTAGCCACGACATCATATATACCCACGCTCGGATTGTAGATTTTTTCAATCACAATGCCTTGTTGGTCAACAATTTTCTTAACTGGCTCAGGCTGTTCAGGGTTTAACTTGACCATCGACACTTCACCATCTACACCTACGATACGAGCAATACGCTCGGTGTCGTAAATCTTAGGAATCAGGTCAATTAACTGACGGGTAGCAAAGCGAATTGCTTTAGTCAAGTTATCGCCGTAGTGGAAAGTACCTACGTCGCCTTGACGCTCACGCGCAAGGATTGCTTTACCTGAACGCTCGTTAGATGTTTGTCCAAGACTAGAGTCATATTGACCAGTTGTAGACTTAATATCGTCACTTGCACCCATTTTGGCTTGGATAAGTCCAGTTTGTGCCAAAGGCGGTGGGGCGCGCTGCGGTAGTGGCAGCGTTGCGCCCATTCCATCAGTTACATCGGGATTAACTTCCAAATACGGCCAATTGGTCGTGTTAGCAGTTTTCCATTGGTTCTCATAGCCTTCAAACTGACCACCATAACCGATAAACGGTGCTTTTGGAGCCAAGGCAAGCATTTCGGCTTCTTGAGATACCCAGTAGTTGTACATACGTTGTGCATCTTTGGCATTACGAACCAAGCCAGACACATAAATGCGACCATCTACTTCAAATTCATTACCAATTACACGAATCACAGGTATCCATTTGCCTGCCCATTCTTGCTCTTGTAACACTTCGTAGCCATTGGATTTCATCCACATGACTTTTTTAACATCAACGGTGCGAGTTTTAATGGGTTTTAAACCCATCTCTTTCATTTGATTATCTTCAGGGCTGCCGTTGTAAAACGATTGATTGCCTGGATACAAATTGAGCTTAGTTGGGGTATGCGTGTAGTAGAAATACTCAACAATACGAATAGTGTTCTCGTTAATCCATTGGCTTAGGGAATCATCACCTACACCTTGGGACATAATGGATGTGATGGGCGCGGCATCAGGGAACTGACGCTCGTATTCATCTTTTTCAATGTCTTGGCTAATAAAACACCATTCAGCATCGCAACCAGCAGGGTCTTGGATCATCGGATCCATATAAACGCTAAATGCGTTGCGAATACGGCCTAGACGAATGTCTTGGTCAAAGCTATTGTCATAGCAAAACTCGGTCAAAATGCGGAAATAACCTTCACCATACGTTACTTGGTTTTCGCAAGCAGTGTCATAGACCACATCGGCGTCAGACATATACTCGATATGGCGAACCATACCTTCAAACACTTCCGCTACTTCAATGTCGCCTTTATCGTCCGCAGGGATCACTTTTCCAGAAGGTCGATTCTGACGCTGTTCGTTTGTTACTTGTTTGACGTGCTGTGGCAGCTTATTGATAGTAAGGCAAGGTCTTGCGTTGATAGTCTGTCCTTGAACAGCGCCTCTCGTAGCTAGAACGTCTGCGGGCCATTGCCAACCGTTGTCAGGAGATCCAGCCATAAAGCGTAAGTCATCTAACTCGTCCTCACGGGACTCGGAGTAAGCAGACATCGCCATCTGGAAACGATGACGCATGGTCGATAAAATATCTGATTTATCTTCAGGAATAGATGTAGGGTTACTACCAACATCGGCTACTTTGCCAACAATATTCATAGACGACTGGTCATAGCCCATAACTGTTACGCTTTCTTATGTTGTCCGCACCTGGAATAGCTCTCAAGTTAGCAGGAACGTGTAAGCCCGATACATATTTACCTTGTAACGGAATTATATGGTCAACGTGCCAAATTGTCCCAGTTATTTTAGACTGTAGTGTAGCAAGTTTGTAAACATTTTCAATTCTTTCCGCGTCTATTTTTGTTAACCATGCTGGAGTGCGGTGTTTTTTGGCTGCGTATCGTTTCATATTCCACGCATTAACTACACCTGCATTGGCTTTTATCCATCGTGCGGTGCTTTTACGGTTAGTTTCTTTGCTTGCGCGGCGTCGTTCATTAACAAGGCTATGATTTAACTCACGATACTTGTTAAGCTTAATTTTTGTGCAATTTACACAATTACCATCTTTTGCGTATCTTTCAGCTAAATGCCCATGCTTACATGGCTTACCCGTAAAATACCGAGTTAAGCCTTGAAAAAGGGCGTCTTGACGTAGACTCAATCTAAAATTCCAATAACGTCTGTTGCGCGCATCATCAAATAGTCTTTATTCTCATAAACAACCTTTTGACCACTATGCTCACCAAACAATACATGATTGTTTGGTGAGCATAGTGGTCAAAAGGTTGTTTATGAGAATAAAGACTATTTGATGA
>Ga0194047_10000783_pt1 | contig 20246 bp, 13 predicted proteins | sample JunL225m_MetaG_2_FD_160070 | JGI IMG/M metagenome (GOLD analysis project Ga0194047, IMG submission 160070) | Anoxic zone freshwater microbial communities from boreal shield lake in IISD Experimental Lakes Area, Ontario, Canada - Jun2016-L221-5m | ecosystem: Environmental > Aquatic > Freshwater... | reverse complement strand
ATTCAATACTTTCACATCTGTTTTAACTATGACTAACGATACACCCATGACTTTTAATTGTAATACTAAAATACAATTAAATCTTAAAAAGGTTATGGTATGGGTTATGTTTTGATATTAAAGAAAAAGCCCTCATAAAACTTACTGATAATCAGTGCTTTATAAGGGCTATTTTCATCTTCGTCGGGAAGACAGGATTCGAACCTGCGACCCCCTGGTCCCAAACCAGGTGCGCTACCGGCCTGCGCTACTTCCCGATTGAAAATGTTGCCGATTCCCCTACTTTAAAGTTGAAGAGCGGTGAGGGCGGGATTCGAACCCGCGGTACAGAGTAACCCGTACGGCAGTTTAGCAAACTACTGATTTCAGCCGCTCATCCACCTCACCGTCCTTGCTCTTTTCAGAGAGGGCTGCAAAAATAGGCTCCTGATCTCTAATTGCCAAAAAAGGATGGAAGAAATATTAAAATAAAAATCCCGAAGCAGTAATTATCTGTTCGGGATCTTCCAATTTATTATTGCTTAACGCTTACATAGCCGCTAATTGTACTTTTTGGGTCAATTCCATCACGTTCTCACGGAATATAGAATCTGTATCCATTAAATCTTTTACGGTCTGGCAAGAGTGTATTACAGTGGTATGATCGCGTCCGCCAAAATGTTCTCCAATTGTTTTCAAAGAATTCTTGGTAAATGCTTTTGCCAAATACATGGTAATTTGACGCGCTTGTACAATTTCTCTTTTTCTTGTTTTGTGTAACAATCTGTCGTAAGGCACATCGAAGTATTCGCAAACCATTTTTTGAATTGCATCGATGGTAATTTCTTTGCTGCTGGTTTTTACAAAATTGCGTAATACTTTTTTGGCTAGTTCAACATCAATTTCTTTTTTATTTAAAGAAGACTGTGCTAATAATGAAATTAAAGCACCTTCTAATTCACGTACATTGGTATTAATATTATAGGCCACATACTTTACTACTTCTTTTGGCATATCTAAGCCATCGTTCTTCATTTTCTTTTCTAAAATCTCTATTCGAGTTTCGTAGTCAGGTATTTGAAGATCGGCGCTTAAACCCCATCTAAAACGGCTTAATAAACGCTCTTGCATGCCGTCTAAATCTTTTGGCGGCTTATCTGATGTAAGTACTAATTGCTTGCCGCTTTGGTGTAAATGATTGAAGATGGCAAAAAATGCATCTTGGCTTTTTTCGGCCCTGCTAAAGAATTGAACATCATCAATAATCAACACATCTATCAATTGATAAAAATGGATGAAATCGTTAATGGCGTTATTTCTGCTATGGTCTTGAAATTGGTTAATGAATTTTTCGCTACTTACATATAATACAACCTTACTAGGATGCATGCGCTTAACATCATTCCCTATTGATTGTGCCAAATGTGTTTTACCTAATCCAACACCACCATATATTACCAAAGGATTAAAAGAATTTCCTCCTGGTTTGTCTGCAACTGTTTTACCAGCTCTGCGTGCTACCCTGTTACAATCGCCTTCTATAAAAGAATCAAAAGTATACATGTGGTTTAACTGCGGATCAATTTGCATTTTCTTTAAACCAGGAATAACAAACGGATTTTTAACTGGATTGTCAATAACCAACGGAAAATTCATTTCGTTGTTATTGTATGTTTTCATGTTGCTTGCTGGAATATCCATAGACCCGCTACGTCCATTGGTATTTCCGCTATCAACCATAATTCTATATTCTAAACGTGCTTCTTTGCCTAATTCACGCTTTAAAGTTTTTGCTAATAAGTTTACATAATGCTCTTCTAAATATTCATAGAAAAACTGGCTTGGCACCTGAATCATTAAAACATTCCCCTTCAGCTCAACCGGAGTGATTGGCTCGAACCAAGTTTTGTAGTGTTGCCACTCCACAATGTCTTTGATAATTTTCAAGCAATTGCTCCAGATTAGTTCAGCGTTCTTAGACATACAAAAAATACAATTTATAGCGGGTTACAATATTCTACTTCTACAGTATTTCTAAACTAATAATCAATGTTTTCCACAATCGACTAATGTTAAGAAATTATTAAGGGGAGTGCAATATGTACACTTTATGTTGAAAAAAAAATTTTTTATTTCAGTTATTTATTTCTTATTAAAATTGATTTAGATTTTACCCCTTTCCCGGCACCATATAACGAAAAATCGTAATCAATGCGTCCTAGTTGAATTCCAGCCCATCCAACCTGATTTACAAGCACTTCATTTTGCTTTTTATTGGTGTATTTCCTAGGAATTTCAAAGAAACGGTGGGTGTGTCCGCCCAAAATTAAATCAATATTTTCTGTCTCTTTTGCCAAAATTTCGTCACTTATTTTACCATCATCATACTTATCCCCTAAATGAGACAAACAAATTATCAAATCGCAACCCTGTTTTTTTAAAATGGCAGCCGTTTTATTGGCCGCTACAATTGGGTCTTGATAGACCGTTTTTCCGTATAAATTTTCGGGTACCAACCCTTGCAATTCTATGCCCAATCCTAGTACTCCTATTTTATTTTTTCCTTTTTGAAATATTTTATAAGGCACTGTTTTGTTTTCTAAGGGCGTATTGGTAAAATCGTAATTGCAAATAAGAATGGGAAATTTTGCATGTTGTAATTGCGTGGCAAAATTTTCAGTCCCTCCATCAAAATCGTGGTTACCCATTGTGGCTGCATCATAACCCATCATGGTCATGGCTTTCATTTCTGGTTCGCCTTTGTACATATTAAAATACGGAGTGCCTTGAAAAATATCGCCAGCATCTAACAATAAAACATGTTCCGTATCCTTTCTAATTGACTCAATTAAGGCTGCTCTTGCCGCAACACCGCCCATTCCTTGGTTTCTGCTACCATCCATTGGAAAAGGCTCTAACCTGCTATGCACATCGTTTGTATGCAAAATGGTTAGCTTATTGTTTGCAGCTTCGGCATGTGCTTCATCATTTATAAGCGTTGAAGCCAATAATGCAGAACCCGCAACAGCAGTGTGTTTTATAAACTTTCTTCTATTAATTGACATTAGTAGTTCTGTTTTCAATTTTTGCATCAACTGATTTACCATTGGCTGTTAACCAACTTGCATAATCAATTAGTGCATCCCTTAATAAAATTCCTTTATTCATTTGTGCAATTCCTTTTAACATCGAACAATCACTTCCGCCATTTGCCACATAATCGGAATTAGCTATTATATAGGTAGCTGAACTGTTAAAAGCTTGCCCATTAACCATTACATGCGTTGCTTTTTTGTCTTTAATTTCCATCGTAATCCCAGATACAGGCCATCCGCCGTCTGCAGCAATTTTATCTAATAATTGCATTAAAACCGTACCAGTTAATTTTTGTAGAACAATCAAATTATCGAAAGGCATTAATTCAAAAATCATACCTACCGTTAATTTCCCTTTTGGAATATAAGATCTAACACCACCATAATTTACAAAAGCAGCATCAACTTTTTGATTGAAATGCTTTTCGGCCTGTTGTTTCATAGCATCAGCCATAAAATTGCCAATGCTTGACTCGGGCTGTTTTTTAGAAAGTCCTTCGGTTGAAAACCCAATTACTTTACCCATTGAAGCTTTCATTACAGAACCATAAGGTGCTAGAAAACGAATAAAAGCAGAATCAACTGGCGCTTCTTTGCTAATTTGATAATCTTTGTACTCAACTACAGCAGTTTGCGGCAAAGGCTTACAAGACAATAGAAAGATAAAGGCAATTATAAAACAGCTGCGTATATAAAAAATCATGAACCCCGTTATTTATTGGAAGGTAAGAAGTTTAGATTTACGAATTTGTAAATTTTTAGTCTATTTAAGTAGTAGTTTTGTCTTTTTAAAACCACAACTATGTCATACGAAATAACAGGAAAATTAATTGCCCGATTTGATATCGTTCAAAGAACAGAAACTTTTAAAACGCGTGAATTTGTCATTGAAAAAACAGAAGATATCAATGGTCGAACCATTACCAACTACGCCAAGTTTCAGTGTGTTCAAGATAAAACAGCCATGGTTGACCGTTTTAATATTGGCGATGAAGTGAAAGTTCAGTTCAATATTAAAGGAACAAAGTGGATGAAAGATGGCAAAGAGAACTATATTACCAATTTAGATGCTTGGAGAATGGAAACCGTGAAAATCTCTCAGGACGCACCTTCTAGCGATCAAGTTAATTATAACGACATGCCGCCAGCAATGGATGCATCCGACGATTTACCTTTTTAATTCCAACTAATTACTAGCCTTTTTTTAGGATAAATACCTAACAAGCATGCAAAAAGAAATTACCCTCAAGCTAAAGCCTTCTGAGGCAGCAGACGATTCTGTTATATTAACTTATTTAGCGCAATCCCTTGCTCAGCCTGTAGAAAGCATTTTGGGCTTTTATCGTGCCAAACAATCCATTGATGCTAGAAATAGTAAACAGGTTTGGATTAATATTACCCTACAAGCTTTTATAAACGAGCCTTTCACACAAAGACCTGTTCAAAAAATTCATTTTGGTCAAGTGCAAAATGCAGCAAAAAAAGTGCTAATTATTGGTGCTGGACCTGCTGGACTATTTGCCGCTTTGCAATTAATTGAACTAGGAATTCAACCGATTATTTTAGAACGTGGTAAAGATGTACGAGCTCGTCGTAGAGACCTTGCTGCACTTAACAAAGAAGGCATTGTAAACCCCGAAAGTAATTACTGTTTTGGAGAAGGCGGCGCAGGAACTTATAGCGATGGAAAGTTGTATACACGCAGTTCAAAACGGGGCGATATCAATCGAATACTTAATATCCTTTATCAATTTGGCGCAGAAGAAAAAATATTATACGAAGCGCATCCACATATTGGCACCAATAAATTGCCTTTAATTATTACTGCTATACGAGAACAAATTCTAGCATGTGGAGGCGAATTTTTATTTGAAAAAAAACTCAGCAATTTTATTATTGAAAACGATACTATTAAAGCAGTAGAAACTGCTGATGGCAATCGTTTTACGGCTGATGCGGTAATACTTGCAACTGGTCATTCTGCGCGCGATGTATTTGAGTTATTACACCAGAAAAAAATATTGATTGAGCCAAAACCCTTTGCCCTAGGGGTTCGTATAGAACATCCGCAATCATTAATTGATAGTATTCAGTACCATTGCTCGGTGCGTGATGCACAATTACCACCTGCTAGTTATGGATTAGTAGAACAAGTAAATGACAGAGGTGTGTTTAGTTTTTGCATGTGCCCTGGTGGCATTATAGCACCAGCAGCAACTAACCATGGAGAGATTGTTGTGAATGGATGGAGCCCTAGTAAACGCAATAATCCTTATGCAAATAGTGGCATGGTAGTACAAGTAGATATGGCAGATGCCGCCAATTATTTTAAACAGCAACAAAAAATAACAGGGCAAACTTCAAATACAAATACCGAACAAAATCCATTGCTTCTCATGCAATTTCAAGCAGCAATAGAACAAGCAAGTTTTATTGCTGGCGGAGGGAATTTGGTGGCTCCTGCACAAAGAATGACAGATTTTGTACAAAATAAATTATCGGCTGATTTACCCGCAAACAGTTACCTGCCGGGCATTCTATCAACCAATCTTTCTAGTATTTTACCTGCTTTTATAAACAATCGTTTGCAAGAAGGATTTAAATTATTTGGTAAAAAAATGCATGGCTATTTAACCAATGATGCGGTGGTAGTAGCTACAGAAAGTAGAACTTCCTCTCCGGTTCGCATTCCAAGAGACCCTATTAGTTTGGCCCATCCACAAATTAAAAATCTTTACCCATGTGGCGAAGGTGCTGGTTATGCAGGAGGAATTGTAAGTGCAGCCATGGATGGAGAAAGAGTAGCCAAACAAACAGCCTTAGTTAGCCATTAGTTTTCTTCTTTCACTTCGGCAATTTTAGACAACAACATTTTTTGTTGAATTAGCTGATTACTTTTATAATTTTTTTGCGATTCTTTTAAATCTAATTTTTCTTTACTAGTCCAGGCTTGATTGAGTGTTTGCAAGTTTGGCTTTCCCGCGTCTACCCAAGCTGTATAATAAAAGTCGGCAATCATATCTGCACTTTGCAATAATTGGTTATTGATTGTATTTTTTAAAGCCGCTGAATATGCTTTTGCAAATTCACTAGTGTATGATTTATATTCTTTTCCTCTTCTAATTTGTGTTCTAAATTTTTGTGCTTCGCTAAATTGTACACTAACTCTTTTCTCTGTTGCAAAAACCTCAGGAACTAGTGCTGCAGCGCTTCTTACCGCATTCCAAATAGTTTTTTCTGGATTAGATAAATACTTTGCAGTATGATTAGAATAAAGCGTGTAGTTGGCAATTTCAATTTCAGGAATCATAGACTCCCACAAACTATGCAAGCCTTTTTGATTGGTTAATTGACCATCGTAATTATTGGTTGCGTGTAAAGGAACATTGGCATCAGCAATATAGTGGCCAATATCAGCAGCATAAAACAAAATACTATCCTTGTTTTGGCTTTTAAAAGCATCGGTTAATTTTCCTTTCATGAATATTACATAATAAGGAACATATCCGTTTTTTAGCAAGCTGTCTTTTGAATATTTTTTAACCGCATTGTTCCAGTCTAAGGGCATGTCATGCACGCCATTGTGTTCAAAATCTTCTAAATTAATAAAATGCTTTTCTGCTTCTGAATGATCTTTACTTCTTCTAATATCTGGTCTTGGGGCATTATATACCAAGTATTCTCGATTGTTATAAAAGAAAGGTTTCATAGCTATAGGAAGCTCGTAAATAGCTAATTGGTTAACCGTTCTGTGTACCAAAAAGCCCCAACTACTAAGTAATAAAACGGAACTTAATAGCACAACAAATAACAATCTCTTAGAAGAATAAGGCATATAAACGGGGGTTGGGTAACCGTCAAATTTAGGGTTTTAATTAAATTCGAGAGAATTAATATACCTATTGTCAGTAGAAACAGGCAATCCATCCTATATAAATACAATTGCAAATTCCTTTATGTATTTTTGTTTACAACCTTTTTGTTATGGAGAAAATCTTAGAACTACAGCATTTAAAAAAATATTATGCTACTCAAAAAGCAGTAGATGATATTAGTTTTTCAATTGAAAAAGGCAGCATATTTGGATTGCTAGGGCCGAATGGTGCGGGCAAAACAACGCTACTACGAATGATTACAGGTATTTTTTATCCTGATAGTGGCATTATTAATTTAGACGGAAAAGTATTTGATCCGCTCAATGATATTTTGAAAATAGGCTACATGCCCGAAGAACGTGGCTTGTATAAAAAAATGAAAATTGGTGAACAAGCTTTGTATTTAGCGCAGTTAAAAGGGCTGAGCAAATCAGAAGCAATGGAAAAGATAAAATTTTGGTTTAAAAGACTTGAAATGGAATCTTGGTGGAATAAAAAAGTAGAAGACCTCAGTAAAGGCATGAGCCAAAAACTACAATTTGTAATTACTGTTTTGCACGAGCCCAAACTAATTATTTTAGACGAGCCATTTAGCGGATTAGATCCTGTAAATGCCAATTTAATTAAAGACGAAATTCATGGCTTGGCTCAAAGAGGCTGCACGGTTATTTTTAGTACCCATAGAATGGAACAAGTAGAAGAAATTTGTGATCATATTGTACTAATCAATTTAGGACAAAAAATTCTAGACGGAACAGTTGCCAATGTGAAACAACAATTCAAAGAAAATAAGTTTCGTATTCAACTAGCAGAAATACCTCAAAATTTAGTTAGTAGTTCATTTGAATTAGTAGAACAAAAAGAAAAACAATTAACGGTAAAAATCAACGAAGGATCAAGAAGTAACGATGTGTTAGCATTTTTCTTACAGCAAAATATAAACATCGAATCATTCAACGAAATACTACCATCACTCAATGAAATTTTCATTCACCTTGTAGAAGGTACAAAGTCTACTACCAGGGCCTTTCAAACAATTAACGACTAACTAATTTTAATGCAACTTTATGAATAAGATATTATTAATTGCAAAAAGAGAATTCCTGTCTAGGGTTCAAAAAAAGACATTCTTATTAACAACCATAGGCCTCCCATTAATCATATTCGTTTTCTACGGAATGATCATTTATTTTTCTGTAAAAACAACGGATAATTATAAAATTGCGGTAGCCGATAATGCCAATATTTTTAATGGGAAATTATTTAACAAAGACAATGAAATTGTTTTTGAATTTGTACATACACCCCTAACAGAATTACAAAAAGACTTAGAAACAGATAAATACGACGCGTATTTATTTGTGCCAGCAACTTATGTAATAGAAGGCAAAGACACATTGCAATTTCGTTCAAACAAGGCAATGGGCATTATGACCAGAGACAAAATTCAAACGCGTATTAACAAAGCGCTTGAAGAAAAAAGATTGATGGGATTAAATATTTCAAAATCACAATTAGATAGCCTACAACAAGAAAAAGAAACCATCAATTTTACAAGCGCCAATGGCAAAACAGAAAATGAAACCAAAGTGGGCGTTAGTTATGCCGTAGGAATGATTTCTGGTTTTATGATTTATATTATTCTATTTATTTATGGCACGATGGTAATGCGTGGGGTAATGGAAGAAAAAGTAAATCGAATTGCAGAAGTAATTATTAGTAGCGTAAAACCTTTTCAACTAATGATGGGTAAAATAACCGGCATTGGTACAGTAGGATTGGTACAGTTTATTATATGGATTGTATTGGTGTTTGGTGTTCAGTTTGGCATTGCCATGCTATTTCCAGAATTAGTAGGCCATATGCAAGGTCAGCCAATACAACCTGCAGGTATGCAAGCTGCACAAGCTATGAAAAATAGTGGCGCTTTAACTGGTTTAATGGAAGGATTAAACACCATCAATTTCCCTTTAATTATTGGCTGTTTTATCTTTTATTTTATTGGCGGTTACTTATTATACTCTTCTCTTTTTGCAGCCGTTGGAAGCGCTGTAAACGAAGACCCGCAAGACGCACAGAGTTTATTATTGCCTATTACCATGCCCATTGTTTTTGGAATGGTTATTATGATGAAGGCGGTAAACGACCCCAATAGTTCACTAGCAATTTTTGGAAGTTTATTTCCATTAACCTCACCAATTGTAATGATGGCCAGAGTTGCACACGGCGTGCCTGAAGGCGTTAGTTATTTACAATTGGTATTGAGTATGGTATTTTTAATCTTGGGCTTTTTAGGCACTACCTGGGTTGCTGCAAAAATTTATCGTATAGGTATTTTAATGTATGGCAAAAAAGCAACTTGGAAAGAAATGATCAAATGGACTTTTCGCAATAACTAAATAATTATTGTGCTAAAGAAATTCGAACATTTACACCAGCTCTAGTATTTGTAATTGGAGCAGAGGTAGAAATGTATGGAATTACTTTGCGTTGGTCGAAGAAGAATTTAACGTTAATGCGATTATTAATTACATAATCAACTGCAGGTTGAATCACTACTTCTTTTTGACCTCCTGTGCCATATGCATTGCTTTGGTCTAATCTGCTATTGCTCATAGCAACATCTCTAACAGATAGGTCTAATTTTAAATTCAGGTCATTAGTTAATTTCTTACCCTTCATGCCTGGTAATTTAAATGGTAAGTTAACGCCACGTTTGCGCCAGCTTCCGCCAAAAGTCCATTCGGTACTTCTGGTTTCACTTAATTGATAGTCAATTAAACTCATGCTCAGTGTTCGAGATTTTTTATACTCGAATTTAATATTGAGTTTATTATTAGTTGTTACGTCTACACCAATTAAAGGCACAAATTGCTCTTGCATGGTAATATTTGGCACCAAAAAGTATGGTATATAATTGCCACTAACTGTATCTATAAAAGAAGGAGCACCCAAACGGAAAGGATCACGATACAGCAATGCACTCGTATAACTATTCATACTTAGTGTTCCATTGTATCCGTGGGTAATGGTTATGCCACTAAATATATTTGCAAGTGATGGAATTTTTGTTAAACCTGTGTAAGTCATACGCCAATTGGGTCTTGGCAAAATACCACTGAATGGATTAGCCGAAACATTAGCATTGGTCTGTTTAATTAAACCCACTTTTGTTGGATCCAATCCTGTATATGCAGCAATGAATGCAGGCACTAATACGTCTTGCGAATAACGACCATACCCTTTTGCAAAACCATCCGCAGAATATTTTTGACCTGGCGCTAAAGACTGCCAATAAGGATTATCAGTTGCCACCCTATTAGAAATAATTAACCGATTCGCTTCAAATGTTTTAAAAGTATTAGAAACCTCATTCGGATTCTGTTTGCCAAACAAAGTATTAAAAGCAATATAAGAAACGCTGAATCCTCCAGAAGCCAATGGATTCAAATGTTCTGCCCTTCCAAAACCTAAAGTATCTTTAAATAATTCTGAATATTCTTTGGTAAATGATTTTTCTAAATTCACATCAATCATCCATTCTCTAATGGGTTCTAATTGTGCTGTAATTGCAAAACGCTGTTCGTAATTTTGACGATATAAATAATTGAATGTGCTATCGCGCGATAACAAACCTTGTGTTGCTTTTTTATTTAACCAACTAGTATCGGGTTGTTTTCCTAACACATAATCTAAACCCGGTTGCATGCTATTCCAGTTTTGACCAATGGCTTGTGTACTATCCATAAAACCTGGCACCCTACTTCTATAATGGGCACTATAATTAATTTGAATAGTCCGCACCATTGTTAATAATTTACCAAGCGATTTTTCCCATCCATTTAAATCCACTGGCTGATTGGCTTTGGCCAAACGTAAGGCAATCCGTTGGTCTCTTTTTTGTTGACGCCATTTTTGTAAAGCAGCTACGCGCAACTTTCCTGTTAAGTTTTTCAGTGCATCTTCTTTACTAGGTATTACAAAACCCAACACGTTATTAGGCGCTGCTACTTTGGCATTATTTCTTTGCATAGAAACATTGTCTAATGACCTAAGTAGTTTAGATTTTGAATATAAATTGGCAAAATTAAATTGGGTATTAATATTATTCTCTTGTGAGTTTTCAATAGTATTACCTAGTTCTAATGCCACCCTACTTGCACCAATCCAATTATAGGTTGTTGCATAACTATACCTTGCTGTAATCCAGTCGGTGATAGGCAATTTACTCAGTGGTATATCATAATTCAGTGTAGCACGTTGCTGGTACAAAGTATTTCTACCACCTGTTATAAAATTATTGAATACACTATCTTTTTTAATTTTATTGTCAATCCTTCCATTCGGTTCGTCTACACGCGCATTGTTGGTGGCAGAGAAATTTAAATTCAATTTTCGGGTTAAATCCCATTGCATATTATAGATACGATCGTAGGTAAAATATTTGTCGTAAGTAGTATCAACGCGTTCTACTTTACTATCATATGTATTTACAATTCTTGGAACAAATTCACCAAACTGTCTATTTACATCTGCTCTAAAACTAAGCATGGAAGGATGCAAATTAAAATTGAAATCCTTCAACCAACTCAGCCAAGCCGTTTTAGATTTAATGAGTTTTTTTAGTGGTTCAATGTATTTTCCTTGACCCATATAAGTATAACCAAAACCACCACGATGCCTAGTAATTTTATTTTCAAGAATTACTGGCGTGGTTTGTTCTGTTTGTGTAAACGAATAACTAAAGTCTAAATTACTCAACTTTAATAAGCCCGTTTTAGTGCCACTAGGCGCCACACGTACATTGGTAAAATTGAGTGTTTTTATAGTTGTTTCATCTACCGCTGCCGTGCGTATAGAATCTTTTTTACTTGGCGATGCAGTAAGTTTTTCTTGGTACTTAATATCCTTATCAAACGGATCGTATTGTGGCATACGAACTGTTTGACTAATACTTGCATAAACAGGTAAACTTAGTTTTACTTTTTGTGGAAATAATTTTCCAGCATTAATATTTGCAGCAGCGTCGAACTGCACTAAATTATCGCGCGCCCTTTCATTAACTCTTTGTTCTATACTTCCAAATCCTTGTGTATGGGTATTTGCAGATACAGAAACCGTACCCAAATCTGCAAGGGTTAAGTCTACCCTTCCTAGTGCTGCCCATCCGCCATTTTCATCTAATTCAGAAAGCCTCAATTCGTTAATCCAAACTTCGGTGTTTACAATAGGCCCATCTAATGAATACGGATTTTCAATACCCACTAACAAACCTCGCACTTCTCCCAAATTTGGATTCCCCATAATGGAATAGGTTTTATCGCCAATCCGCTCCCGATAAATACTTCCCATGGCCGCCATTGTTCCATTGCGTCGTAATTTCAAATCAATCAATTCGCGCAAACTAAAATCTAAATTGTTTTCTGTAGGCCAAACTTTATCTTCTTGTCCTTTTGCGTAAGTACCCGGTGCAGTAATATGTAAAGGAATTTTTATTTCGTAATAATTATTTAAAAAGTCTTGCCCAATTCTAATGACTGCATTAACTTCTTTGTCTTTTAATTGACGTTGTCCGGCAATTGATTCTGCGTGAATGAACATCGACAATTTTCCATATTGGCGCATGTCTAAATTCATTGATTTAAACACTGCTCTTGAATCACCAGTATATAAATTGCGCACCTGCAAACTCATACTCTGTTCGTTTTGCAAAAGGTTTACACCGTTATTACTCAATTGTTGTACGCGCTCAATTCCTGGAGGTATTAAATAGTTAACCGGTTGACGGCTACTATTTTCTTCGAGGTTAACAGCAAGTGTATTAAAATAAGTGCCGTTAGTGGTATTTAAAGGCGTGTAACTGCCCGTTGTATCAAGATTGTAAGTAAACTGTCGCCATTGATTACGTACAAGGTCTAAACGGCCAAAACGCATAACTACAGAGTCTTCGAATTCCGACAAATACATCCGCATAAATCGAATCGATTTAAAATCAGGAATGCCCCCTACTTTTCTAGAATAATCTTTAATTGGAATTCGAAATAAAAACCAATCTTCTGTTCTAACAACACCATCTGCCGAGTTTACAGATATTCTTCGCTTATCGGTAATGTATTTTGTTACGCCTACATCCATACCAGGCTTAAGGTCTACTTGGTATTCGTAATAAGCTTCTGTTTCATTTAAAGTATTGTCGCGATTTAAATCTTCATTGTCTGGATAAAGTGTTGCAGCTGGTGTAAATTGGCCAGTGGTATTTGCTAAAGGTGAATTGCCTTGTGGATTATTAATATTCTTATAACGCCCTAAAATTCCTGTTCCAATTGCATCAAAACTAGGGTCGCGATACCATTTATAATTATCGTTTGATGGATCGGATAATGCTTTTTGATAGACAGGCGAACTAGTTCCAAAATTTGCTGCTAGTCTATCTAAGACATACCCTTTTTTACGCCTTTCTGCAGCATCGTCTAATCCATCAAACCCAACGTCTTGGTAAAGTCTGTCATTAGGATCATTACTAAATGCTTGGGTAATTTGAATAGGATTTACTGGCGTTTTTCCCCAAGTATTACTACTATCAACAGCAGCATTAATACTCGGTGTATTCATACCATTTTCATAAAAACGTTTGCCATCTTTTAAAATATCTTCACTAATATTTCCAAAATTCAAAAACATTTTTCCCCCCTTGCTCGACGGATTTTTAATGAAGGGATTTTGAATCCAAAATTCTACAAATTCAATATTTCCCGTTTCAAAATCTGTTTGATCAATAGCCCTACTAATACCTCCCCAACGATTTGTTGGTTTGGTTAAATTTCCATTTCCGTCTAACTCAGTTTTGCGCGATTCAAAATTGTAAGGCCCTTTTTCTGTAGGATAAAAAGCAAGGTCAAAAGTAGAAGTTTGAACATCCGTAATATTGGTAGTCCTTTGCGGAAATAGCTCACTAGTGTATACTTGCCTAACCCTTGGATCGCTTAATTCTGCAACATTTCTGCGCAAAGGATTGCTCGCACTATTTTTATCCTGCATATTTGGCTCAATATTATACCAAGCCAATTTTGCACGATTAAAATTGTAATCAATGGAGTCATTTAAATTAGCTTCAGGAAACTTTGGATTCCCTTGTGGCGTAGATGCTAAAGCCCATGATACAAAAGGAAAACGCAAATCAATACTGGTTCTAGTACTTTCAAAATCATCCACATAAATTAAACCTTGCGCACCCGATCCTATTTGTGGTGGATGTCCTGGTTTTAATAATGCACCTTCTCCATAAGCCGTGATAGCAGATTTTGCTTTGGTACTATAATTAGGTAACCTATTTAATAATCGCGTTAGTCCTGGCAATTCAGAACGATAGCTGAAATCTAACCCATACATGGTATTTCTAATTGGGTCATCGCCGTATCCCATTTTGGTAAAAAATGGACGCTCTCCCAATCGAACAACAGAAGTTCCTATGCTTAATTTTTTACTCGCTGTATAGTCTAACCGAAGTGCTGCAAAACCTCTTTGTTGCATGCCAAACCCTGCATTGTTTTCAAAAGAAACTGAAACCGGAATATTGGCACTCATAATTGCTTGGTTGAGAATTTTTACATTCCCCAAACTATAATCCACAACATAGTCTGCACCTTCTCGTAATATTTGACCACCTGCAGTTACCGTTACAGAACCAGGTGGAATATTAAATGTATTCAATGAAATTTCAGAGCCGCCACTACTCCCTTTCACTTGCCCTTGCATAATAAATCTATTCAAGTTGGCATAGGTTTGTGCAATTGCTTTAATGGAATCGTACAATTGATAATACACGTACTTTTTTTTCATGGCAGTTGACTGTCCTGAAAAAGCAAGCGCTTCTAAATCTCTTCCAAAGGGTTCCAATACCGGAAATATTACCCTACCCATTTGCGGCAAAATAGTAAAGCCTTCAACATAGTCAAACACACCATCTGGTTGTGGATCATTCCTACTATTTAAACGATCTAAATTTAAAATACGCAAAAGTGGCTGTCCATCAACAGCAGGAGCACTTTCGGGCAAATATCTTTTTAATCCACCACTTGGTGCTTCGTATAAAACATTCAATTTAAAATCTTCGCGTTGAATGCCGCCAAATAAATCTAATGAATACACGTTCTTCATCATCAATCCCCAAAGCGGCAATTGAATTCTTTGTGAAGTAGCTTTTAATAATTTTAAGAACAATACTTTCTGTACCCCTTTTGTAGAATCGAGTGCAATATCTTGCGAGAACTCTCCTACTTGATACACTTTACCATTATAGGTATATTGATAAGCAACAGCCAATACTTCATCTGATTGTAACTGACTATTCACAGAAACAAATCCTGCTTGCGGATTAAAATAATATTCGTTGGCACTCAACTTGCGCGCAAAAGTTTTTTCGTAATCATCTACCGGCCTTAATCCTTTTGCAATTAGCAAACTATTTACCATTGATGGATTTCTAAAACTCGCATTATTGATAATCGAACTATACAAATTATTTGCTCCATTAAAAGGCAATGGATTACTTGTTAAAGAACCTACCACATTGTTATACGGCTTGGGTTCGGCCAAATCCATCAAACCCACAATATCACGAGCATCGGTATTGGCGCCATTTCTATTGGTTACCCAAACTTCAACACGTTGAACCTGCACCTGCGTATTAACCACAGGCAAGTTTTTCATTGTTTTATTAAAATTATTTTTAAAATACTGCGCAATTAAAAAGTGTCGATTCTCTTCGTAATCGTCTAAACGTTTTTGAAAAGTTTGTGTAGCAGCACCACCTTGCAATCCTACCGATTGCCTTTGCGAACGTTGATTAGCCAAAGCGGCTGTTACCAATACTTTACCAAATTGCAATTGCGTTTTTACCCCAAATAAATTTTGCGTGCTAGGAATAAGTGAGCCTCTTGATTGGTAAGAAATATTTCCTGCTTCAATACTTTTTATCACTTCATCAACCTTGCCTTTGTAGTCTAATTTAATTTGATTGTCGAAACTTAAATTAGAAAGCGTGTTGTAATTAAGTGGGAATTTTAATTTATCACCAATACTTGCATTCACCGCTAAATTGGCATTCATATCAAAATCAAATCCCCCATTTTTTCTAGCACGTTCTGGCAGTGTAGGATTTTCAATATTTTGTCCTTGATAACCTGCTTTCACATTCACTTCTCCACTAGGGCGAATATCTACTTTAAGTGGTTTGTCGGCCATACCACTTAAACTATTAGCCATCCCACTTACACTATTAGCTAAGCCAGTTAATTTATCTGGCACACCAAAAATTCTATCAAAAAAACTAGGACCCACTTTCATTGGTGGACGTTTTGTTTTTTGATTTAGCAGCGTTAGCGCATCGGCTCTTTTTTTAAAATAATCTTTTTCGGCTTGTTTAGATTGTATGCGCCAAAAATCTTCGTAGGATAAATAAGTAGGCGTTCTGTATAATTTGTTGCCAATTTTTTCAATAATAAAATATTGTTTTGTGGCCGGATCAAATTCAATTGTTTGTTTAATTAAACTTGTATCAGATAAAGCAAACGGATTTTTGTTGTCCAACGAAAAAGCATCTGCTCTTCTGTCTACAATAGGATAGCGCAAAGAATCGCGCTGCTGTGCTATTACAGATACACTGCAAAATAGCAAAGCCACCATAACTATAACAGTTAGAAAATACTTCAAATCAACAGAAATGTTTAAGTAGAAATAGCTGAAATAGGCTATAAGTTTTTGAGTGCTTGTTTGATAATTTCCTCTAATGAGGTATCTGTTGTTACGTTAATCATTGTTTTTTTAACCGCTTGCTCAGCCATTGGTCTGCCAATTCCCAAAGCTATCAGCGCATTTACAGCATCGGCATCTTTAGAAACCACCGCAACACCACCAATCATTACTGGTGCTTCTAGAGATTGTTTGCCTAGTTTATCGCGCAGTTCAACAATTAATCGTTCTGCCGATTTTTTCCCAATCCCCTTTATGCTTTCTAACTGACGGGTGTTACCTTGTACAATTGCACGGGTAATTTCGTCTGGACGCATCCCCGATAACATCATTCTAGCTGTTGAAGCTCCCACCCCCGACACACTTATCAATTGCAAAAAAATTTCTTTTTCTGCCAGTTCTGCAAAGCCAAAAAGCGTGTGTGCATTTTCGGTAATATGCAAATAAGTGAACAACAAACCACTATCCTTGTTACTAATAGCAGAAAAGGTATTCAGCGATATTTGCAAGTCGTAACCAACTCCATTTACATCCACAACTACCCTTGTAGTGGTTTTAACGGCAAAATTTCCTCTTACAAATGCTATCATAACTGCTCCAAAAATAGGTTAAAAAAGGGTTGATAGCACAAGTTTTGTAGCAGTATAAACAAATCTTTCCTAATCTTTGCGGCAGAATATAAGATAGCTATGACGAAATTAACAGCAGCAATTACCGCAGTTGGCGGTTATGTACCAGAAACAAGGTTAACCAATGCCGACCTCGAAAAGATGGTTGAAACCAATGACGAGTGGATTAAAAGCAGAACCGGTATCTCCGAAAGAAGAATTTTAAAAGAGCCCGGAAAAGCTAGTTCCGATATGGCTGTGCCTGCAATCCAAGAGATTTTGCGTAAGAAAAACCTCGACCCAAAAGACATTGATTGTATTATCTGTGCCACTTCTACCCCAGATATGGTTTTCCCTGCAACAGCCAACTTAATTGGCCACAAAATAGGTGCCACCAATGCTTGGGGATTCGATTTAGCAGCAGCATGTAGCGGATTTTTATTCGCCCTTTCTACTGGCGCTATGTATATTGAAAGTGGCAGATTTAAGAAAATTATAGTAGTTGGAGTAGATAAAATGAGTGCAATTGTAGATTATACCGACCGTGCTACTTGTATTATTTTTGGCGATGGCGCTGGAGCTGTTTTGCTAGAACCAAGTACCAATGGATTTGGTGTGCACGATAGTATTTTAAAAAGCGACGGAAGCGGCGGCGAATTTTTACACATGAAAGCAGGTGGATCACTTCGTCCAGCAACGGCCGAAACTGTTGCAGCAAGAGAGCACTACGCATTTCAAGAAGGAAAATCTGTTTTTAAATTTGCAGTAAAAGGTATGGCAGATGTAAGTGCAGAATTATTAGAACGCAACCAATTAACTGGCAACGATATTGCATGGTTAGTGCCACACCAAGCCAATTTGCGCATTATTGATGCAACCGCAGACCGTATGGGATTGAGCAAAGATAAAGTGATGATTAATATTCAAAAATACGGCAACACAACAGCTGCAACCCTACCGCTTTGTTTATGGGATTGGGAAAACCAATTAAAGAAAGGCGATAAATTAGTACTTGCAGCATTTGGCGGTGGATTTACTTGGGGTGCAACATTAGTTTCTTGGGCATATTAATACAATAAAAATTATGAGCAAACAACCAATTTTAACAGGCATCAGTTCAGTAGCCATTCACACAAGTGGTCATCACAATGCTGAGTTTGCGCATATCACACCCATATTTGCTACGTCTACTTTTACATTCGATACCGCAGAGTCTGGTATGGAACGTTATAGCGGACCCGATAAAACACGTATTTATAGTCGTTGGGGAAATCCAACTTTTACTGCGGCCGAAGAAACCATTGCCGCACTAGAATCTTTTGGAATTTTTAATGCAGATGGAAGTCCATTAAAACTAAAAGCATTACTGCATGCAAGTGGCCAGAGCGCCATGACTACTATGTTTATGAGTAACCTACAATCGGGCGATACCATTTTATCGCATTTTGCATTATATGGTGGTACCAATGAATTGTTTAAATCGGTACTTCCGCAGTCTGGCATTAAAGCTACTATTATAGACATGCGTGATTTAAATATGGTAGAAGATGCATTAAAAAAAGATTCGAGCATAAAACTCATACACGTTGAAACGCCCGCCAATCCTACATTACAGTGCATTGACCTTGCGGGAATATCCGAAATAGCAAAAAAATACAATTGCATTTTTACGGTTGATAATACTTTTGCCACACCTTATTTACAACAACCATTTAAATACGGAGCAGATTTTGTTTTTCATTCTACTACCAAATTTTTAAACGGACATGGTACTGCAATTGGTGGTGTTTTATTAGGAAAAGATTTAGAAAAAATGAACACCACGGTTTGGAAATGGCATACACTAATGGGTGGAAACAGCAACCCTTTCGATGCTTTTTTATTAGGCCAAGGAATGAAAACGCTAGAAATTCGGATGGACAAACATTGCAGCAATGCCATGGAAGTTGCCAACTTTTTAAACACACATGCTGCTATTGAAAAAGTAAATTACAATGGACTAAGTTCGCATCCAGATTATACCATTGCGCAAAAACAAATGCGTCACCCAGGAGCATTAATGAGCTTTGAATTAAAAGCCGGATTGGTGGGTGGAAAAAAATTCATCGACAAATTACAAATGTGTGTACGGGCAGTTTCTTTGGGCACAGTTGATACATTAATTTCTCATCCTGCTAGCATGACGCATTCTAGTTTAACGCCAGCAGAAAGACTAAAATACGGCATCACCGACGGACTTATTCGAATGAGTGTGGGTATTGAAAATATTGCAGATATTCTCAACGATTTAAACCAAGCGCTAAGCGTTTAACTACTGCAATAATTATGGAAAACAATATTAGAAGGGCCGAAAAAAAAGACTGCGCAAGACTATTAGAATTAATTACAGAATTGGCTGTTTACGAAAAAGCACCCAATGAAGTTACTGTTACACTAGCCCATTTCGAAGAAAGTGGATTTGGCGCAAACCCAGTATGGTGGGGCTTTGTAGCCGAAGTGAACGGACATGTTGAAGGATTTGCATTATACTATATTCGATACAGCACCTGGAAAGGACAGCGCATGTACCTAGAAGATATTTTAGTCACCGAAAAAATGCGCGGCAATCAATTAGGAAAAAAATTGTTTGATCAATTAATAATTGAAGCCAAAGAAAAAAACCTAGCAGGCATTGTTTGGCAAGTACTAGAATGGAATGAACCTGCCATTAATTTCTACAAAAAATACAAGGCTAATTTTGATGGCGAATGGATCAATTGCAGTATTAGCTAACACCATTTACCACCGCTTCTCTAAATATTTTTTGAACCAATCCTTGCAATACTTTTCCAGGACCTACTTCTGTAAATTCAGTGGCTCCATCAGCAACCATTGCTTGTACACTTTGTGTCCATTTAACAGCACTGGTTAATTGATCAATTAAATTTTGTTTAATAGCA
>Ga0194047_10000782_pt1 | contig 20247 bp, 17 predicted proteins | sample JunL225m_MetaG_2_FD_160070 | JGI IMG/M metagenome (GOLD analysis project Ga0194047, IMG submission 160070) | Anoxic zone freshwater microbial communities from boreal shield lake in IISD Experimental Lakes Area, Ontario, Canada - Jun2016-L221-5m | ecosystem: Environmental > Aquatic > Freshwater... | reverse complement strand
AAGTGAAATTATGAAAACAAAAGAGGAAATAGTCGAGAATTGGTTACCACGCTACACAGGAACAGCGCTTGACAAGTTTGGTAAATTTATCTTGTTGACCAATTTCGGTAAGTACGTGAAAATGTTTGCGAAGTTGAACAATGTTGAGGTAAACGGACAAGATATGCCAATGCCTAATGCCACCGCAAACGGAATAACAATAATCAATTTCGGAATGGGTAGTGCCAATGCTGCCACTATCATGGATTTACTAAGTTCAATACAACCACAAGCAGTATTGTTTCTTGGTAAATGTGGAGGTTTGAAAAAGAAAAATGAGTTAGGTGATTTGATATTACCAATAGCAGCCATCAGAGGTGAGGGAACTTCAAACGACTATTTCCCACCCGAAGTGCCTGCATTACCAGCCTTTAGTTTACAAAAAGCCATCTCTACCACTATTCGAAATCACAACAAAGATTATTGGACAGGAACTGTGTATACCACTAATAGAAGGGTGTGGGAGCATGATGAAGAATTTAAAGATTATCTTCGCAGAATTAGGGTTATGGGAATAGATATGGAAACAGCAACAATATTTAGCACTGGCTTTTATAATGAAATTCCTACTGGAGCCCTACTTCTTGTAAGCGACCAACCAATGATAACAGAAGGAGTAAAAACAATAGAAAGTGATAAAATTGTAACCCAAAACTATGTGGATGAACATCTAAAAATCGGTATTGATTCCCTGAATGAGCTTATCAATAATGGATTAACCGTAAAACATCTTCGTTTTTGAATAAACATATAAGCATTAATTAATCAAGTACAAAATAGCTATGGAGTTTAATCATATCATGTCGGACCTAAAAAACAAGATTTACAATCCTGTTTATTTTCTGATGGGTGACGAACCTTATTTTATTGATATGGTTTCTGATTACATCGAAAACAAAGTTCTTGATGAGTCGGAAAAAGAATTTAACCAAACTGTTCTTTATGGGGGAGATATCACAGCAGACGATGTGTTTGGTGCAGCTCGTAGGTTTCCGATGATGAGTGAATATCAGGTAATCATTGTAAAAGAGGCACAGAGCATTAAGAACTTTGCAGGTAAGGAAAAGGAGAAAGAGAAAAAAGATGAAGATAAAGTAAAATTACCTTTGGAGCTTTACCTCGAAAACCCCCAGAAATCAACTATTCTGGTCATCTGTTATAAATACAAGACGGTAGATAAACGGACCTCACTCTACAAGAGTTTAGATAAAAAAGCGGTACTTCTCGAATCAAAAAAAATATACGATAATCAAGTAGCAGGCTGGATTGATAACTACCTGAAAGGAAAAGGTTTTAGTATTGGCCAAAAAGCAAGCTCCATTTTGGCAGAATGCCTTGGTACAAGTCTTAGCAAAATAACAAATGAGTTGGACAAGTTGATGATTAATATCCCTCCGAAATCGGAAATTACCATGGATATGATTCAAGCCAATATTGGTATTAGCAAAGATTTTAACATATTCGAATTGCAAAATGCCATAGGCAAAAAAGAAGTACTTAAGGCCAATCGCATTGTCAATTATTTTGGCTCCAACGAAAAAGATCACCCACTTGTGATGACCGTTTCTATTCTTTACGGTTATTTTTGTAAACTTCTACTATATCATCATTTGCCCGATAAATCTCAAAAGGCAGTAATGTCAAGTCTTGGAATCCCCTTTAATTTTGTTGACGATTATAAACTGGCAGGCAAAAACTACGACCTTAATAAATTAAAACGCATTTTTTCATATCTCCGCGATTACGACCTTAAATCAAAAGGAATTGACAGAGGCTCAGCATCAGAAGGAGAACTTCTCAAAGAAATGGTTTTTAAAATACTTCACTAAAGCTTCGAATTGTTTTAACGGACAATTGAAATTAAACTAAAATCTATTATTTTGGTTAAAAATTTTAGAATGCTGAAAGTCAGCCTCAGGTAATAAAAACAATTTTAATGAAGATTGTTGTTTGAAGTCATTTAATAAAAAATTTGGGAAATAGAAGAAATTCATTGGATCATACTCCTAAAAAAAGAAAAGCCCCGCATCACTGCGGGGGCTTTTCCATCTAAACCAAAAAAGGAACCCAGCACTCCTACCGAGCTCCCCAACTATGAAAACAAACTAAATCTATTGAGTAGAATTTAGTTACACAAAAGTAACTGAAAAATCGAAGCGGACATCAATAATTAGCACAAATTAGATGTAAAGAAATTTTGTTTAGACAAATCGGCAAAAATCACTTTAGTTTTTACTCAATTCCATTGTGGAAGCGTCTTTCTTGGAGATTAACTTGATGTGTTTCTCCGAAGTTTTTATCAATTTATATTCAACATCTACTCCTCCGTTAATCAAAGTGAGTAATTCACCATCTTTTGTCAAAGTATAATCACCTAAAACAATTTCCTTTTTAGCCTTGTCGGTAACTTTAAAAAGGCCACCACTGCGAAATTCATAAACATATCCTTCCTTCATCATATTCGAAAGTTCGGTTAACGAACCTTGAATAGTGTCTTTATTTGTATTCATTTGCTTCACCAAAGTTTGATCAGCTGTACCAATTGCCGTGATATTCCATTTTCCTAGCAAATAAGCGGTATCGCCAGTGAAAGAACAAACAAGAATTAATAATAAAAACGAAGAAAAGAGTAACAATAATTTTGATTTCATTTGGATAAAAAGTTAATTTGGTTTTCGAAATTTTTTTGTTCAAAAGTACATAATTATTATTATTCAATCTTATAAATCCTCATCTCAATAAAATGTTAATTTTGCAGTCCTTAAAAAGTGACCTAGCTAAACAAACGAGGTTTGCGTATAAAGACTTGAACAACTGAATGACCATAGAAATTGATATTGAAGAATACCGTAAGAAAATTGTTGCGTTAAATTGTTGTGTCATCCTACCGACATTCAACAATGCCCAGACAATCGAAAAGGTAATTACAGATGTATTGATTTACACTGATCAAATCATCGTAGTGAATGATGGATCAACGGATTCAACTTCTGAAATATTAAAAAAATTCAACAACCTTCAAATCCTCTCTTACTCACCCAACAAAGGCAAAGGGAATGCTTTACGCGAAGGAATAAAACTTGCACAAAAAAAAGGCTATCGATATGCCATCACTATCGATAGTGATGGACAACACTACGCGGACGACATTCCGCTATTAATTTACAAAATTGAATTAACACCTGATTCCTTGTTAGTCGGTGCTCGGAATTTACATCAAGAAAACATGCCAAAGAAAAACACCTTCGGTAATAAATTTTCGAATTTCTGGTTTCGTTTTCAAACGGGCATCAATCTTCCTGATACCCAATCAGGATATCGCCTCTATCCAGTAGAGAAAATGAAAAGCACCCGTTATTTTACAAAAAAATACGAATTCGAAATTGAAGTAATGGTGAAAGCTGCTTGGAAAGGAATAAATATTGAACCCGTTCCAATAAAAGTATTTTATGCCGAAGAAGGAAAACGCATTTCTCATTTTCGACCATTTAAAGATTTTGCCCGTATCAGTATTCTGAATACCTATCTAGTCTTGATTGCTTTGGCTTGGTTCAAACCAATACATCTATTTAAAAGCTTCAACAGAAAAAATATAAGAGCATTCATGCACAAACATTTCTTAGATTCATCAGAACCTATTCTTAAAAAATCTGTTGCCGTTGCTTTTGGAGTATTTATGGGTATTATTCCTATCTGGGGATATCAATTTGTGCTGGCACTTATTTTCGCTCATTTAATGAAAATGAATAAAGCCATTGTCGGGTTAGCTGCCAATATCAGTGTTCCTCCAATGATTCCTTTTTTGCTTTATGGTAGTTTGAAAACGGGTCAATTAATACTTGGAAAAGATTTACATGACAATATATTCAACAACACCTTAACTATAGAAACCATGAAACAACATCTACTCGAGTATGTAGTAGGATCTGTTGTTTTCGCTATCATAATGGCCATCATTTTGGGAGTGGCGGCATACATTGTATTGAAATTAGTTGGCAAAAAAATCTTAAAAGAAGTTGAGCCAAATTAGTTTCGAAAGGGAATTTTCATTTATTTTAGCCATTATCATTTAAATAAACCAAATCAATTGTCAATAATATTTACATACCTATATCGCTTATTCAGAAAACGTAGATTAATCTTTTTTCTACTTTTTATTGCTTCTATCTTATTTGTTGGATTCTTTGCTTCAAAAATAAAACTTGAAGAAGACATCACCAAAATGATGCCTACGGATGCAAAAGTAGAACGCCTAAATTCCATTTTCAAAAACTCTAAGTTTCTCGACAAACTTGTTCTTACAGTTTCATTGGCCGATTCAACGGAAAAGGCCGAGCCTGAAGCTCTTATTGAATTTACAGATAGCCTTGTTTCCTCCATTCAGAAATTCGACACTTCCCTTGTAAAAGAAATAACCAATAAAGTGAATGATGATGTCATGTATGATGTGTACAATACATTTATTGACAACTTGCCTGTATTCCTTGAAGAGAAAGACTATAAAACACTTGACCACTTAATAACGAGTGAACGACTAGACACTACCCTTGATAAAGACTACAAAACACTAATTTCACCAACGAGTTTGATTTTAAAAAAAAACATTCTTCGCGACCCCATCGGTATCACTCCTTTTGCATTAAAAAGAATGCAGAGTTTACAATTTAATGATAATTTCGAGTTAGAAAACGGATACATATTCACGAAAGATAAAAAGCACTTATTGTTTTTTATTACTCCGAAAGTAAAATCATCGCAAACTGCCAAAAACTCAGAATTGTTAAAATCGTTAGATGATGCTATTTCAAAGAATGTTCAATTCACAAAAAATAAATTGTATGCCGAATATTTTGGAACAGCAGCTGTTGCAGTAGGCAATGCTGTTCAAATCAAAAAAGACGTTACGCTCACCTTGAGTATAACGGTCATTGGATTATTTCTATTCATTAGTTTCTTCTTCAAACGCCTCGAAGTTTTCTTTCTGATATTTACACCTGTTCTATTTGGTGGGGCTTTTTCACTAGCTCTATTGTACCTTTGTAAAGGAGAAATATCAGGCATTGCAATTGGTGCAGGTTCTATCATTTTGGGTATAGCAATGGATTACACCATACATTTCTATACTCATTTCAAACATACAAACTCTGCTGAGGAAACCGTCAAAGATTTATCATTTCCACTAACACTTGGCAGCACCACTACAATAGGAGCTTTCTTAGGGTTAACATTTATCAAATCAGAAGCATTGCAAGACTTTGGGATGTTCGCAGCATTTAGTTTATTGGGTGCTGCCCTGTTCACATTAATTATTTTTCCTCACTTTCTGAGAAAAAGAAAAACTGCTGAACACACCGAACATCTTGAACACAAACTAAACTTTGTTGAAAAAATTGCAGCCTATAAATTTGAAAAAAACAAATACCTAATATGGGGTATCCTTGTCGTAGCAGTCATTTCCATCTTCACTTCTCAAAATGTAGAATTCGAAACCGATATGATGAAGATGAATTATGTAGATAAACATTTAGCACAAGCCGAACAGAATTTAAATAACATCAGCAATGTTTCACTCAAAAGTATCTACTTAGTTTCAAGTGGTAAAAACTTAGATGAAGCCTTAGCAAACAGTGAAAAAACCTTACCGGCTCTTAATCAATTGCAGAAAGACAATGTACTCAAAAAGTATTCTTCCATCTCCACTATCTTACTTTCAAAAGCTGAACAAGAAAAAAGAATCTCACGTTGGAATTCCTATTGGACTGCTGAAAAAAAAGAGAAACTTAAAAAAGAATTGATTTTAAAATCTGCGACCTTTAAATTCAAAGAGTCTGCATTCTCTGGATTTTTCGAAATGCTTAACAAAGATTATAAGCCGATTAATGCAACAGCATTCAGTGGTCTTAAATCAACCATGTTGGATAATTACATTTCTGAGAACAAAGACGAAACCACCGTTGTAACCGTGATAAAGGCTACTGCCGAAAACGAGGACAAAGTGTATAATGCATTTGCCGAGAATAAGAACCTTGTTGTATTCGACAAGAAATTTCTCACCAATCGATTTATTGAAATTATAAAAAACAATTTCAATCTAATCCTTGGTATTTCATCCATGCTTGTTCTCATCATGCTTCTCATCTCCTATGGCCGATTCGAACTCACCATCATTACCTATGTACCTATGGTGCTAAGTTGGTTATGTATCTTAGGAATGATGGGTGCTTTCCACATCAAATTTAATATCATCAACATCATTATTTCAACCTTCATTTTTGGTTTGGGCGATGATTACAGCATTTTTATTACCGATGCATTAATGAATGAATATAAAACCGGGCAAAAGAATTTAGACTCCTACAAAACAGGTATTTTTATTTCTGCCATCACCACAACCATTGGGATAGGAGTATTAACCTTAGCCTCACATCCTGCCTTAAAATCGATAGGTATGATAACCATTATAGGTATGTTCTGTGTCATCATCATTTCAAACACCATTCAACCTGCGCTATTTAAATTTTTTATCACCAACCGTGCTGATAAAAAACGAGTACCATTCACTTTTCTAAGCTTGTTCCAATCTATTTTCGCTTTCGCTTGGTTCACAGTAGGATGTTTTACTCTTATCCCATTAGGATTTATCATTGTAAAAATCCTTCCTTTACCTCTTAAGTTGAGGTTGCGCATTTTTCATCAACTGCGACACTATGCCACCAAATCGATGATATACGTGCATCTTCATGTGAAGAAGAAAAAGATAAATACCGAGAATGAGTTATTCGAAAAACCTGCCGTCATTATTTGTAATCATCATTCGGTAATCGATTCGCTACTTATGCAATCGTTGAATCCTAAGATAATTCTAATGGTAAACGATTGGGTTTGGGATTCTCCATTCATGGGTCCTATTGTTCGACTTGGAGGATTTATTCCAAAAGCTGCTGGTTATGAAGAAAACTTAGGAAAAATAAGAGATTTAATTAACGATGGTTACTCATTAGCCATCTTTCCTGAAGGATCTCGTTCCGAAACAGTCAACATTGGGCGTTTTCACAAAGGTGCATTTTTTATTGCCGAGCAACTAAACGCAGATATTGTACCAATTATTTTTCATGGCAATGCATTCATTCAAGGCAAGGACGATAGTTTCTTATTAAAACCTGGTCAACTGACTGTAAAATACCTTCCACGTATAAAAGCGGATGATAAATCATTCGGATTAAATTATTCTGAAAAGACAAAAAACATCAGTAAGTATTTCAAAAAGGAATATGCTAAGCTTAGAACTGAAATTGAAACCGTGGATTATTATTATAACCGGTTGACCAAAAATTACATTTACAAAGGTCCTGTTCTGGAGTGGTATATGCGTATAAAAGTAAAGATGGAAGATAAATATAGATTATTTGAGTCGTTACTTCCCAAAAAAGGAACTATCACTGACATTGGTTGTGGATATGGTTTCTTGCCTTATATGTTGAGTTTTATGAGCGAAGATAGGATTGTTATCGGGACAGATTATGATGAAGAAAAAATAAGCACGGCTAATAATTGTTTTTCGAAAACCAAGAACATTTCTTTCTTTGTTGCCGATGCCACCGAATGCGAGCTCCCTAAAAGTGATGCTTTTATTCTTAGCGATATACTTCATTACTTACCAATGCACGATCAAGAAAAACTGATTGTAAAATGCTTAAACAATTTAAATCATGACGGAATGTTGTTGATACGCGATGCTGACAGTAGCATGAGCAAACGCCATTGGGGAACACGTTACACCGAGTTTTTCTCTACCAATGTAGGGTTCAACAAAACAAAAAACAAATTAGAATTTGTGCCTTCTTCATTCATCATCGATATTGTAAAAAAGCACAATTTTAATTTTCAAAAAATAGATAATACCAAACTTACTTCTAACGTGATTTACATCATTAGAAACAATTAAAAAATCTACAACATGGCTAAATACGATATTGTTATTATTGGTAGTGGACTGGGGGGACTCGAGTGTGCTTACATTTTAAGTAAAGAAGGTTATAAAGTATTGGTGCTCGAAAAAAACCGTCAACTAGGTGGTAGCCTTCAGATATTTGTGCGAGAGAAGGCTATTTTCGATACAGGTATTCACTATATCGGAGGCTTAGACGAAGGACAAAACTTGAACAAATGTTTCAAATACTTTGGAATAATGGATAAGTTGAATCTTCATAAAATGGATATCAATGGTTTCGATAGAATCACCTTTGGTGATGACAACGATGAATATTGGCATGCACAAGGCTATCCTAACTTTATAGAACAATTAGCCATCAAATTTCCACACGAAAAAGAAGCACTTATCAATTACACCAATCTGATCCAAGATGTATGTAATTACTTCCCATTGTATCAACTTCGCGAAGACGATGCACCAATCATTGCAACCAAATACTTGGATGTAAATGCTCGCGATTTCATTGCGTCAGTCACAAAAAACACTCGCCTTCAATCTGTATTAGGGGGCTCTAATCCTTTATATGCAGGCGATGGCGAAAAAACACCACTCTATGTTCACGCTTTAGTTGCCAACACTTATATCGAAAGCTCGTACAAATGTGTTGACGGTGGTGCGCAAATAGAAAAACTGCTTACCAAAAATATAAAAGCCAATGGGGGTGAAATTCGAAATTATGCCGAAGTAACCAAGATTTTAGAAAAAGATGGTGTGGTAACCCATGTTGAATTAAAAGACGGAGAAAAGATTGAAGGCAAAAACTTTATCTCAAACATTCATCCTGCCACTACGATGGAAATTTTGGAATCAACCAAAATAAAAAACGCCTACCGTAACCGATTAATAGGACTTGAGAATTGCTCCTCGGCTTTCATCATCGACATTGTTTTAAAACCAAACACGTTCAAATACATCAATTATAATATCTATCACTTCAATAGAAATGATGTATGGACGGGTATTCACTTCACCGATGAAATGGGACCCGATGGCTATTGTGTATTTGTGCCTAAATCATCTAAAAGCGATGTATATGCTGAAAGCATGACCTTGCTTATTTACATGAAATATGATGAGGTAAAAAAATGGGGAGATACATTTGCCACAGTCCCTAATCATGACGATTCGAGAGGTAAACAATACGAAGAGTTTAAACTCAAAAAAGCCGAACAAGTAATCGATTTAGTAGCTCAACGAATCCCTAATCTTAAAAACGTAATTCAATCGTTTACCACTTCTACACCGCTTACCTATCGCGATTATATTGGAGCTAAAGATGGTGGACTGTATGGCATTGCTAAAGATTATAAAGACCCTCTCCGTACATTCATTTCGCCAACCACCAAAATACCAAACTTGTTTTTCACAGGGCAAAACCTAAACTTGCATGGTGTGCTTGGTGTTACGGTTGGAGCCATCAGAACTGCGGGTGTATTTATTGGTCAAAATTATTTGTTGCGAAAAATAAATAATGCCTAATCGTTTTATTCGCCTTTAGCTATTTCTTTTCCTGCTCGCGACCATTCGCTCCACGAGCCAACATACAAATTCGGGAAATCCATGCCTGCATAATTCATTGCTAATATGGTGTGGCAAGCCGTAACACCCGAACCACAATGAACAACCACATGTTCTTGTTTCCGTTGATGCAAAGCCAATTCAAATTTTCGTTTTAGTTCTAATGGCGATTTAAATTTTCCTTCCTCATCCAGATTCTCCGTAAATGGAATGTTTATGGCATTCGGTATATGTCCTGCCACCAAATCTATTGGTTCTACTTCTCCTCTGTATCGCTCCCCTGAGCGCACATCTACCACCACATAATGTTCATCCTTTATCATACTTTCAACCTCTTCAATGGTCACCATAGGCAATTTCCATTCATTTATTTTATACGATGGAATACGATTTGGCTTCACCACTTCATCATCAGCCGGAAATCCTGCTTTCAGGGCATGTTGTATCCCTCCATCTATCACCTGCACCGCAGTATGACCAATGGCTCTTATCATCCACCAAAGCCGAGCAGCGGCATTCGCCCCATTCTTATCATCGTAAACGATTACACGACTATTTCTCGTTACCCCAGCCTCGCCTAGCATGTCGGCAAAGGTTTCGATGGCAGGCAAAGGGTGTCTTCCTCCTTGAGCCGCATTCGAGGTTTTCATGGCCAAGTCAAACTCCAAACGAAAATGCACAGCACCTTTCAAATGTAGTTGCTTATATTCAGCGTTGGCATCTGCTCCCGAACGAGCATCTATCAGCACCATATCATCATTATGCAACAGTAATAATTCCTCAACACTTATTATTGGTATCATCGTTTTTTTTTGGAAGTAAATGTATCACTAATATCGGTAACTATCTCAAAGGTAATTCGGCAATTGTTCAATTAAGCAGTAGGCAATTAAAAAATTTACAATTCACAATGTAGAATTCACAATTTTATGATTCGTATTTCATAAAGACAATCTTACCGCTAAGACACTAAGACACTAAGGCACTAAGTTACACGAAGCATTCGTATATTCGTACCATTCGTATTTCCTAAAGCCCAACCAACAATTAACAAAATCTCACCTCCAACCTCTAACAACCAACAACCAACAACCAACAACCAAAATTAGGGCAGGTAGTTCGTCACTCTTCGTTTCCTTTCGTCCTGCTTTCCGTTCCAATCTTTTTCTTTGCCCGAAAAGGTCGAAGAAAAAGGATTTCCACTTCAATCAGGTGCAGTTAGTAAGGGCATCACGCTTCGTAATCCAACCATTCGTAAATTCTTACCATTCATATTTCGTAAAGCTCAAAAAAGGTTTATATGTTCCCAAAAACTACGTCTTTCTTAAAAGTATCAATATAAATATCAAAAGTTGCCTTGTGTACATCAAAAGTAAGGTCATGAATGTTAAAAGTAGCCTTGTGTACATCAAAAGGAACAGTATGAAAGTTAAAAGGAACAACATGAAAGTCAAAAGTAGCTACGTGTACATCAAAAGTAGCAACATGAAAGTCAAAAGTAACAACATGAAAGTCAAAAGTAGCGTCATGTATATCAAAAGTAACACAATTGAAGCAGCAATTGCGTTTTCAAACCCAAATTTTAACCATTTCCACATCAAAAACACCAAAACACAACCCCTGAAATCTAATCCGCTGTCATTTTGGCATTATGTTCAATTAAAAACAATGCCAAAATGGCGAAAAACTGTAAAGTTTATAATAAAAAGGTTATTTTCACACGAAACGAAGCAAAAGCATTAATGTAAAACATCCGTTTCACGCAAAACGGAGCAAAACCATTAATGTAAAACGTCCGTTTCACGCAAAACGGAGCAAAACCATTAATGTAAAACATCCGTTTCATGCAAAACGAAGCAAAACCATTAATGAAAACCATCCGTTTCATGCAAAACGAAGCAAAACCAATAATGGAAAACGTCCAGTTCACGCAAAACGGAGGAAAACCTAATTAGAAAATAGCTGAAAAGATGAATTTCGTATACATATATATATAGGTATAGTTTGGGGATTTGAAAATTGGTGTATATTTGTGAAGGGAAAACTTAAGAAATAGATAAATACATATAAAAAAAGCTTTTATGGCACATATCTACCCAAAAATGGAGAGATTTGTGCCACGTTATGGCATATATAAACTAGTTATGCGTCATTGTGAGAACGCGCGTAACGAACTTTATCGCAACGAATGAAACTGAAATGAATATAGAAAAATAAATATGGAACCTGAACCATTAGACGAAAAACAATATCATTATTTACTTGACCTCTATAATACTGAAACTACTAAAGTGTTGTATGAATTTGTTAAGTTTAGTAACATTTGGATTGAACAAACTACCCTGTATCATTCTACTCCTGCATCGGGACAAGATTATAAATTGTATTTAGTAGTTGCTCCCGATATTTTAAAAAAGTATCAAGACATTTTACCAACTATTAAACAAGCGTTGAAAACAAAGTTTTGGGATATTTACCAACGAAATATACATACAGTTGTTATTCAACCTGACCTTAATAAGTTTAAAATAATTGATAATTCTTATGTTGCTCAAATTACACCTTGGGAAGAAATTAATAAAGACCAAACAGAATTATTAAGGTTACTTAAAAACGCAACAACGACAATAGATTATCAAAGTGTAGGACTTGCTTCTAGAAGCATAATACAAAAGGTAGCAGACATAGTTTTTAATCCAACAAAACATATTGCACCGAAAGACATTGATGTAAGTTATGACAAATATAAAAACAGGTTACATACATACATAGACACAGAATTGGGCGGTTCACAGGACAACGAAATTAGACAGTTTGCCGAATCAATTATTGAATCGTGTGAGAAAGCCATTAAGTTAGCCAACACAGTTACTCACGACCTGAAAGCAAGTTCACTAATGGCTGAATCTTCTGTAATTGGGGTGCTGACAATATTAGACATTATTAAACTCATAGAAAAGAAATAAATTAACCTGAAACCCTTGACACGAAAGAACAAGGAACGCATAACATAGGTAGCCGTTGCACAACCCTCTTTTTAATACAAAAATAAAGCAGAAACCAAAAAAATCGACCTCAATACATGAGTTTTAAGAGAGGATGGGATTTTGGGGATGGAATGTAGTCTGCTAAATTGCCATTGCTATAAAGCGAAAAAATAAGTTTGGTGGAATTTGTTGAGTCCTTTCCCGCTGGCGCAGGCGTGTTTCGCCTGTGCCGCATAGTAGGTGGCGTCCCGCCACCACATCTAGTACTTAAAAAGCAAACCAAAAGAGAAGAAGTTACTACCTGCACCTGATTGAAGTGGAAATCCTTTTTCTTTGTCCTTTTCGGGCAAAGAAAAAGATTGAAACGAAAAGCAGGACGAAAGGAAACGAAGCGTGGTGAACTGCCTGCCCCTATTTAGTTGTTAGTTGTTGGTTGTTAGTTGTTAGTTGTTAGAGGTCTTTACGAAATACGAATGGTACGAATTTACGAATGTGGTGCTTGGTGCCTTCGTGTCTTTGTGGCAAGAAAATCTTACCCCGCTGGCGCAGGCGTGTTTCGCCTGTGCCGAATAGTAGGTGGTGTCCTCACCACCACATCTAGTACTTATAAACAACAAGTAATTCTTCCGCAATCACAAGTGTCAGTTGGCACAAACGAACAAACTTGCACTTACGAAAAATTTAGTGCGTAGTGATATGCGAATAACATAATTGTTTTAAACAATTGTATAAAGGGGTTATAAACCGTTCGAACTACTTTTGTGCCATATAAATTTAACTCACAAATTATAAAGCATGAAAAAGAAAAAAATTGTCCTGTGTATGGTTTTATCTACGCTATTTTTTGTAGGCTGCCGAAAAGAAGATATAAAACCTGTTGCAGATTTGCCACCAGAAATAAAAATGTACATAACCACACATTATTCCAGCCAATCCATCATAGAGACGGAAATAGATTTAACGGATTCTACAAATGCTTATGAAATAAAACTCAATAATGGAACAAGTTTAGAGTTCAATTATAAAAAAGTAATTATGGATATTGATGGCCATACAGAACTGCCCACATCGGTTATTTCAATTAAAATGTTTGATTATGTAAGGATTCATTATCCCAATAATTTTATAACCGGTTGGGAAATGGATGAAGGTTGTAAACAAGAAATCGAATTGAATAATAATATGGATTTGGAATTTGATATGAATAATGAATTTTTGGGTTGCGATTGCCCGTAATTATTGGATTTAGCGAAACCTAATATGTTCCCTCATAAGTTAGAAGCTGAAGCGAAATAATGGACGGCTGTGCATTGTCACCATGTTGCTTTTATAGGCTGCACTTATTTTTATTCTGCAAATAATGAGACTCCACCGTCATTTGTTCCATCATTTATTTTCCCTTTGAACGTCTCGTCCATTACTACTTTATATTTTGAAGAAAGTTTTCGAGGTTTAATATAGCGGGCAGTTATTTCAATGGTGTTGTCGGTTCTTACTTTAATTTTTACATAATTTTGAACATAACCATATTTTGGGTGGTTGATTAAAATGGTTTCTGAAGTGGTTACAAATGAAGGAACTTTACCTTTAAAAACACTTGAATCAAAGTATTCGTAAGTATCAAAGCTCATTCCACCAATGGCGTTTGGTGATTCAGTTTTTTCCACACCATCCGAAAATAATTTGCATTTGCCATAATAAATTACTGCTCTTACCTGCTTGCCTGCTTTTAAGGCTGTCATTAGTTGTTCGAAATTTTGAACCTGAGTTTGTGCAAGTGATACATTAGCAAGCAATGGAATGAGTAGAAATAAAAATAGCTTTTTCATTATTTAATTTATTTTATAGGTACAATATTAATAAAAATCCTTTTGATGGCTTGTATAACTTAATTGATTTAGTGCTGAGGTACCACCAAATTATCGGAAAGAGCGAAACACACCCGCACAACTGAACAAAACGTGAATTTCTTTTATTTTAATTGATGTAGGTATATTTCTATCTTTGTCATGTTAATTGATATTAATTTAAACTAAGACTTATGAAAAAAATTTACACATTATTCTCGTTACTTCTAGTTGCATTTTCAATGAATGCACAAAATCCGTGGGTTGTATTAAATAGCGGAACAACATACAATTTATTTGATATATATTTTCTGAACGACAATCTTGGATATGTAGTTGGTGATAATGGTACCATGTTAAAAACAACAAATTCAGGAACAACTTGGACAGCACTAAACAGTGGATTAACTTCTACATTGACTTCAATCTATTTTGCAGATTCTCTTACCGGATACGCTGCTGGTAATGGTGGTGTGTTAATAAAGACAACAGATGGCGGAGTTACTTGGACAACGCTAACTTCAGGAACTACTGTTAATTTAAATTACGTTGGTTTTATTAATGTAAATACAGGATATGCTTTAGGCGCAAACGGTACTATATTATACACTACTAATGCTGGAACAACTTGGGTTCCGCAAACATCAGGTACTACAAATGCACTTTTTAGAATTTCATATTTAGATGCTACCACTTATGTCGTATGCGGAGATTTAGGTACTATTTTAAAAACAAATAACAGTGGTACCACTTGGTTTCCTTTAACCAGCCCAACAACAAATGGATTATGGTATGATTATTTTACTGATGCAAATAACGGATACTGTACTGGTGACAATGGAACAATTATTAAAACGATTGATGCCGGAGCTACCTGGACTACACAAACCAGCGGAAGTACAGACTATTTTGGTTCGGTTATATTTCTAAATGCTAGTACCGGTTTTATGGTAGGTGGAAATCTTGCTGCCCATACAAGCACTATTTTAAAAACAGTCAATGCAGGAATTACTTGGACATTGCAATCTTCGAGTTCTACTCGTCAGAAACATTCTGCTTTTCCAAGTGCTAATGAAGGGTTTTCGTGTGGAGGCGGAGGAGTTATTTTAAAAACAACCAACATAACGGTAGGTTTTTCTGAATCTAACGCCAATGTAAGTTGCGATGTATTGCCAAATCCTTCAAACGGTAAGTTCGAAATTTCTATAAACGATAACCATTCAACAAAAAACAAGATTAGCATTTTTAACGCATTGGGCGAAGTGGTTTTTAAAGAAGAAACAGATAAAAGCACTATTTCTATTGATTTATCTACTAAAGCAAAAGGAGTTTATTTTGCTGAAATAATAACTGAAAACGGAATAACTACAAAGAAAATAATTACTGATAAATAAGAAACATTCATCTGCCAAGGCTATCATGTTTCGGTAGTGTTTCAATATCTTTGGCTTAATGCCCTTACAAAAAAAAATCCCGCAGCTTTCGTTGCGGGATTTTTAAAACATTTTACAGAAAATTATTACTTGCCCAGCAAACCCATCCTAAAGTATACTATAGTATTTCGAAAATTCTTTATTTTTTATTTTCCTCGCTGGCGCGAGTTTTCAACTCGTGACAATGATGAAGTGGCGTTTCGCCACAACACAAAAAAGAAAATGATTAAAAGGTGGCGAGACACCACCAAACAAGCGGCACGAGCGAAACACGCCCGCGCCAGAGGGCAATTTACTCCGAAATACTATGCTCAATTTGTCCGAAATCTCCAATACTCAACCATACTTATTATTTATGCCCTTTCTTAAATCTGTAAATAATATAACTTTTTAAAAGAATTACGCAAAAATTACTTTTACATAAACATTGACCTTTGTACGGTAATTAAAAACGGTTTGACCATCCTCCAAAATATGAACATGAAAAAAATAATTTTAGTATTAGCAAAAGTTGATTTTATTTATTTGGAATCAAAAAACAATTGTCATTTACTAATGATACCGACCCATACTACTTGAATTGAAAACAAATGACTACTAACTATAGTTTAGCTACAAAAAAACTTATCATTCTACTTTTCGTTCTCATTTTATTATACTTTGGGAAGAACTTTCTTATGCCTTTAGCCATCGGGGGTGTTTTGGCTACGCTATTTTTACCACTTTGTAAATGGTTGGAAGGAAAAAAAATTTATAAGGGTATAGCTGCATTCACTTGCTTGCTACTATTACTGTTTGTTATACTCATTGTAATAGGACTTCTTGGTTGGGAAATTTCAGAACTAAATAACGACTTTGCTTTGATAAAACAAAAAACAAGTGAAACTGCAAATGGTGTGCAAGAATACATTCTTTTTAACTTGGGAATTTCGGTTGAAAAGCAATCGCAAATACTAAAAAATGAACAGCCTTCAATTGGCGGAATTATGCAGAAGGTAGGAGGTTCGTTTACTTATCTTTTCACAAATTTCATTTTGATTTTGGCTTATGTTTTCCTGTTGTTATTTTATCGAAGTCATCTTCGGCAGTTCATTCTTAAACTTACTGGAAAATCAAATCAAGAAAAAATGATAACTATTATTAATAGTGTCACTAAAGTTTCGCAACAATATCTGCTTGGACTTTCTAAAGTAATACTTTGTTTGTGGATATTGTATGGCATCGCATTTTCAATACTAGGTATCAAAAACGCCATATTTTTCGCTATGCTTTGTGGTTTTCTGCACATTATTCCATTTATTGGAAACATCATCGGTACATCACTTACCGTTTTGGTGGCAGCTATTCAGGGGGCTAGTTTTCCCGTATTAGCAGGTATTGTCACCACCTACGGAGTTATTCAATTTATCGAAGGCTGGGTACTCGAGCCGCTGGTGTTGGGACATCAGGTAAAGATTAATCCGCTGTTTACAATCATAGCCCTTGTTCTGGGCGAACTGCTTTGGGGAATTTCTGGTGTTTTTCTGGCCATTCCGCTTACGGCAATGATTAAAACCGTATGCGACCATGTGGAATCATTAAAGCCTTTTGGGTTTTTGATAGGAGAAATTGAAAACAAGAAAAGGGAATTAGGGATTATCAAAAAAGTAAAAACCTTATTAAAAAAATAAAACAAATTCTTAGTAAGTCAATAAATTGTTTTGCCTTTGTTGACCAATCGTTTAGTTACTGCTGATTTTAATTCCTTCGCAAAAAAATCAAAAGAAACAGTATCCGATTCTTTGTCAAGGATAATTACCCCCTTGTTTTTTGGGATATCGTTTGTGCAATATCCAATAAGCTTTTGCCTACTCTTGTTTTGTCGTCTACTTCAATTAAATGTTTCATTTCTTTTATTTTTTTTACAAAGATAATTCTTTTTCGATTAGGTTGCTTTTCAGCAGGATGCCGGTTAAACAGGAGCCTTGCAAACGCATTATTCTATCGCCATCGTTACAAACGAAGGTGAAGGTGAGGTAATTCATGAGTTTAATGGTTAATTAAAAAAGGCACTACCTTGATTCAAGATAGTGCCTTTTGTACAGATAATCTACAAAAAATGGAAACGATAATTAACGAATTACAATACGTTGATTGAAGCTATTCGTTTCGTTGTATATCTTCACGAAATATACTCCTGCTTTCTGATTCGTTAAATCAAGTTGATTGGCCGCCTCGGTATTCAATGATTTTTCTAATACGGTTTCTCCAAGTATTGATGTTACTTTTACTACTAGAGCAGATGAACTTGGATTTATTTTATCAGTATGGATAAAAAAGTTTCCATCAGAAGGGTTAGGAGTAATTTGGATGGCTGCTAAAGGATTAGCTAATTCATCAATTCCTACATTATTACGCGAAAAACGATACACAGCACCGTTTGCTGGAATTCCTAAAAAGGCTGATCCACTTGGGCTCACCAATACAGGATTAGAAGGCGAATTTTGTAAAAAATCATCTTCGACCACATTAGAGTTAGCATAATAGGTATGTCCTAAACCTATGCTGAGTTGGGTGCTACTTGCATTGGTGATGGTAGAACTTCCATAATGAAATTCGATATTGTTGCTAGTTTCATAAATCCAAAATTGAACATTCATAGCATCCGAAGCGAAAGCCACATGGCCAGCGTTTTTCCATTGTACTTTTAAAATTCGGTTTGGAGCACTTCCACTAACTTGATAGGAGATAGGCGAAAGTGAAGTACCTGTGCCATAACCTTTGTCGCGCATGTAATCAGGAGAAACAAAGTTTAAACCATTGATATAATAGATTTGTTGAGAACTAGTGTTGTAAAACTGAATCGCTCCACCGTAGATACGCATATCATAATTGATGTCGCCAAATAAATTGAAATTATTGATAAGTCCAAGCATGCTAAGGCTGTAATATCCAGAGACGGTTACGTCCCATACTGCACTATTGTTAATCGATACTGGTGCTGTAAGGTCGGTGTAAGTTGATGTGGTTTGCGAAAATGCATAGTACGGTACTTGTGCTTTTGCAGTTTGTTTAAACGTTGTGCCTAGCACGAAAGCCAATGTAAAGGCGAATGCGAGTGGTAATTTTTTTTTCATTTGAATAGTATTAATGTTAGTTATTGGATGTTATTCCCCGTTTTTTTAAGTGGGTTCTGAACTCCACTATATGGCACAAAATTAATCATTTATTTGTATTCAACCACTTATCTTTGATTCGTTTAGTTTTAACAAATTGTAAAGAATAAGTCGCACCAATGTGTATACTTCCCGCGCCAGCTGGAAGGCGAGGTTGAGAAAAAAATATTTTAATTATAGTTAGATGTTTTGTAATTTTGTGGTATAAAACTTTAGTCTAAATTAATTTCTGAACACATGACAATTAACGATGCTAATTATAACGGCAAATGGGCCGGATATTTTAAAATACTAAAAGTGTATTTTTCAGATGATGAGATAAAAGATTATTACTGGGAAAGGATGAGTAATACGAATGAAGAGTATTTACACAACCCCGAATCCGACTTTATACATAAAGAAGAAGAGGAATTGATACAGGCTGCTATAAAGCAATTGAAAGAACCGTACCGAAAAGCCTATACCTTATATTCGCAAGATGGAGTGGCAATTGAAGACATTGCCGAAATAATGAAAATGAAATATGAGGAGATAGGAAGATTGATGGCAGAGGCAGAAAAAACCATCATTTTAATTAATATCGATTCTTCTTCCGCCTCATTTTCAAGGTCCTTGTATTCTACAATTGAACCAACAACTAATCATAAGGGTAAAGCAAACTCTTCCTTGATGTCGAAAATACTATTGGCATTGTCTAATAATATCTAATAAATGTATTGAATATCTTCACTTAATTTCTTTCCCTTTGGCGAAAGAGGTGGCTGATTCTTGTTTTTTTCTTTCATGGCCTCTATGCGTTTGAAATAATCTACAGCAAGTGCTACCAGCAAAACACATTCGTGGTCGGTAAATCGAGCCAGCGGTTTATTAGTTGGTATTTTCATCATTCCCTTTTTTATGTGAGCATTTTAATTAGTTATCCTTATTTCGATAGCATTTCCAATTGTAAGCAGTAACCTTGGCTTATTGTTCAGCTTAGAATTTTTTTTGATGAGTTTAAACTCGAATTTGTAGGCAGAAGTTTTTGATTTTGCTTTTTCATTTTTCTCGGTGTTAAATGGTTAATTGCTATGCTACATGATTCGTTTGTAACATCGGCAAGTGCATATTACCTACCGAGGGTTTGCATTTGAAAGTACAAATATAAATGTTTTCGAAAAAAACAATTCGCTTTTTTGTATCATGTATCTTTCAGAAATAACGTATCTTTGTGGAGTAAGAAATATATCAATTTAATTTATTTTTAATTATGATTGTACAAACAAAAGATAAAGA